>JDSF01000434.1_pt1 | contig 15054 bp, 19 predicted proteins | sample 199441 | NCBI WGS metagenome assembly JDSF01 (sample SAMN02592751, study PRJNA231836) | bioreactor metagenome | isolation source: continuous culture bioreactor denitrification-DNRA | place: Germany: Bremen
CACAACAGGGTTAGAATATGAAGATTCTAACCCTGTAAAAGGATACAACACTTAATTCATTATTTCATCTAAATTCTTCAACGACTTGATCAATAATCTCAGGCGTCATAGCACCTGGATAATAAGCTAAAACATAACCATCTCTATCAATAAAATATGTGGTTGGAAAGCCTGTCACTGGATAGTCTTGACTTGTTATACCCTCAACATCAATGACCATTTCCATAGTAAAGCCTCTGCTTTCATACCAATCAACAACCTCTGCCTGACTTACATTCTCAGAAGTGAACACATCCACAATCAAGAATTCAACATCATCTGCATATTTCAAGGAAGCCTCTTGAAAATCTGGCATCTCTATTTCACAGTATGTACACCAAGTTGTAAAGAAATTAAGAAAAACAATCTTACCCTGGTAATCAGAAAGACTGATAGATTCACCTTTGGCGTTCTTAAGGGTAAAATCTGGCGCCTTAATTCTTTCTCTATCTGGAGCTTCTTCTTGTGGACTGGTCTCCACTGTATCAGCTTCTTCATTTTTTGTACTTTCTACTTCTGACCCTGATGGTCTATCTTCTTTTGCTTGATTAGATGTTTCTACTGTTTCAACTACGCTGGTTGATTCTGTATTTTTGACATTGCTGCCACAAGCCGTTAATGTTAGCGCCATTATAATAATCAATATACTCATTACATTTTTCATTGTGAGACCTCCTTGGATTCTACTGTCATTTTCTTCATATTAAACTGTTAGTAAGCTTACTTGGTTGGTAATCATCAGGTAGCCCATAAAAATCATCAGACCTCCTGCCAACCACTTGATGTACTTAAAATATTTAAACATCTTTTTAATTCTGTCGATAAAGACGCCGACCAATACCGCTGATAGAATGAATAGTACCGAGAAACCTAGAGAATATACCAACATTAGGGAACCAGCTTCAATGTAATTTGATTTAAAGGACGCCATAAACAAAATGGACGCTAGTATTGGTCCGTTACAAGGTGTCCACCCAAAACTAAAGGTTAAACCTAGTAAAAAGGATTTAAGAAAACTTGGTGAATAAGATTTATAGGTAAACTTTCGTTCTTTCTCAATAAAAGATAGCCTTAAGCCAAATATAAAATACAGACCAAACAGTATTAAAATGATGCCACCAGTAATTCTAAGTTGAGTACCATATTTCAGCAAAAATGATGAGGCTGCTTTTGCACCAAATCCCAGCAACAAATTCACAACACTAATACCAAGAACAAAGGCTGTTGCATTAACCACCAATCTCTTGTGAACTTTTTTATCTTCTAGGGATGTCATTGCTTCTCCAGCCAAATAGCCAAAATAAACTGGCAACAAAGGCAGAATGCACGGTGTGAAAAAAGACAGTAACCCACTTGTAAATGCCAAATAATAGCTTACATCTCCCATATTTTTTCCTCCTAATTTTCTCACGCTGCAGGGCGCTCATTTTATTTAACTATATTATATTATGTAGATATAGTAATGTAAAGTTAAATAAGTATGAATGAGATTAAATAAATGAGAACAATTTTCAATTATCTTAATACTTATGTAATACCGAATTCAAGCTAATGAATAATATGGATTCGAAAGACTATCTAAAAGAAAAAAGGACCAAAACCATTAAGGTTTTGATCCCATTCAACTTACATTCGAAATTAATTTGTCATAAATTCTACTATACTAGGCTACTGCTGACTTTTTTAACTCTATCTATAGCAGCTATTGTTACAGGTATTAGGACTACAAAAATGGTTAATGCCCCTTCAACTGCTAGATAAGTAAAGTTATACCAGAATGAGTACAACCACACATTCATGCCTTCTGGTGCATATTCTGCAAAGAAGATAGCGCCTGAAATCACATGCATTACAAGACGACCTGTAACACCTATAATGACACCTTTTACCAATCCAAATTTCGACTTGGCAAAGACCCCTGATAGGCCTAACATTGCAAAAGCAAGTGGATAGTCAAGCAATAATTGTACTGGGTGAACAACATATGCTTAAAGGCCAATTGTAGCAATCCATAGACAATACCAGCCAAAATCCCTTGACGTAAGCCAAAGAAGTAGCCAATAACAATGACAAATAACATACTGAATGCTGTTATTGAACCACCTTGTGGCATTTGAAACAATGGAATGTTGGACAATGCCATAGCAAGAGCCAATGCAACACCTGTATATACAACCGGCTTTATTGGACTTGCCTCATTACTTTTGTTACCTGTAGCAACCAAAACACCTATAAGCAAGGCACTTGCTATAAGCATAATTATAATGATACCAAGGTCTGAGGTTACCACTGCTTTGAAACTTCCCGAAGCTAACGCTTCACTAAAATCATTGAACATAAAAAATCCTCCTAACGAAATTGTCGTAGGAGTATTAACTGAAACAGAATCACTAATTATCAATTAGCAATGCTTTCCTACGCCGGCATAATCCGGTTCAGGTATAAGGGTCAGCTAATACTTTCTCAGCCACTCACGTGGCTCCCCTAGCGATTTGCACTATCATCATATACCCCAAAGCCCTCTGTGTCAAGGCTTATAGAAAATAAAGACACGAAAAGAACACATGATTCTCATAGTAAATATTCATTGTCTGTAATATAATGGTAATATTGACAGAATATCTATTCAGGAGGTGTCCATGGATATATTTGTAGCTAGGCAGCCAATTTTCAACCGAAAACGAGAAGTAATTGCCTACGAGCTTCTCTATAGAGATAGTGATAAGAATTTTTTTAGCGGAGATGTTGCTTCCAATGTTGCCACGTCTATACTATTGATGAACAGCTATCTTAACTTTGGTATAGAACACCTTGTTGGAGAACACAAAGCATTCGTTAACTTCGATGAAGAACTAATAATGAACGACATACCCCAATTACTTACGAAAGAACATGTTGTTATTGAATTACTCGAAGACATCATCCCCAAAAAAAAGTTTTATGAATAAGATTCAGAAACTTAAGGATGAAGGTTATACCATTGCTATTGATGATTTTATAGAAGACTATCAGTATACTTCCCTTGTTGACCTTTGCAGTATCATCAAAGTCGAATTTATGGGGGCAACAAGACAGTCAATTGAAAATATTGTTAGGACATGGAAACCAAGAGGCAAACTTCTACTTGCTGAGAAAGTTGAGACCATGGAAGAGTTTGAATGGGCTAAAGGCGTTGGCTTTGATTTCTTTCAAGGCTACTTCTTCTCAAAACCTTCAATGGTAAGGTCCAAGGGACTTAAAGACAGTGCATCTCAATACATCCGCTTAATGAATGAACTGAACGTACCTGAGCCAGTCTACAAGCATATTGCCAGCATTATTGAGATGGATGTTGCCCTAACATATAAGATACTCAAGCTAGTTAACTCTAAGATACTACATAATAAAATAAGTTCTATCCAGCATGCCTTATCTATTATTGGTGTGAAAGCAATTAAACGTTGGCTCAGTCTGGCTATGGTTCAGAATCTTTCTACACCTGAGAAGTCTGAGTTGGTCATCACATCCATGGTCAGATCCCATCTGTTGGAGGACATAGCCAATAATTCTTCTATGAAGACTCACATACAAGAACTTACTTTGATAGGTGTTCTATCTATTTTGGATGTTATTTTAGAGAAACCTATGGAAGACCTAATGGCTTCTCTCCCACTGACCGACGCAGTTAAGGACACTCTTCTTGGCAAAGAAACGCTTTATTCTATTCCATACAAATTGTGTCTCTGCTATGAACGTGGTGATTTTGAAGAATTAGATAATTTAGCCAATTCCATTAATTATGACGTTTCACTTTTACCCAAGAACTATATTGATTCAGTCAAGTGGGCCGATCACACATTTGCCTTTATGCAAAATGATTTATAAAAAAAAGACATATCAGCTGCAGGCTGATATGTCTTTACTATTTTATAGTCCAATATTACATCTATCTTAGTGAGGATTATTTAATACCTATATCCGTTCTAAATTGCTTCTTCTCAAAATCAACTTCTTCAACAGCTTGATAGGCTACAGCTCTAGCCGCTTCTATTGACTCTCCCATAGCAGTAATACCAAGAACACGTCCACCATTAGTAACAACTTTATCCCCATCAAACTTTGTTCCTGCATGGAATACTGTTACATCTTCTTTGGCTTTTTGTTCTTCTAGGCCTGTAATTTCGTAACCTTTATTATAAGCAACAGGATATCCACCTGAAGCTTCAACCACACATACAGCCGCACGTTCATCCCACTCAAGGGTCAACTCACTAAGTTTTCCTTCAATAGCTGCTTCAAACACTTCAAGCAAGTCTGTCTTAAGCCTAGGAAGAACAACTTGTGCTTCAGGATCACCAAATCTTGCATTATATTCAAGTACTTTGGTACCATTTGGCGTTAGCATTAAACCAAAGAAAATTATGCCTGTAAAAGGTCTTCCCTCTGATTTCATTGCAGCAAGGGTTGGCTTAAAAATTGTTTCCATTGCCTCTGCATGCATTTCATCTGTATAGTACTTACTAGGTGAGAAAGTACCCATACCGCCTGTATTAAGGCCTTCATCGTTATCAAAAGCTCTTTTGTGGTCCTGTGCACTAACCATAGGAATCACTGTCTCACCATCACAGAAAGACAATACAGAAACTTCTGGACCAGTCATAAATTCTTCAACAACCATTATTTTACCAGCATCACCGAATTTTAGATCTACCATAATGTCTTGAAGACCTTCAATGGCTTGGTCTTTTGTCTCACAAATAAGAACACCTTTGCCAAGGGCAAGTCCATCGGCTTTTAATACTGTTGGATAATCACATGTTTCAAGATATGCTTTCGCTTTAGCTGGGTCTGTAAAAGCTTCATAGCCTGCAGTTGGAATATCATATTTTTTCATAAGATCTTTTGAAAATACTTTAGACCCTTCGATGATGGCTGCGTTTTGTCTTGGACCAAAAATCTTAAGCCCTTCAGCCTCAAATGCATCGACAACACCAAGCATAAGTGGATCATCCATACCTACTACTGTTAAATCAATCGCTTCCGAAGTAGCCCATTTGACGAGGCTTTCAACATCAGTTGCAGCAATATCAACACATGTAGCTAACTCACTTATTCCAGCATTACCAGGTGCACAATACATCTGGTCAATTCTATCGCTCTGTGCTAATTTCCATATAATGGCATGCTCTCTTCCACCGCCACCAATTACGAGTACTTTCATCCTTATTACCATCCTTAGATTATTTTGTTCTTTAAATGCCTTTTATCTTAACTTTGTTATCAATCACTTCGATTTGATTCATTGCTATCATATCTATAGCCATTGGAAGCAATTCCCACTCTGCTTCAACCATTATACGTTTTTGCAATGACTCTGCTGTGTCATCATCTTGGACCGGAACAGCTTTTTGGGCGATGATTGGTCCTGTATCAGTGCCTTCGTCTACAAAATGAACTGTTGCACCTGATAGTTTGACCCCGCGCTTAAGGGCACCTTCATGAACCTTCAGTCCATAGAAGCCATGGCCTGAAAAAAGCTGGAATTAGGGATGGGTGAATATTCACAATCCTATTCTTATATTTTCTAATAAAGCTTTCACCAAGAACTACCAAGAATCCAGCCAAGACAATTAAGTCAACAGACATAGACTCAAAATGGTCTATAAGGGCTTGGTTAAAGTCTTCTTTTGATTCAAAATTGACTGTGGAAATGTAGCTTGCATCGATGCCACAATTTCTTGCACGTTCAAGGGCATAAGCCGCTTTACGATTAGAGACCACTGTCACAATCTCAGTATTTCTGATTGCACCTTCTTCTAATTTATCAATGATGGCTTGTAAGTTGGTACCGCCTCCGGAAACCAATACACCAACTCTTAGCATAACTCAACGCCTTCTTTACCTGCTTTAACTGTACCGATTTCATATGCCAGTTCACCAAGTCCTTCAACGGCTTCAATCGCTGCCTTGGCATCTTCTTTAGCCACAGCAACAATCATACCAATACCCATATTGAAAGTCCCATACATAACATCTCGTTCAATATCACCAAGGTCTTGCATAACATTGAAGATAGGTAGTACTGGCCAAGCACCAAGCTTAACTTCTGCATAGGTACCATCTGGTAACATTCTAGGAATGTTCTCATAGAAGCCACCACCAGTAATATGACTAATGGCTTTAAGCTTAACAGCTTCCTTCATAGCTTTAATTGTCTTTACATAGATTCTTGTTGGTGTCAGTAAAGCTTCACCTAAAGAACCATCAAGTTCTTCTACTTCAACGGCTAATTTCTCTTTTGTTGGTTCAAATAACTTACGAACCAATGAGTAGCCGTTACTATGGATACCAGAAGATGGCAGACCAATTAGGACATCGCCTTCCTTAACATCTGATCCATCAATCATATCTTTTTTATCAACAATCCCTACTGAGAATCCAGCAAGGTCATACTCTTCCACTGGATAAAATCCAGGCATTTCAGCAGTTTCACCACCAATAAGTGCTGCACCAGACTGACGACAACCTTCTGCAATACCTCCAACGATAGTGGCGATTTTCTCAGGATAATTCTTACCACATGCAATATAGTCAAGGAAAAACAGTGGTTCAGCTCCTGCACAAATAATGTCATTGACACACATTGCTACGGCATCAATACCTATCGTGTTGTGTCGATCAAGTTCAAAAGCTATTTTTTAGCTTTGTTCCAACACCATCAGTACCTGATACAAGGATTGGCTCTTCCATTTTGTTCTGTGCTAGTGAGAACAATCCACCAAAACCACCGATGTCTGTTACCACTTCATCTCTCATTGTTGTTTTTACGTGTTGCTTCATTAACTCAACGGCTTTGTAGCCTGCTTCAACATCAACACCTGCTGATTTATAATCTATAGACATACTTGAACCTCCACTTTCAAACTTATTCACATTGGCTTTTTTGCTTATTGTCAACAAGCTCAACTGGGTAATCCCCATTAAAGCATGCCGTACAGAAGTTACATCTTGCACCTTCAAATGTAGTAAGTAGACCTTCTCGTGTGATATAGGATAATGAATCAGCACAGATTAGGTCTTTTATCTCTTCATTGGTATGGGTACTAGCCACCAAGTTTTCTCTTTCAGGGGTATCAATACCCATGTAACAAGAGTAGGCTACTGGTGGTGAACTAATCTTAACATGAACCTCTTTAGCACCAGCATCACGTAACAGGTTAACGATACGACGGCTAGTCGTTCCGCGAACAATTGAATCATCAATCATAATAACACGTTTACCTTCAATTTGTGACCTGATTGGGTTCAGCTTAAGATGAACACCTTTTTCTCTTAAGTCCTGATTTGGTGAAATAAATGTACGTCCAACGTATCTATTTTTCATAAATCCATCAACAAGAGGAATACCTGATGCTGCGGCATAACCATGGGCAGCACCAAGACCTGAGTCTGGAACACCTACAACAACGTCTGCTTCAACTGGTGATTCTTCAAACAAAACTTTCCCAGCTCTAAAACGTGTCTCATAGACTTCTACACCTTCCATAACTGAATCTGGTCTTGCAAAATAGATGTATTCAAAACTACACATTGCTGAATGTTTGTATTCTTGTGTTTGGATTGACTTTAGGCCGTCATTGTTGATAACCACAATCTCACCTGGATCAATATCACGAACCAATTCAACACCTAGAGCATCGAAAGTACAAGACTCAGACGAGAATATATAAGAGCCATCTTTTTTTACCCATAACCAGTGGTCTCATACCAAGTGGGTCTCTGGCTGCAATCAATTTATGTGGTGTCATAACGAGCAGTGAGTAAGCACCTTTAATCTGGCCCATCACTTCAACCAAAGCATCTTCAATTGATGAGTACTTAATTCTAGCTCTAGACAGAAGGGCTGCAATGACTTCTGAATCTGTCGTCGTTTGAAATATGGTACCTTTGGCTTCAAGGTCTTTACGAATGGTATCTGCATTGGTTAAGTTACCATTGTGGGCCAAAGCCATATGACCTTTTGTATATTTAAGAACCAATGGCTGAGCATTTTCAACCAAGGATGAACCTGCAGTTGAGTATCTCACATGACCTATGGCTGAGTGACCTTTGAGGTAATCAAGGACATAGTCATCAAATATATCTGATACCATACCCATTTCTTTACGGTAAAGAATCGTTCCATTGTTGTTAACAGCAATACCAGCACTTTCTTGCCCTCTATGCTGTAGTGCAAACAGACCATAGTAAGTCATTCTAGCAGTATCAAATCCATTGTTGTTATAGACGCCAAATACGCCACATTCTTCATTTAACTTATCGTCCCACATAGTGTTCCTCCGACTATTTCAAACCAAAAAGTCGACTCATGACTTCTTGGTAAGCTTCTTCTACATTGCCTAGGTCTCTTCTGAATCTATCTTTATCAAGCTTTTCATTTGTTTCTGAATCCCAGAAACGACATGTGTCTGGTGATATTTCGTCTGCAAGAATAATTGTACCATCAGATGTTTTACCAAATTCTATCTTAAAATCAATCAATTCTATTTTGGCTTCTTTTAAGTATGTGGTCAATGCATCATTAATCCTAAAAGCATAGTCCGAAATAGTTTCAAGTTCTTCCTTAGTAGCAAGTTCCATTGCAAATATATGGTAATCATTGATCATTGGATCTCCAAGATCATCATCTTTGTAAGAATACTCTAGGACTGTTTTCTTAAGTTTTGTCCCCTCTTCAAGTCCAAGACGTTTGCTAAGTGATCCTGCTGCTATATTTCTGACAATCACTTCAAGAGGTATAATATCTACTTTCTTAACCACTGTCTCACGGTCATTAAGTTCCTCAACGAAATGAGTTGGAATGCTTTTCTCTTCTAACATTGCCATTAGATAATTTGAAAGTCGGTTGTTGACAATACCTTTTGCATCAATCGTCCCTTTTTTTACGCCGTTGAACGCTGTCGCATCATCTTTGTAAGAAACAATCAGTAAGTTGTCATCGTCTGTTTTAAACACTTTTTTAGCTTTGCCTTCGTACAGTAACGCTTTCTTTTCCATAGAATCCTCCGTTGTAGGCTAGACCTACTTGCTCATTTCATCTAAATAACTTGAGTAACCAATATCTTCAAGGTGGTTTGCTTTACCTTCCACCATTTCTTTAAGTGATGCTTTATAGCTTATGATTGCCTCACTGATAGCAGGGTCAAAACTTCCAATCATTTGTGCAGCCAAGATACCTGCATTCTTAGCACCATTGATTGCAACTGTGGCAACTGGTATTCCTGGTGGCATCTGAACAATTGAATACAGTGAGTCAAGACCACTCATTGTACGTGTTTTAACAGGTACCCCTACTACTGGAACACTTGTTAATGAGGCCACCATTCCTGGTAAATGAGCCGCACCACCAGCACCAGCGATGATTACTTTTAGGTCTTTGCCTTTAGCTTCTTTGGCATAGTCATACATTCTATCAGGTGTACGATGTGCTGATACAACAGTTAATTCATAAGCTACATTTAGTTCATCCAGTATTTTGGCCGCTTCTGACATAACAGGTAAATCAGAATCACTACCCATAATAATTCCTACCATTGGCTTTTTCATTTTGTCTCCTTATCGCTTGCCACTTTGATGGCTTCATAAGCTTTATTAGCACTATCTCTTGCATCTTCTATTGTCTTACCTATGGCCGTTACATGACCCATTTTTCTATAAGGTTTTACATCCAGCTTTCCATATATATGGACTTTTGCATTAGGTATTTTGTATGCTTGGTCAACACCTATCGTTGAGGTCTTACCAACCGCTCCCTCTTCACCCAGTAGGTTTCTCATAACCGTTGGGCATCTTAGACTGACATCACCAAGGGGTAATCCTACAATAGCACGTACATGATTTTCGAACTGTGAAGTCAAACAACCTTCAATGGTATAATGACCTGAATTATGTGGTCTAGGTGCCACCTCGTTAATATAAATTGCTTCATCCTCTGTAACAAACATCTCAACACAGAACATACCAACACCTGTGAATACATTCATAACTGATTCGGCAAGTGCCATAGCTTTAGATGTACATGTATCTGAAATATTAGCTGGCACAACTGTTTCATCAAGTATTGAGTTCACATGGGTATTCTCACCAACTGGATAAACAACCATATGACCGTCTATACCTCTACAAGCTAATACAGAAATCTCTTTGGTGAAAGGTACGAATTTCTCTATCATAAGAGGTAATTTGCCTGCCCCTAGTGTTTCAAAGGCTTCAGTTGCATTGTCAGGGCTCTTTACAAGTGCATTGCCCTTACCATCATAGCCACCAGTACAAGTTTTTTAACATCATTGGGTATGTAAACACTTGTCCTGCTGACAATATATCTTCAATTGTTTGAACTTTTTTATAGTCTGGAACCAAAAGTTTCGCACTAGACAGTGCATCTTTTTTGAGTAGATTTGTCTTGAATGATTTCAAGACTCTTAGGTGTTGGATAGATTTCATAACCTTCATCGCTTAGGGTTTTTAGAATCTCTACACCAATGTGTTCAAATTCATAAGTAATAACGTCCACTTTCTCAGCTAAGGACCTTATTGCTTTATCATCATCAAATGCTGCGACAATGTGCTCATCTGAAATACTATGGGATGGACATAACGGGGTCGGATCTAATGTAATGACATAATAACCAAGCCTTTTTTGCGTCCAGTATCATCATCTTACCTAGCTGCCCACCGCCAATAATACCGATCTTCTTCTTAAGGTGATTCATATGATTGCCTCATTCCTTTTTTTTATCCGTTAATAAAGATAACATCATTTTACAGACAAACCACAAGATAGTCAACCATTTTTCCGAACATTTTTCAACAATTTATAAATAATATTCGGAGTTATTTTTGTGTATAATTATCCTTAAGCTACAAAGAGGCGAAATCTAGGAATCTAGACCGCCTCTTTACCACTATCTTAACAAGTATTCAATTGCTTTCATAACATTCCCTTGGCGTATAGTTCCTGCAAAAACTCCTAAGTAATGAGGATTTTCACCATCAACGACCAACTTCTGCATGGAAGGTATCATAGACACATCAAGTGCATATACCCCCTCTAGGCCAGTTTCGGAATCAGTGGCATAGATTTTATAGTCTTCTGGAATCTGAATGCCAGACTCTTTTAGAAAGTCATCTAGATTAGCAAGTGCCATAGGTTCTGTCATTCGTTCATACATACCCTGATTCATAATGACGATGTCCATATCATCTGTCTCAATCTTACCGACAAATTTGGCTTCACTTGCCATCATTGTGTTTGGATCTCTTGATTCACCCATCTGAAGAAACTCTACAGTGACGGTTTCTCTCACATCTTCTGCCACAAGGAGGTCAATCAACTCTGACTTAATCACTTCTGCCTGGTCATAGTCATAGAACTCCGTTCTAACAGTGACATCAAGTGCATTGTCTGGTACCGGGTTAAAGACCCAGATGTTTAAAAAAGAATAAATAATAACTAAGCCTGTAATTCCTGCAATAATATGAAGCTTATAGTATTCCCATATGTGTTCGATTTTCTCTTCTTTGTTCATTTCTTTAAAGGTTGTCATTCTTATCTCCTGCTTAGGCATCAAGGGGTTCATTCAGCACTTGGGTGCCTTCAAGAACAAACCTTCCACCTTCGATGATTTTGTATTCCCCATTATTCATATCGTATCCTATGATTGTGTCAAGTTCATCATAAGGGATTGTGATGTCTGTATGTTTATTCAGATAGGCTTCTTTGACATCCACTTTTCTCTTAATACTTATTTCATTATCCTTCACAGCTATTCTTTTGCCATTGCTATTGTATGTCTTCGTATCTTCACTCCATAAATAACATGTGTCGCCTATGGCAAAATGAGGTCCTGCTTTCTCACCAATAAGGATAGGCAATATACTAGCAATACCATATTTCTTAGCCATAACATAAGCAACCGTATTGGTACCAATTGCAAATTCACCAAGGGGCAATGTTTCATGTGGCGTCATCAGAGTCTCCTTCACAAAATTCTGATTAGCCTCATGGTTATCACCAAAATTGGCGCAATCGTATTTAGAAATCATACCATCTTCAAACCATATTTTCAATTCTAAATATCTAAGGCTCTTAAGATAAACTTCTTTCACATGTAAAAGTCCATTGGTCCCTTTAAGCTTAGGTGTTGTAAACACCTCACCTACAGGCACATTGACATCAGCTGTACAATTACTGAATTTGGTCTCATTGTTTGGATCATCAAGGGTTTGAAGGGCAACTGTCAAATCTGTTTCATTACCATTTCGCCCCTTTATTTTCACGTACTCGGACTGATCTAGTGCATCAATCATTGTTGTATGAATTCTGTCATAGAGTGCTTCCTCCAAAGTATTCACTTTGACGACTTCGTCAAATATAGCTTCAAAGTCTTCACCTATGGTTGGCAATGGGTAGGCATTAATAGTAAAATTATAATCATCACCCTTTACATATTGTCGATAAACAGCCATGGCAGCAGAAGAATATTTTGTTTTCAAATCTAATGTAGACTGCTTGTAAGTTATATTTGCATCAGAATTCTTAGGTTCAAAAGATGCTTCACCAAATATTTCCATTAATGCCAATCCAGCATATTCTTTTGCAATACCCCCTAGAGATGATAGAGCTTTCTCATTGGCTTTCATTAACCTTCTTTCATAGACATCATCAAAAAAGATGGCATCACTATAGCGATGGTCATACTCCATTTGTTTGTTAGGTCTTGTATTGTATAGTCTAGGACGTATCACACCTCTAAGACTATAAAATACAATTGGCTCAAGACCTAAGGCCCTTAAGTTCTCATAAGCTTTAGCAATAATACGTTCAAATCCAACATGGTAGGTAACCAGTGTTGATTTTTTCCCTTCAAGGCTTATGCCCTTTCTCTTAAAACCTCTAACATAAGCCTCTGTAAAAGTATCTACAATAAGCTTAATCTTGTCCTCTGAAACACTACTAAGGTAATTGGCCATTTCTATCTCATTCTTATCTACATACATACCATACCTAAATAAATAACGTAAGTCATCTAAATCATAGCTATCAACTATATGACTATAAGTATTAAACTCAGGAGATAATTGACGAAGCCAGTTGTTTCTTGTAACCTCATCGATATTTCTAAGAAGTCCATCTCTTATATTCAATTTTATGCTTTCAAGGTCCTCACATTCTCTTATAATTAGAGCTTCGTATAAGGATAAAACAATAGTGTTAAGCCTATACATTTCGAGAATTCGATTCTCATAGCAATAACCTACATATTCTCTAAGAAGGTATGCAACAGATGATAGTACCTGTCCCATAGCCTTGCCAAATCTTGCGACAGCAAAGGTAGGATTCACATAGCTTGATTCATAATTCTCCGGAAGGATATCTTCAAAGAGTTTATGATTGTATTCCAGTAATGTATCAAAATCATTGGTCTTGAAATAGCCATCCTGACTAATTGCTTGTCTGTGATCTATCATTTCTATCAAAAATTGCCCACATGAGAGAAAATAGTCTTTATAAACAGATGTTTCTGTTTGCAAAGCTTTAACCATCCCCAGCAAGTTCTTATGAGAATTATTAAAGGCCTCCAAAGCTAAGTTGTTGCTTTGTTCAAAATATTGGTTGGTCTTTTCCATTAAGTCCTCTTTCTATTTAAACAATGCTTTTGCACTGCCAAGTATTGCCTTATCTTCTTCAATCTTCACTTCGTTACCAATGACACACATATAACCCTGTTCAATAACACTTTCAACAATATCGCCAATCTCATGAAGACGATCAATGGTTGTAGCAAGGACTTCGTCCCGCTCTTGTTGATCATCTTCTATCGACATTCCAGACATAAAGAGGCCTATAGCCCTTTCACCTTTCATCTGAGGTGTTAAAGGTGTATCAAGGTTGCTAACCGTACCAATGATATACTTGCTTAATTCTCTTTCATCAAAAGCAATATTTCTAATATAGGCTGGCAGTCCTTTATAAATATTATAAGTGTCCGCTAAGTTAGGGTCTCTGTATGAACCCATGTAGAAGACACCACTTTTTCTAAATCCTGCAAAACCGCCATAAGCACCACCTTTGATTCTGACTTCTTTCCACATATAGTCAAGGCTCATAATGGTCTGCATAACTTTCATATAGCCTGAGTACTTATAACCCTCTTCTGAGAAATCACCTGTGAGGGCGCAGTACTGCACTTTTGATGATGTTTTGAACCCTTCGTTAAGAGCTTCGAAGACGACTTTTGCATCTTCTGCAACATGATTAGATACTTTGAGAGATGTAGCAAAATCCTGTAAAGATTGATATGCAGCTGAGACAAATTCATCACTAGCATTAATCATTACCACAAGGTTATCTTTTACTAGAACCTTAGCCATAACCACTTTTAAGTTTTCAAGGACCTGACCTAGGCTTTCAGGGCTAATGCTTGTTATGAAATCATAATAACCTATGCCCTCAAGATAATCTTTATACCTGCCACTGATTGTATGATAACTAAGAGATCTGGTAATGCTGGCTGTATGACCTGATCCCATTAATGACATTGTCAATCTTGATTTGGTCTCAAGTATCAAGTCCATGATTTTCTTTTCATCCGATAGCAGCGTTTCATAGATGACTTCTCTAACAAGGGCAACCGTCTCTTCGACCTTACCTGAGAAACACTTGAATTTCACTTCAAGTCTTGGCATACATTCTTTTGTACTGTCCTTAACACCATAGATATTAATGGACGCTTTGATGCCACCTGTTTCTATGTTAATGGTATCTGTCAAATCCGATAAATCATAATTCTTTGTGCCAAGTCTTGTTAAAAGTTTGATGAGCAAAGCCATATAAGGCACTTCTTCGAATTCAAGCATACTAAAATCAAACATCAACTTCATGTAAACGATGTTATTGGTAAAAGTTTTATGGACAACATAATGAACCGATTCATTTTCAAAAACCTCATAAGAAATTTCTTCATGTTTTTCCTT
>JDSF01000435.1_pt1 | contig 15021 bp, 13 predicted proteins | sample 199441 | NCBI WGS metagenome assembly JDSF01 (sample SAMN02592751, study PRJNA231836) | bioreactor metagenome | isolation source: continuous culture bioreactor denitrification-DNRA | place: Germany: Bremen
TCCAATCGCAGTAGAAGAAGGCCTAAAGTTCTCTATCCGTGAAGGTGGACGTACTGTTGGTGCTGGTTCTGTAATTAAAATTCTTGAGTAAGATTTAATTGTTATTTAAACCTTGGCTTTTACGGTCTTTGGCCAAAAGCCAAATTGCACATATGCAATAGAAGATCATAGGGCTGGGATCTCCCAGCTCTTTTCTTGTCTGAATATAGATAACTTTATAATGAAACTTTTCTAGAAGCTTCAATATAAAGAATTGTTACATGCGAAAGAAACACTGTAATTGTAGTGCTTTAAGTGATAAAATCCGTGCTGAAAATACACTATTTGAAAGCTTGAAAAAGCTATATAAAAAATGATTGACACGCCTATTCGTTTGTGATAGGTTAAGTTAGTGATGTTATAGTGGTGTATGTTGTGCGTAGACACATACGGCATAGATTATATAAATACTAATAATCTTAGTTAGGAGGTGTCAGGATGAGAGTGAAAATCACGATGGCATGTACAGAATGCAAGCGTAGAAATTACAATACGACAAAGAATAAAAAGACGACTCCAGATCGTGTTGAAATGAAAAAGTATTGCAAATTCTGTAAGAAGCACACTGATCATAAAGAAACAAAATAAGACAACTTAGGAACGCAGACAAACAAAATCAATCCGAAGGATGTGAATGCAATGGCTGCACAAACAGATGTACAAAAGAAGAGTGGTAAGAGTTTCTTCAAAGGTGTACGTGCTGAACTTAAAAAAAAGTAACTTGGCCAAATAGAGATGAACTTCTGTCTTACACAACGGTAGTTCTGGTAATCTGTGGTCTTATGACGGCAGGTCTATGGGTTGTGGATGCGGTATTCAACAACCTTCTTAAATTGGTCATGTAACTCGCGTATTAACATAGGGGGACGTATCAATCGTCAACTTATGAGGGAGGCTGGGATCTATGTCTGAAAGAGAAGCGCAATGGTATGTTGTCCATACGTACTCTGGACACGAGAACAAGGTAAAAGCAAATATCGAGAAAATCGTGGAAAACAGAGGCATGGAAGACATAATCCTCGAAGTAGCTGTTCCCACTGAAGAAGTCGTAGAAATGAAGAACGGCAAGAAAAAGACTAAGCTGAAGAAAATTTTCCCAGGCTACTGCATTGTGAAAATGTTCATGACGGATGAGTCTTGGTATGTTGTTCGGAACACACGCGGCGTAACTGGATTTGTTGGACCGGCATCAAAACCGATTCCACTTACTGAACAAGAAGTGGTGAACATGGGCATTGAGGAAAGACAAGTTGTCGACATCGACGTAGCTGTTGGCGACACGATTCGAGTTGTATCTGGACCTTTCGATACTTTTGAAGGTGTAGTTGAAGAAATTCACCCAGAAAAGCAATCTCTAAAGGTTCTTATATCAATGTTTGGCCGAGAAACGCCAGTAGAACTCGAATTCTCACAAGTTCAAAAGCTGTAATAGGCTTGAACATATATCAAATGTTATTTTAATATCAAGGAGGTGTAACGCATGGCTAAAAAGGTTATGGGTCTGATCAAACTTCAGATTCCTGCAGGTAAGGCTACTCCAGCTCCACCAGTAGGTCCTGCACTAGGTCAGCACGGCGTTAACATTATGCAATTTACAAAGGAATTTAATGCAAGAACAGCGGATCAAGCTGGTATGATTATTCCTGTTGTAATTTCAGTTTACCAAGACAGATCTTTCTCTTTCATTACTAAGACTCCACCAGCAGCAGTTCTTATTAAGAAAGCATGTGGAATTAAGTCTGGTTCTGGCGTACCTAACAAAGACAAGGTCGCAACTATCACTAAAGCTCAAGTTCAAGAAATCGCTGAGCTAAAAAATGCCTGATCTAAACGCAGCTTCAGTTGAATCTGCAATGCGTATGATCGCAGGCACTGCGCGCTCTATGGGCGTACTAGTAGAAGAGTAAATTTCCGTCCTCGTGGGAGGATCGTACCGCTATTACCACAAAGGAGGTAAAGTATTATGGCAAAGCAAGGAAAAAGATATGCTGAAGTTGCAAAGCTAGTTGATCGTTCTAAGCAATATGAAACAGCTGAAGCAATTTCACTAATGAAGCAAACTGCTAAGGCAAAATTTGACGAAACAGTTGAACTTCACATTAAACTAGGTGTTGACGGTCGTCACGCTGACCAGCAGGTGCGTGGTGCAATTGTACTACCACACGGTACTGGTAAATCAAAAAAAAGTTCTCGTAGTTGCTAAAGGCGAGAAGGCTGAAGAAGCTAAAGCTGCAGGCGCTGATTTTGTAGGTGCTGAAGATATGATTCAAAAGATTCAAACTGAAAACTGGTTTGATTTCGACGTGCTTGTTGCAACTCCTGACATGATGGGTCTTGTCGGTCGTCTAGGTCGTGTCCTAGGTCCTAAAGGTCTTATGCCAAACCCTAAGTCTGGTACAGTAACATTTGATATCGAAAAAGCTGTAAACGAAATCAAAGCAGGTAAAGTTGAATACCGTCTAGACAAAACTAATATCGTTCACGTATCGATCGGTAAAGTTTCTTTCGAAGACGAAAAACTTGCTGAGAACCTTAACGCACTAATGGAAGCTGTAATTAAAGCTAAACCAGCTGCTGCAAAAGGTACTTACCTAAAGAGCGTTGCTATGACAAGCACTATGGGTCCTGGCATTAAGCTGAACTCAACTCAATTCTAATTTATTTCTAAATTAGTCTTGACAAGCGTATAGTCCTGCTATACAATATGCTTGTTTGAAAATGAATACACACCGTAGACAGTAGGTGCTGAAAAGCTTAATTTCCTACCGAGGTATTGATAAATGCGTTCGTGAATTTATGCATGAGCCAGCCTCTCTACTTTGTCTAAAAAATAGAGAGGCTGTTTTAATTTATTGATGCCAGATACTGCTTTTTAAGGAGGTGGACTGATGTCAAGCAATCTAGATCGTAAGAAATCGGTTGTTGAAGAAATCAAAGCAAAATTTGAAGGTTCTCAATCTGCAGTTGTTGTTGATTACCGTGGCCTAACAGTTGAAGAAGTTACAGAACTTCGTAACAAATTCCGTGAAGCTAACGTTGAGTACAAGGTTTACAAGAACAATCTTGTGAAAATTGCAATCAAAGGCACTGATTTTGAAGGGCTATCTGCAGACCTAACTGGTCCAAACGCTATTGCATTCGGTATCGAAGATGCTGTTGCACCAGCTAAGATCGTTAAGGACTTTGCTGCAACAAATGATAAACTAGAACTTAAGTCTGGTGTTGTTGAAAAGGTATACTACGACAACGCAAAGATCATGGAAATCGCCAACCTTCCATCAAAGGAAGAACTTATCGGCCGTTTCATGGGTTCTATCAAGGCTCCTGTTTCAAACTTCGCTTACTTCCTGACAAACCTTGTCGAGAAGAAAGAAGAAGAAGGCGTAGAAGCTTAAAAAATCTAAACCGTAATTTACTGTTAATTAAAACATATGAAAGCCGGAGGTGTTCGTAAGATGACTAAAGATCAAATCATTGAAGCGATTAAGGGTATGTCTATCCTAGAAATCAAAGAACTAGTAGAAGCATGTGAAGAAGAGTTTGGCGTATCAGCATCTGCACCAGTTATGGTTGCTGGAGCTGCTGCTGGTGGAGCTGCAGAAGAAAAGTCAGAGTTTGACGTTGTTCTTCAATCAGCTGGCGCTAAGAAAATTGGCGTTATCAAGATTGTTCGTGAAATCACAGGTCTAGGCCTAAAAGAAGCTAAGGCTCTTGTTGATGGTGCTCCTGGCAACATCAAAGAAGCAGTAGCTAAAGAAGAAGCAGAAGAACTAAAAGCTAAGCTTGAAGAAGCTGGCGCTGTAATCGAACTTAAGTAATTAAGTTGCGGTGTGTTCATTGCGGCGGCTGAAGTGTTAACACTTCACCGCCGCTTTAATTCTACATCCTAAATCTTTGATTTAGATATGTAGTTTACTCCAACGACCAGAGGGAGTTGCGAGTGACCTAACCGCCTGAAAGGCATACACATCCTAAATCTTCGATTTAGATATGTAGTTTACTCCAACGACCAGAGGAAGTTGTGAGTTTCCGCCCTTATAATAAGGCGCAGGATAATGAGCGTACAATATCAAGACTAAATTGCAAATGAAGAACTTTGGAAGACTCTGAAGTTCTATTTTTATGCAAAATCTTTATGGCAAGAATGCATGGTAGGTATTTACTTGGGCGGGGTAGACGTCCGAGTAAATGGCCCGTCTAAGTAAATATTTATTATACATGACTTAAATGAAGTATTGAAAAATACTGTTGACACGAATTCCTAAGTGTAGTATCATTTTATAATGCCATATTTATGTGAAGTTGATAATTAAAATCGGGCAAATATCGCTTTTTTGGCGTTTTTTGTGTTTCGATTGGCAACTTTATGTATATGTATATATAGTGCCTATGCGTTCGAATGCAGGTCCCGAAGATCTAATGTGGGAGAGACAGGAAACGCTTGGGTCGGTGTATTTGTAGGTTAAGGGAAGTCTCCCTAAGAAATATCATGATGAATTTTCATCCACGGAGCCTTAAATTATTTAGCATGAGGGGTGAATTTTAAATGCCACAACCTGTACAGCTCGGTAAAGTAGAACGTATGAGTTTCTCTAGAATTCCTAAGATTTTGGATATGCCAAATCTTATTGAAATTCAGATGAAATCGTACCAATGGTTCCTTGAAAATGGCTTGATGGAAGCATTCCAAGATATCTCGCCAATTCAGGACTACACTGGCAACCTAATTCTTGAATTCATTGACTACGAACTTAATGAAGATCCTAAGTACGATGTCGAAGAATGTAAGGAAAGGGATGTTACGTATGCGGTACCTTTAAAGGTACAAGTTCGTTTCATTAATAAGGAAACGGGCGAAGTCAAGGAACAAAAAGTCTTCATGGGGGATTTCCCACTGATGACAGACAAGGGAACGTTTATTATCAACGGTGCTGAACGTGTAATCGTTAGCCAGCTTGTTCGTTCTCCAGGTCCTTACTACGATGTAAAACTCGATAAGTCTGGATCTCAATTATTCTCGACTACGGTTATTCCAAACCGTGGTGCATGGCTTGAGTACGAAACGGATTCAAACGACATCGTTTCAGTTCGTATTGACCGTACAAGAAAGCTTCCAGTGACTGTTCTTATTAGAGCGCTTGGTCTTGTTACAGATCAGGAAATCATCAATTTCTTTGGTGAGGATGAGCGTCTGCTTAAATCTCTAGATAAGGACAATACAACAACGAAGGCTGAAGCTTTGATCGAAATTTACAAGAAGCTTCGTCCGGGCGAGCCGCCAACGGTTGAAAGTGCTACAAGCCTTATCAACTCATTGTTCTTTGATGACAAGCGTTATGACCTTGCGAAGGTTGGTCGCTACAAATTCAACAAGAAACTTGGTCTCGTGAACCGTATCGAAAAAGAAGTTCTTGCTGAAGATGTTGTTCATCCGGAAACTGGCGAAATTATCGCTGAAGCTGGTGTGAAGGTTGAACGTGACCTTGCGATGGAAATCGAAAACGCTGGTGTTAAATCTGTTATCGTAATCGGTGCAGAGGACAAGCCTGTTAAAGTTATTGGTAACCACTTTGTTGACTTTGACAAGCATGTTCAAATTGAAGGTCTGCCTCGTATTGACCGTGCATACTATCCTGTTCTTAAAGAAATCCTGGATATGTACACAGAAGAAGCAGATATCAAAGCTGCTATTGAAGAGCGTATCAAGGAGCTTGTTCCTAAGAACATTATTCCAGACGATATTCTTGCTTCAATCAGTTACATCATCGGTCTGCCACACAAGATCGGTAATGTAGACGACATTGACCACCTTGGAAACCGCCGTATTAGATCTGTAGGCGAACTGCTTCAGAACCAGTTCCGTATCGGTCTATCCAGAATGGAACGTGTTGTTAGAGAAAGAATGACGATTCAGGATATGGATGTTATCACGCCACAGGCACTGATTAATATTCGTCCAGTTGCTGCAGCAATTAAAGAGTTCTTCGGTTCATCACAGCTTTCACAGTTCATGGATCAAACGAACCCACTTGCTGAACTAACGCACAAACGTCGTCTTTCGGCACTTGGACCTGGTGGTCTGTCTAGAGAGCGTGCGGGCTTCGAAGTTCGTGATGTTCACTACTCTCACTACGGTCGTATGTGTCCAATCGAAACACCTGAAGGTCCAAACATCGGTCTTATTGGTTCCCTGTCATCATATGCCCGTATTAATGAGTATGGATTCATTGAATCTCCGTACCGCCGTATTGACAAGAACTCAGGAGCGGTGACTGGTACTATTGAATACCTGACTGCGGATGTGGAAGAAAAGTACATCGTAGCACCGGCGATTGAGCTCTAAACGATGATATGACATTTGTGAATGACAAGGTAGTAGCTCGTCGTCACTCTGACATTGCGATGTTCCCAAGTGCTCAGGTAGATTACATGGAAGTCTCTGCACAGCAGATGGTTTCGGTAGCAACAGCAATGATTCCGTTCCTTGAGAATGATGATGCCAACCGCGCCCTAATGGGTTCGAACATGCAGCGTCAGGCGGTACCACTAGTGAAGGCGCAAGCGCCAATCATCGGTACAGGTATGGAAGGTATTGCAGGCCGTGACTCCGGCGTCGTGAAAATGGCTAAGGAAGATGGCGTTGTTGAGTATGTTTCTGGTGATCGCGTTACGATCCGTCATAACGATGGTTCTAAAGAACACCATAACCTACTAAAATTCAAGCGTTCTAATCAGGGTACTTGTATTACGCAAAGACCACTGGTAGACAAAGGTCAGATTGTTAAAAAAGGTGAAGTGATCATGGACGGTCCATCAACTGAGATGGGTGAAATCGCTCTTGGTGCAAACCTACTGATCGGCTTCATGACATGGGAAGGCTACAACTATGAGGATGCCATCCTATTAAGTGAAGAGCTTGTACAGCAAGATAGACTGTCTTCTATTCATATTGAAGAGTATGAATCAGAAGCTAGAGATACAAAGCTTGGTCCAGAAGAAATCACTCGCGATATTCCAAACGTAAGTGATGAAGCTCTTAGAAACCTAGACGAACGAGGAATCATTCGTATTGGTGCTGAGGTTCACTCTGGCGACATTATGGTTGGTAAAGTAACACCTAAGGGTGAAACTGAACTGACAGCAGAAGAAAGACTTCTTCGTGCAATCTTCGGTGAAAAAAAAGCTAGAGAAGTTCGCGATACTTCACTTCGCGTACCTCACGGTGAAGCTGGTATCATCGTAGATGTAAAAGTATTCACGCGTGAAAACGGCGACGAGTTGCCTCCGGGCGTAAATGAGCTTGTTCGTGTTTACATCGCTAAGAAGAGAAAGATCCAGGTTGGCGATAAGATGGCCGGTCGTCACGGTAACAAGGGTGTTATCTCCCGCGTTTCACCGATTGAAGACATGCCATTCCTGAATGATGGTACGCCACTTCAGATCGTTCTTAACCCACTGGGTGTACCTTCTCGTATGAACATCGGTCAGGTCCTAGAGGTTCACCTTGGCATGGCTGCTAAGAAGTTCGGTTGGAAGGTAGCAACGTCGGTATTTGATGGTGCTAAAGAGACTCAAATCATGGATCTACTTGAAGAAGCAGGTTACCCTCGTAATGGTAAGATGACTGTTCGAGATGGCCGCACAGGTGATGAATTTGATAACCCTGTAACAGTTGGCTACATGTATATGCTAAAGCTCCACCACCTTGTAGATGATAAGCTTCATGCTCGTTCTACAGGTCCATACTCTCTTGTAACGCAACAGCCTCTTGGCGGTAAAGCCCAGTTTGGTGGACAGCGTTTTGGTGAGATGGAGGTTTGGGCACTTGAAGCCTATGGTGCGGCGTATACACTACAAGAAATCCTGACTGTGAAGTCGGATGACGTTGTAGGCCGTGTTAAAGCATACGAATCTATCGTTAAGGGTGAAAACATCCCTGAACCTGGAATTCCTGAATCCTTCAAGGTTCTTATTAAAGAACTTCAGTCTCTAGCACTAGATGTAAAAGTACTTAGAGATGACGAAGGTGAAATTGCAATCAAAGAAGCAGATGAAGAAGAAGAATCAAATCTTGTTTCGAAAGAAGTTCTTGGAGAACAAGTGCCTGGTACTAAAGACGAATCTGATAGCTTTGAACGTAAAGGATTCACGGTTGATTTCCTTAAAGAAGGCGACGAATAACTCTGATCTGAAGGGAGAGGTAGCCCTTGCTCGAATTTAATAATTTTGATTCAATTAAAATCGGTCTCGCTTCACCGGAAAAAATCCGCGTCTGGTCAAACGGCGAGGTGAAGAAGCCCGAAACAATTAACTACAGAACACTTAAACCAGAGAAAGAAGGTCTTTTCTGTGAAAAGATCTTTGGTCCTACTAAGGACTGGGAGTGTCACTGTGGTAAATACAAGCGTGTTCGCTATAAAGGCGTAGTTTGTGACCGTTGTGGTGTTGAAGTTACAAAGGCAAAAGTACGTCGTGAGAGAATGGGTCACATTGAACTGGCTGCACCTGTTTCTCACATCTGGTATTTTAAGGGAATCCCATCAAAGATGGGTATCCTACTTGATATGTCGCCAAGAGCACTTGAAAAAGTTCTATACTTTGCGTCATACATTGTAATTAATCCAGGTGAAACATCACTTAGTTTCAAACAGCTTCTAACTGAAAAAGAGTACTCAGACTACCGTGAAAAGTTCGGTAACGAATTTAAAGCGGCTATGGGTGCAGAAGCTGTCAAGGAAGTACTTGATCTGATCGATCTACCAAAACTGGCGGATGAGCTTGCTGCAAAGCTTAAAGATGCGACTGGTCAAAAGAAGATCAGAACACTGCGTCGTCTTGAAGTGGTTAATGCATTCAAGAAGTCAGAAAATAATCCAAGCTGGATGATTCTTGACGTTATCCCGGTAATTCCTCCGGATTTACGTCCTATGGTTCAGCTAGATGGTGGTCGTTTCGCGACATCGGATCTAAACGATCTTTACCGTCGTGTAATCAACAGAAACAATCGTCTAAAGCGTCTGCTAGAGCTTGGCGCACCAGACATTATTGTTAGAAACGAAAAGCGTATGCTTCAGGAAGCTGTCGATGCGCTGATCGATAACGGTCGTCGTGGCCGTCCTGTTACAGGACCTGGTAACAGACCACTTAAGTCCCTGTCTGACATGCTTAAGGGTAAGCAAGGTCGTTTCCGTCAGAACCTTCTGGGTAAGCGTGTCGACTACTCTGGTCGTTCGGTTATCGTAGTTGGTCCGGAACTAAAGTTCTACCAATGTGGTCTTCCAAAGAAGATGGCACTAGAACTATTCAAGCCATTCGTAATGAAAAAGCTTGTTAAAGATGGATATGTACACAACATCAAGAGCGCCAAGCGTATGGTTGAGCGCGTGAAGCCTGAAGTTTGGGATATCGTTGAAGAGGTAATCAGAGAGCACCCAGTTATGCTGAACCGTGCCCCTACTCTTCATAGACTGGGTATCCAGGCATTTGAGCCAGTACTTATCGAAGGTAAGGCAATTCGTCTTCACCCACTGGTTTGTACAGCTTACAACGCCGATTTCGATGGTGACCAGATGGCGGTACACGTTCCACTGTCAGTAGAAGCACAAGCTGAAGCTAGATTCATGATGCTGTCTGTTAACAACATCCTAGCACCTAAGGATGGTAATCCGATAACGACTCCATCTCAGGATATGGTTCTTGGCGCTTACTACATGACGTTTGAAAAAGAAGGCGAACCTGGTGAAGGTATGGTCTTCAAAGACTACAATGAAATGATCATGGCTTACGAAAATAAAGTCGTGACACTTCACTCGAAAGTAAAAGTTCGTATGACAAGTGCGGATAATGGAATTGTATCAATCGTAGAGTCTACGGTAGGTCGTTTCATCTTCAACGAACAGATTCCTCAGGATATCGGATTCGTTGACCGTTCGCAGGACCCATACTCATTAGAAGTTGACTTCCTGTGTACGAAAAAGAAGCTTGAAGAGATTATCGCAAAGTGTTTTGCTAAACATGCAAATACAGTGACTGCGGTTATGCTTGATCATATGAAAAATATGGGCTTCAAATACTCTACGCGTGGTGCGGTAACAGTTTCTGTTTCGGATATGGTTATTCCTCCGAAGAAGAAGGGCCTTATTGCAGATGCACGTAAATTAGTAGATAAGTATCAGAATGCTTACCGTAGAGGTTTAATTTCTGATGAAGAAAGATATAAGAAGGTTATCCAGACATGGTCACAAACGACTGAAGAAGTTACTGATGCCCTAATGGAAAACCTAAGTGATCTTAACAACATCAAGATCATGGCGCACTCCGGTGCCCGTGGTTCTAGAAACCAGATTCGTCAGCTGGCGGGTATGCGTGGTCTTATGGCCAATGCAGTTGGTAAAACAGTTGAGATCCCGATCGTTTCAAACTTCCGTGAAGGTCTAGGCGTACTAGAGTACTTTATCTCTACAACAGGTGCACGTAAAGGTCTAGCCGATACAGCACTTCGTACAGCCGATTCAGGTTACCTGACACGTCGTCTTGTTGATGTATCTCAAGATGTTATCGTTCGCGATATTGATTGTGGTACTGAGCACGGCATTGTGGTTGAAGCCTTCATGAACGGCAATGAACTTATTGAGCCGTTTATCGAACGTATTGTAGGTCGTTTCCCAGCTAAGAATGTTCTACATCCTGAAACTGGAGAAATGCTTTGTGATACAGATACAATGATCTCGATGGTTATTGCTAAAAATATCGATGCTTCTGGCATCAAACAACTGGAAGTACGTTCAGTACTTACATGTGACACTGAATACGGTGTTTGCGGTAAGTGTTACGGTGTCAACCTTGCTAATGGCAAACCTGTTAACGTAGGTGAAGCTGTTGGTATCATCGCGGCTCAGTCGATTGGTGAACCTGGTACCCAACTTACGATGCGTACATTCCATACCGGCGGTGTAGCCGGCGGCGATATCACCCAAGGTCTACCCCGTGTTGAGGAACTTTTCGAAGCACGTAAACCTAAGGGTCTTGCAGTTATTGCAGAAATCGCTGGGACAGTTTCTTTCAGAGAAACTAAGAAGAAAAAAGAAGTTGTTATTACATCTGACGACGGCGAAGTGGCTTCAAGCCAAATCGTATTCGGCTCTCGTCTAAGAGTTGAAGCAGGTGACCGTGTGGTAGCTGGTCAAATGATCACTGATGGTTCTATCAATCCACATGATATCCTACGTGTTGTTGGTGTAAGAGGCGTTCAGGAGTATATTACTTCTGAGGTTCAGAGAGTTTACCGTCTACAGGGTGTTGATATCAACGATAAACACGTTGAGATCATTATCAAGCAGATGCTTGGAAAAATGAAAGTTGATGATCCAGCTGATACAAAACTTCTTGAAGGTTCTGTGATTAGTGTTCGTGAATTCAACGCAGAAAACAAGCGCATTGCTGAAGACGGTGGAGAGATCGCAACTGGTACAAGATCACTTCTTGGTATCACAAAAGCATCTCTTGCTACTGAATCATTCCTATCGGCTGCATCATTCCAGGAAACAACTCGTGTCCTGACTGACGCTGCTATCAACGGTAAGGAAGACCGTCTTGTTGGTCTGAAGGAGAACGTTCTAATCGGTAAACTGATTCCAGCCGGCACAGGTATGAAGAAGTATAACGATGTTGCGATTCAAAAGCATGAAAGCCTTCAACCTGCTGATGACGAATATAAAGTTTTACTTTAGCAAAAATAACATTGACAGTCCCTCGGGCTGGTGTTAGAATATTGAAGTGTGCCAATGGGAGCCCACACCTTTTTGCGCCCTGAAGGAGGTCAATTATGCCGGTTCAAGAGTTGCAAACACTTGGTCGGGATCATTTGAAGATCGGGGTCAAGCAGTCATCCAAAGCGATAACTGAAGGTCGTGCCCTGAAGGTTTTCGTCGCAAAGAATGCTGAACAGCATGTGACGAGACACATTATTGAGTTGGCCGAAGCGGCTGGCATAGATGTCGAACTTGTCGACACTATGCGCACGTTAGGTCATGCTTGTCGGATAGACGTTGGTGCTGCGACAGCAGTTATAACTAAATAAACTAATTCTAAAAAATGGAAGGAGGTGCATGGAATGCCTACTATTAACCAAATTATTCGTAAGGGTCGTAAGCAGCAAGTTGAGAAATCTACTTCGCCAGCTCTACAGAGAACTTTCAATACTCTTAAGCGAACTAATGTAAAGCAAAGCGCGCCATTCAAGCGTGGTGTTTGTACGTCAGTTAAAACAATCACGCCTAAGAAACCTAACTCCGCGCTTCGTAAGATTGCCAGAGTTCGTCTTACAAACGGTATGGAAGTTACGGCATACATCCCAGGTGTGGGTCACAACCTACAGGAGCACAGTGTTGTTCTTATCCGTGGTGGTCGTATTAAAGATCTTCCGGGTGTTCGTTACCACATCGTACGTGGTGTCCTAGACACAGCTGGTGTCGCTGATAGAAACCAGTCTCGTTCGAAGTACGGAGCGAAGAAGCCCAAGAAAAAATAGCACCAAGTTAAGTAGTTAATCACCTCTTCCTTCTAGCCATAGAGGGAAGAGGTTTTATCAAGTTTATATGGCGCCAACGACAATATATTTTGTCGAGTACCGATGAAATCATTCATTGCAAGGAGGGAAGAGACGTGCCAAGAAAAGGTAATGTTCCAAAGAGAAAAGTGTTTACTGATCCTGTATACGGATCTACAGTAGTAACTAAGCTTATCAACAACATCATGCTTGATGGTAAGAAAGGTACTGCGCAACAAATCGTTTACGGTGCATTCGAGATCGTAGCTCAAGAGACTGGTAAAGATGCTCTTGAAGTATTCGAAACTGCCCTAAACAACATCATGCCTATGCTAGAAGTTAAGGCTCGCCGTGTAGGTGGCTCTAACTACCAGGTTCCTGTAGAAGTTCGTCCTGTTCGTCGTCAGACTCTAGGTCTAAGATGGTTAACAGATTACACACGTAAGCGTGGCGAGCGTACTATGAAGGAAAGACTAGCAAAAGAAATTCTTGACGCTGCAAACAACACTGGTGCATCAGTTAAGAAAAAAGAAGATACACACAAAATGGCAGACGCAAACCGTGCATTCGCACACTACAGATGGTAATAGCCAGACGGCTAGTACCACTGTATGCTTGCTGAAGCATATTCCAATAGTAGATTTTCGTATGAGAGAGGAGGATACACAATGGCTAGAGCTTTTTCGCTTGAAAGAACTCGTAACATTGGTATCATGGCTCACATCGATGCAGGTAAGACTACGACGACTGAACGTATCCTTTACTACACTGGTCTAACTCACAAAATTGGTGAGGTTCATGACGGTGCTGCAACGATGGACTGGATGGAGCAGGAACAAGAACGTGGTATCACGATCACTTCTGCTGCAACTACTTGTGAATGGAACAAAACGCGCATCAACATCATCGATACACCTGGACACGTTGACTTCACAGTTGAAGTTGAACGTTCTCTACGTGTACTAGATGGCTCTTGTGCAGTATTCTGTGCAAAGGGTGGCGTTGAGCCTCAGTCTGAAACTGTTTGGAGACAGGCTAACAAGTATCAAGTTCCACGTATGGCGTTTGTTAACAAGATGGATATTACAGGTGCTGACTTCCTACGCGTTGTTGGTATGATGAAAGATCGTCTTAAAGCTAATGCTGTACCAGTTCAGCTACCAATTGGTGCTGAAGATGATTTCGAAGGCGTTATCTCGCTAATCGAAATGAAAGCAATTTATAACATTGATGACTCTGGACAGAACACTGAAAAGCGTGATATTCCAGCGGAATACATGGAACAAGCTGAAGAGTACAGAGGCGCTATGATTGAGTCAATCGTTGAAACTGACGAAGACCTAATGATGGCATACCTGGAAGGTGAAGAGCCAACTGAAGAGCAACTAGTTGAAGCTCTACGTAAGGCGACTATCGCTAACCAAATCGTTCCTGTACTTTGTGGTTCTGCATACAAGAACAAAGGTGTTCGTGAGCTTCTTGACGCCATCGTAGCGTTCATGCCAGCTCCTACTGACATCGCAGCTATCAAGGGTGTAACTCCTGATGGCGAAGAAGACGAAAGAGCATCTTCGGATGAGCTATCGTTTGCTGCACTAGCATTCAAAATCATGACTGACCCTTACGTTGGTAAGCTTGCATTCTTCCGTGTATACTCAGGTACTCTTGATTCGGGTTCTTACGTATACAACTCAACGAAAGACAAGAAAGAACGTGTTGGTCGTATCATGCAAATGCATGCTGCTAAGCGTGAAGAGATTCCTACAGTATACTCAGGCGATATCGCTGCTGCGGTTGGTCTGAAGGTTACTACTACTGGTGATACTCTATGTGACCAAAGTGACCAGATCATTCTTGAGTCTATGGAATTCCCAGAGCCTGTTATCGAAGTTGCTATCGAGCCTAAAACTCGTGCTGGCCAAGATAAGATGGGTATCGCTCTTGCTAAGCTTGCTGAAGAGGATCCAACGTTCCGTACTTACACAAATGAAGAAACTGGTCAGACTATCATCGCTGGTATGGGTGAGCTTCACCTTGAAATCATCGTTGACCGTCTACTAAGAGAATTCAAAGTGGAAGCGAACATTGGTGCTCCTCAAGTTTCTTACAAAGAAACTATCACTAAGCATGTTGAAGTTGACTACAAGTATTCTAAGCAATCTGGTGGTAAAGGTCAATATGGCCACGTTAAGATCAGAATGGGTCCTAATGAGCCAGGCACAGGTTACACATTCAAAAACTCGACTGTGGGTGGATCTGTTCCAAGAGAATACATCGAGCCATGTAACCAAGGTTTCCAGCAATCTATGGAAACAGGTATCCTAGCTGGTTTTGAAGTAGTTGATATCGGAATCGAACTATACGATGGTTCTTACCATGATGTCGATTCATCTGAAATGGCCTTTAAACTTGCTGCATCTATGGCATTCAAAGAA
>JDSF01000436.1_pt1 | contig 15021 bp, 12 predicted proteins | sample 199441 | NCBI WGS metagenome assembly JDSF01 (sample SAMN02592751, study PRJNA231836) | bioreactor metagenome | isolation source: continuous culture bioreactor denitrification-DNRA | place: Germany: Bremen
AATGAAGGGTCACCCCTGAAATCTGTACTCATTTTATCTATCTCATCAAGCATGAATACAGGATTTTTGACCCCAGATTTCTTCAATCCTTGAATGATTTTACCTGGCATCGCTCCGATATAGGTCCGCCGATGACCACGAATTTCAGCTTCATCTCTAACACCACCTAAGGACATTCGAACAAATTTTCGCTGTAGTGCCTTAGCTATTGACTGCCCCAATGATGTCTTACCAACACCAGGAGGACCGACCAGACATAGGATTGGTCCCTTAATCTGCTTTACGAGAGCCTGTACAGCGAGATACTCAAGGACACGTTCCTTAACTTTTTCAAGGCCATAATGATCGGCTTCCAAGATTTTTTCGGCAGCAACAAGATCATGACGATCCTTAGTCCCCTTATTCCATGGCAGTGACAGCAACCACTCCATATAATTCCTTACAACAGTCGCTTCAGCAGACATAGGAGACATCATCTTTAATTTGCGCAATTCAGCCCTGGTTTTCTCAGTAGCCTCTTTAGACATCCTTTTTTTCTTTATTTGCTCTTCAAACTCGAGAATTTCTTGCTTAAACTCATCTTGCTCGCCGAGTTCTTTTTGAATCGCGCGCATCTGCTCATTAAGGTAGTATTCCTTTTGGCTGCGCTCCATCTGGCTTTTCACACGACTGCGAATGCGCCCTTCTACTTGAAGGATTTCAATCTCTTGCTCTAGCAGAACAAGAAGATGTTCAAGCCTTTGAACAGGATCGACTATCTCGAGAATTTCCTGCTTGTCCGTAATAGGCACCTGCATATGTCCCGCAATCGTATCAGCAAGACGTGAAGGGTCCTCAATACCAGAGATAGTTGAACTGACCTCAACAGGTACCTTCTTACTCAGACCGACGTAAGCATCGAATGATGTGTTGACCGCACGCATGACAGCTTCAACTTCAGAAGTCGTTGAAAGCTGATCTTCTAAAGGGGTCACATCTGCCTCGAGCAAGTCATCGCTGTCAACAAAATCGGTCATCTGACCACGCTGTACACCCTCAACCAGCACCTTAACTGTCCCATCAGGCAGCTTGAGCAACTGAACGACCTTGCCAATCGTTCCCAAGCCGTAGAGATCATCCGACTTAGGATTGTCAATCTTAGGGTCTTTCTGACTGGTGAGAAAAATTAATTTATCGTCTTCCGATGCCTTTTCTAAGGCGCCGATCGACTGCTTACGGCCAACAAACAATGGCGCAACCATATAGGGAAAGATGACAATATCGCGCAGTGGCAACATTGGATACAGACGAGGTTCTTGACTTAAAGGCTCTTGGTTTGTCTCTGGCATAAGAATTGCCCTATAAAAGAGAACAGGAGCGCATCGTCAAAGACAGAGTACGCTCCTGTTAATATTGTGATTAGACTAAAAGCTATGCGCTTTCAGCAACATCATAGAGAATGATTGGATCAACTCCCTTAGTGATGACTTCCTCATTTAAAACAACTTCCTTTACACGATCTTGCGAAGGAATATCATACATAACATCAAGCATTGAATTTTCGAGTATCGACCGAAGGCCACGTGCACCCGTCTTACGCTGCAAAGCCTCACGGGCAATCGCAACAAGAGCACCATCAGTAAACTTCAGATGAACCTTTTCCATATCAAATAAGCGTTGATACTGCTTGATTAAAGCATTCTTGGGTTCACGTAGAATCTGAATCAGAGCTTCTTCATCGAGTTCACTTAAAGTCGCAATGACTGGAACACGACCGACAAACTCTGGGATCAACCCGAACTTAAGCAAATCTGTTGGCTGAATTTTAACAAGTAGCTCGCCAAGATCCTCTTCTTTAATTGAGCGAACTTCTGCACCAAAACCCATAGATTTTGAGCCGATGCGTTTGTTAATGATTTGCTCCAAGCCAGAGAAAGCTCCACCACAGATAAACAAGATATTGGTCGTATCGACCTTGAGGAATTCTTGCTGTGGATGTTTTCTACCGCCCTTAGGTGGCACACTGGCAGTTGTCCCCTCAATGATCTTCAAAAGAGCCTGCTGTACACCTTCTCCAGACACATCACGTGTAATCGACGGAGATTCGGACTTTCTGGCAATTTTATCGACCTCGTCGATATAAATGATACCCTTTTGCGCTTTTTCCAAATCATAGTCTGCTGCCTGCAGCAAGCTGAGAATGATATTTTCGACATCCTCACCGACATAACCAGCTTCAGTTAAATTGGTTGCATCAGCGATTGTGAATGGGACATCCAACACCTTTGCCAATGTTTGAGCTAACAGGGTTTTTCCACTACCAGTCGGACCTAGAAGAAGAATATTACTTTTCTGAATTTCAATATCATCATTATTTTCAGCAAACTCAACCCGCTTGTAATGGTTGTAGACTGCAACAGAAAGAACTTTTTTCGCTCTTTCTTGACCGACAACATATTCATCCAGAATATCTTTAATTTCAGCAGGCTTGGGCAACTTCTTCGTTTCAGAATCGGTCCCTTTATCAAGCTTTGCTTCCTCATCTATTATATCGTTACAGAGCTCTATACACTCGTCACAAATATAAACAGTTGGCCCCGCTATCAGCTTTTTGACTTCATCCTGTGACTTACCACAGAAAGAACATGTCAACTGGCCGTTATCGTCCTTAGGACTCATGTATCATACCTCCGCACTGTCTGGTTTACGCTTTTCTTTCGACAATCGAATCAATGATACCATAATTACGTGCCGTTTCGCTATCCATGAAAAAATCACGATCAGTATCCGCAGCAACCTTGCTAATTTCCTGGCCAGAATGTCGAGCGAGGAGACCATTTAAGGTTTCACGCATACGCAAAATTTCTTGCGCATGGATTTCAATATCGGTTGCCTGCCCCTGAAAACCACCAAGGGGCTGATGGATCATAATACGTGAATGAGGCAATGCAAAACGCTTTCCCGGAGCACCAGCAGTTAACAAAACGGCTCCCATACTTGCAGCCTGACCAACACAAATCGTTGATACCGGTGCCTTCAGGTATTGCATGGTATCATAGATCGCCATACCCGCTGTAACAACACCACCAGGTGAATTAATGTAGAGGTGGATATCGCGATCTGGGTCCTCAGACTCCAGAAACAACAGTTGAGCGATGATCAAATTAGCCATATGATCCTCAACGGTCCCGCTGAGAAAAATAATCCGATCTTTCAGCAGACGAGAATAGATATCATAGGCACGTTCACCCCGACCACTATCCTCGACGACCATAGGAACCAGACTCATTTAAGACTCCTCTGTATCAGTTTCTTCTTCGACATCAGCTTCAGGTTGTTTAGGCTCAACTTCAGTTACAGTTGAATTCTCAAGAAGGAACTTCGAAACCTTCTCTTGAACAATTTGACCTTTCAGGCCAGCTTTAGCCTGCTCATTTTCAAAATATTTCTGCACTTGCTCCAACGGAGTATCGCTCTGATCAGCAAACTCCTGAATCTTGGCATCAACATCCGCATCATCTGCAGCGATATTCTCTTGATTGGCAATCGCATCCAAAATCAATTCGCCCTTAACCTGCTGAGCCGCCATATCATGATAGGCATTATTGAAAGCCTCATCATTCATACCCAACATTTCCAAACTCATCCCCTGAGACTTCAAACGCTGGGAAAAGTTATCTTTAAGATAGTGCAGTTGATTCGTCACCATACCCTCTGGAACATCAAACGCATTGTTTTCGATCAACTTAGTCATCAGACCTTCTTGAAGCTGACCATCAACACGTTGCTGCTCCTGAGCGATTGTACTCTCCTTAATACGCTCCTTGAGCGCTTCAAGGTTATCAGCATCCATCTCTTTAGCAAGACTATCATCGATCTTAGGGATAATTTTTTCTTTAATTTCCTTCATGACGACTTTAAATACAGCAGGTTTTCCAGCCAATTCCTTAGCGCCATAACCTTCAGGGAAATCAACGTTAATCTCTTTTTCCTGCTCACGCTTCATACCGATAACCTGATCTTCAAAGCCTGGGATAAAGCTGTTTGAGCCAAGCTCCAACTGATAGTCGCTGGCGGCACCATTTTCAAAGGCGGTTCCATCAACAAAGCTTCAAAGTCGATAATAACGGTATCCCCTTCGCGAGCTTTTTTACGGCTTGTCACTTCGAGCTGGACACGTGACTCGGCCATCTGCTGCAACTGAGCATCTACGCTTACTTTCATCAAAGGCGAATTTTTCTTTTTCCAGTTCAAGGCCTGTGTAATCTTTTGCGACAATTTCAGGACGAACCTCAACCTCAGCTTCGTAGCTAAACGCCTGACCTTCTTCAACGGCACCGGACTGAACAACTTCTGGCTGGGAAACCGCCTCAATCTTGTTGTCCAACAATGCCTTATAAAGACTATTATTAATCAAAGGACCGGCAGCATCATACTCTGCACGTGGACCGAACTGCTGCTGCAGAATTGCTTTCGGCACTTTCCCTTTGCGAAAGCCCTTAATATCAGCAGTCTTAGCGATCTTCTTAAATGCATTTTCTAGCTCTGTTGCGACAACATCAGCTGCTACTTCGATATAGAGTTTCTTCTTAATGGGACTCAGTTCTTCAACACGTACATTCATTTCTAAATCCTTCCTGTTACTTATTTATTGGCTATTAACTTGATAATGATTTGATATGTGATGATGTCATTAATTTGATTGGTGCGAGAGGGGGGACTCGAACCCCCACATCATAGGATACTGGTTCCTAAGACCAGCGCGTCTACCAATTCCGCCACTCTCGCATGTGTGTTCTAAAAGAAGCAATGCCCACCTTCCAGATCCTCAAGTGAGAACAAGGAAAGTGAGCATTGTACATTTTAATGGGGTGAGTGAAGGGGCTCGAACCCTCGACAACCTGAGTCACAGTCAGGCACTCTACCAACTGAGCTACACTCACCAGAAAAACTTCGCTATGCTAATTAATCAATCTTTAATTGTCAATAAAAAAAATGGCGCGCCAGGGAGGATTCGAACCCCCGGCCTACGGATTAGAAGTCCGTTGCTCTATCCAGCTGAGCTACTGGCGCACAGTGTCGTTAATGCCGAAGACAACCTAGCCGGCCCGGACAGGCTGAGTTTCTAGCATTTGTCTCAAAGATTTGCAAACAAAAAAACACACTTTTTTTTCATCGAACAAATTTAGTTAACCCGTTTTTTAAATTGTTCGCTAAAGCAACGAGTTACTCATCTTCTGATTGCGGATCATCTGCAAAAACATCGAAGGGCAGATCGACAACCCTGCCATCACCATCACAGCTTTCAGCATCAAAGTGATCATCATCAGTGAAAATATCGTTCGTTACAATATTTTCTCCACCCGCTAAAGTCAATGTCCTCTGGAGCAAGTCAAACTCCATACCAAAGCCAGGATCTTCATCAAATGGATCATCCTGTACTGGGGAGTGGTAACTATCCGACTCAAAATCAGGATCCTGAGCAAACATATCCATTGATTCAGCCCCTCCCTCCTTATGGACGAGGAGATCACTCAAAGAATTTGCACCATGGGATCTGCCCACCAACTCAAAAGTATAGAGGAGTTCCTTCACAAGTTCTTTGGGCTCAGGCAACCCTTCCCGATAGAGTCCTGCTAATTGATCAAGCCAATCAGCAGCTAACTCTAGAGTTTCTTTTCGAGCGGAGCTAAACAACTATCTGAGTCAACACATGACTGAACGAGTGCATTAACACTTCGGCCGATAGAGACAAAGGTATTGGATGCCGCAACTTCTGTCGTTGTTTGAAATTTTACCCCTGCATCAATAAAAGAATTCAAACTACTGAGATCAGTCCCCCCGGCCACCTCTCTGATCAACGCTGCATAATTATGACAGGCGACTACAATAGAGCCCACCTCACTTACCTTATCAGTCATCTTGCTTTCTCCACATATTAAAGATCGTTGTAATCATAGCAGATAGAACAACAACCGTCCTCAAAGTGTTTGCAACGAAAATCTGATAGGAACCTTGACCTGACTTTCGACAGGGATTCCCATAGTTGTCCCCGGAACAAATTTCCAACGGCGCAGAACTTTTTTGGCAGCATTATCAAGCTGCGATAGCCAGAGGAGGAAAGTATTTTCATTCGCCCAACGCGGCCATCTTTACGAACGAGAACATCAAACAGGACAACCCCTTCCCAACCACGTGTCTTTGCGATTCGCGGATATTCCGGCCTGGGATTGATATCGTACCTCGGCAATGCAGATTGATAATTGTCTGAACTGATCAGGCTCTCTTCATTATTTTGGTTATCACCCCGCACAGAAGAATCAACCGGATTATCAGCAAGCAATTCTACAGGCTCCAGGATACGATTACCTTCGGAGGCCGATAACTCCAGAGCAGGTTCTGGTGATCGCTCTATTTCTTCAACGTCAACAGTATCATCGCTATTCTCAGATGGCAGATCATCAACTGTAAGGTCATCTGCGATCACTGGACGCTGCACAACACTCTTAATTGGCCTATCGGAAACAACCCTCTTCTTATCTTTACTATGCTGGTCTTTTAATATTGCTTTTTTACCAGTTTTTTTCTCCACAGACATATCAGTGTCAACCGCATTAAGCACCTGCCTTGTGGGTACGGCAACAACAGGCTTGTCCAATGGGCGAAATGAATCGATTGAGCGAACAGCATAACTGATCTTCTGTGCTTGCAAATTTTTCCCTTCAGGTAAAAACAGAGAAGAATCAAAAGACAACACCATAAAATGAAGAAAAAATGAAAAGAAAAAAAATACCTATAATGCGCATCAAAAGCCCTTACAAGAACATATTCATAGCTATCCAGACACAGCAATAGCAAATAAGGAAAAATCTCCCTCTTGTGCCTGATATCTTTTGAGTGCTAGGATCATCGGAATTTTCATTAAAGCCCTATTAAATCTTTTTTTATTACTTTTATTTGTATTGAAGCTGCCACTATGAAAAAACTACGCTTAGTTATCAGATCGATGATCTTCATGGTCACACTATTCATACCGCATATCCTCTTTGCGAACAACAACCCAGCACAAGGAATGCCCATATCAGCCACGAGAGCAGTCACATTGCCAGAAGTCCTCGTCGCAGCAGAAAGAATATCTCCTACGACAGGGACATTTATTATCGATAAAGAGATGATTGAAAGCTTGCCTAAACGCAATGGCAGTGTCAATGAAATCATCGGAATTGCACCCGGAGTACAATTCAATGAAGATTCCGCCGACTCTTTCACTCAAGGAGAGATCCTCCACCCCTCGTTTCAGTGTCTGGCAGTCGCTACTATGACAACAACTACACAATAGACGGGATCAGTAACAATAGCCCTTTGGACCCAATGAGCGATACCGTAGTAAACACCAATAGGCTTCCAGGATATCCGCAAATCCATATTCTAAGCCCTCAAATCATTGATCAAATTACTGTATACAACAGTAATATACCGGCTGAATTTGGCGGTTTCACTGGTGGCCAGATCGATACAAAAACAATCGAACCTGACGACACGTTCTGGGGCAAAATCACCTATCGAACAACAGGGTCAAATTGGACTCATTTTCATATTGACCCAAGGAATAAAGAGGATTTCGAAAACTCAGAGACAGCATCTGCTCAACCAGAATTTGAGAAACATCAATTCGGAGTTACTCTTAACACCCCCTTGGGGACAGACACAGGACTTGTAACATCATATCAGCAGCTTTACTCTAAGATTCCATTACAACATTTCAATAAAACCAACAATCAGTCACGTCGTCAGGAAAACCTATTCTTAAAGCTCACACACTATTTACTTTCTGGCAGTAGACTCTCAATAACAGCTCTTTCTTCACCCACAACATCAGAGTATTTTCACTCCAATTTTAAAGATAGTGACTACAAAATTGAAAATGACAACAACACACTAAGCATTCAATTTGAAAATCAAACAGATCTCGGTGAACTAAATTTTAATCTCGGTTATACCGATCAACAATCCAACCGTCAGGCAAGCAATGAACGTTTTTTCTGGAAGGTAACTGACTCGATCGATTGGGAGACGGGCAAAGAAGGCGGTCTTGGGGAGTTGGAGATGGGACAAAAAGAATTGAGTGCCAAAGGTAGCATTGAATTCCATGAAATTCAACTTGGCCAATTCAGTCACAAATTTAAAATGGGGGTTGAAGCGACGCAATCAAGACAGTCTTTTAATCGACCTGAAACCAGCTATTACTACTACAGTGGCGTTCTGGATAACACTCTCATTTGTGCAGCTGGTGATATCGCTTGTATTGATGGCGAACAATACCTTAGTCGTCGGGTCGTTTATAACCAAGCACATGCTGCCACAGATGTTTTTGATACTGCGGCCTATATCCAAGATGCAATATCATGGAAACGCCTTGAACTGTTTCCTGGCCTGCGCTTTTCCTACGATGATGTCACTGAGGAAAAAAATATCGCTCCCAGATTGTCAACATCACTGGATATTTGGGGGGACAGACAAACCATTCTATTCGCAGGTCTGAATCGTTACTATAGTGGCACGTTGCTCACGCACACACTTTATGAACCAATCAAAACATTCAATCAACACAGAACAGCCCCCGGAACGGATGAATCAGATTGGAGCAGTACCACGAACTCATTATATCGTGAATCGTCTGCGAAAACCCCTTATACCGATGAGCAAACACTTGGCCTGATCCAACAGTTTATGGGGGGCGAATTTAAGATCCAGTATATTCATAAAATCAGCAAGGATGAGTTTGCGAAAACACGTGTCAACAATCCATATCCAGAGCCAGACATCTATCTGCGCAATAATTTAGGACGCTCAGAACATGAAAGCCTGCATATCAGTTGGCTTAGATCATGGCAAACACAGCAATTGGAGCTGAATGCAACTTGGCAGAATACAAATACATCACATACTGGCTATGACGACGTACTAAATGAGGATGATCTACTTGAAACCGTATGGTATGAGGGTGAGGAGTTACTTTTCAATGAAATTCCACGTCGTGACTTCAACCGTCCCTTCGTTATCAATATGATTTACACTTGCCGGTTGCCATATGATGTAACATTCACCAACTCGACAAAGTATCGTGGAGCATATTGGCGGCTCTGGAACACAGTCGAGCGGAAGCCGAGTCAACGCTACCCTGATCAATCACCAGATCCTTACATCTACGAAAAACGAAAAAACAAACCAACAATTACATTTGATTGGCATCTCAGTTGGAAAGTTCCGAGTCTCGTTACCCAGCACCTTGTTCTGAATCTCGATATCCTCAATGTATTTAATAAAAAGGCAAAGATAGCGTACCAGACGGGAACGTCTGGTTACGACTACGAAGTTGGTCGCCAACTATGGGCAGGAATTGAATTTAATTTTTAGTCCATACTCAATCTTCAACAACGACGACATCCTTATAAACATAAGAATTTATGCGATCACGTACTTGAAGATTATAACTCCCAGCTAACTTAATCTCAGGAAAGGTGACTTGCACATTTTTTGCCGACACCTTTTCAATCCTGTGCGCTCGAGTCGGCACTGGGATTTTTGAAATTCCAGTATCGCGTTGTGTGACATAAATATAATCGTCTTCCACCAGCAGCCCACGAGTTAACCTCTTAAAAAGAATCTGACTTTCTAAACGTGATTGTTGTTTTTGTTTAACGTTGACAACGGTTACCCCGCCAGACTGACTGCTGACAAATGCTTTTCCATCCAAGACACGGACTCTTTTGACAAACCCCGGGATATCGATCAAATCAATTATTTTTGTTTTTTCAGGATATTTGACATCAACAAGCATAAGTCCTGACTCCCCATTTGCGACATAAGCAATATCGTCGACAACCGTCACAGCAACAGTGTATGCAAATTGATCCATCGGATAGGGAGTCGTCGTTTCGCTGAGAAATTCAAGTTCATTCTGCTTGATAGAATATATGCGAAGCCCCTGTTTTTTGCTTGCGAGAAACAACGTCTTATCGACGACATCCATATCCAAGACATGAAGATCGGGATATAGCTTTTTAACAATTGGAAGCGACAAATCACGACTTTCTATCAACTCGATACCTGAAACCCCTTTTGTCACAATAAGGTCGGTTTCAGAAATGGCTATTTTCAAAGCTTGATATCTTGCCAGAAAGCCACTGTACGTGGCTGTCCTGGGTTGCGAACATCAAAAACCTCAATCCCTGAATCACCAAGTGCAACAAAAAGCAAGTGACGTGCACGATCCAGACAAAAGGATTCGGCTCTCCTGCGACTGATCTGCCTGAATGGATCATTCCCATCTTGTAATTTTTTTATCTGCACCCCGCTTTGCGTATCGGCAACATAAAGCCATTCATCAATAATAAGGATGTCGCGACTGTGCCCTGGGGTCTGCATCGTCGCCTGGCTATTTTTTTGTGCCGTTGAAGTGAGATCAACAACATTCAAACCACTATTAAGACCACCAACCATCAGATAATGATCAAATTCAGCCACCGTACGAATTTCAGATGGCAGGTCAATCACCTTCATGATTTGCATAGCGATGGGATCGACGACTGTTAAACGTTTAAAATCATCAATGATATAAAGATGGTTTTTACCACGGATAATTTTATCCGCTGAACCAAAGCTGTCGATAGAGCCAGAACGGACAGGATGTGATGGTACCTCCATATCAAATTGGATTAACATACCCGCAGTTACAGCATAAAGAACATCATTATATAGGCTCAGACCTTTCAAAGAATGGTCAAGAGAAATTGAACTTTGATGTTCAATTTTCATATCATTAAAGGCATAAACCTCGATAGTCTTATTCTGGGTCGCCAGATAGAGGAAATTCTCACGACTTTCTAATGCGATGACCGAAGAACCGACATCAATTTGGTTGACCTGAACCAGCTGAGAGGCTGCATCAATGTCATAAATCACCGCTCCATTCTGACCAGCAGCAACCGCGACTTTGTCACCAATAAAACCAATGCCGATAGCAACTTCGTTTATTGGGGCAAAAATTATCGGCTCAAGTTCACCAGACTCCAGTATTTTCATAACAATAACACCGGACTTTCCGCAGGCCAGGTAGAGAAAGCCATCTTTTTCTTGTATATCAGCAATTGATTTTCCGTTCCAATATTCACTGATCCATCGAGGAGAGAGAGGATCTTTAACATCAATAGCGATAAGACCTTTGTGAGTACTCCCAAGATAAAGAACATTATTAACGATCAATGAATCGTTGAAGACACCTTCAACAGGATAAGTCACGGATAAGTCACTCATTTCAGTTTCATTCTTCACCAGAGTAACAATCAAATCAGAATCAAACCCCTGACCGTAAAGATCGAGCGTAATGGCAGCACCAGACTTGATTCTCGTCGTACTTGGCTTTTCAACCCGCAAGCTTTCAGCAGCATCAAATGATTCCACCGTCAAACCCCATAGTTTCAGGATAAGCGCAAAAAGAAAGATAAAAGCAAGCAGCAATAATGCGCGAGGACCTATTCGCTTCATACGCGATGTCCACTCTGCTGGATATCATCAGCCAATAAGGGTTTAAGAGAATGTTCAATAATATGTTCATTTAATGATTTTGGTAGATGATGAACGTCAAATGAAGCCAGATAATCCCCTGGAGGTGTGGCTGATAAGAGTATAATTTTAGCAAAATCACTATGATGGCACATCAAGAAATCTGCCAGTTCAGACTCTGGCAGATATGGACAATCTATCAACAAACAGTTCTTTCGATTGACACTATTTTCAGAAACTAGGTCACCAACCTGATCAACGAGCCTGACGCTAATATCATTTTTCGCCAAAACCAGACGGAGCAATTCACGACTGGCAAACTTTTGTCCAAGTAAAAGAACCTCAGTGCGCACCTCTGCTGTCAACTTTTTCTGATCTAAGGGCACTGAGGGCTTGGAAATGAGTTGCAAACCCTGCCAACTGTAAGTCACAACTTCACAAAGGTTGGACCAGCAAAGGGGGAATTGAAGTTTTGTCTCATTCTTCAGCAAAGAGGTCTGTTGGCTGTGCTCATGACAAAGAATGATTGTACGATGAGGTTGAAATTGATCAGCATCCCGCAACGATTGGTAAAGTGGTTGTCCTGTCAGCGTGTGAAGAACCTGATCCACCAAAAGCAAAGAATAGGGTTTCCCATTTCTCTGTGCGGCACTCAAATGATAAAAAGCGTTGTCCGCACATGTCATCAAATCGACCTTAAAGTTCAGCTCAGTCAAACGCTCAACAAGAAGATCTCTCTCCAGCGATTTATCCATGCAAAGCAAAACTGTTTTCCCCATAAGGTTTTCTGGAATCGAAAAGACCTTCTTTTCAATTAGCGGAAATCGAAGTTGAACTTGAAAATTACTTCCACGATCAAGGTCAGAAGTTAACGTCAGTTGGCCATCCATAAGGTCAACCAATTGCCTGACAATCGCTAAGCCGAGGCCAGAACCTTGTTGTTCTCTTGGCCCAGAACGATCCGATTGATAGAAAAGATCAAATATTTTTTCTATGCTTTGCTCGTCCAACCCGATACCGGTGTCCACAACATTAAGAGTAAAGAGTCCGTTTCCATCCCCTTCTTGAACACATGTCAAGCTCACAACAACCTGCCCGGATGATGTAAATTTAACCGCATTCCCTATAAGGTTCATGACTATTTGGCGGATTCTATTTTCATCAGCGTAAACCTTCCACAAAGCACCAAAAGAGATATCTATCACAAGGCCCAGCCCCTTGTTACGAGCCATTGGAAATAGCAAAGAAGCAACATCCTCAACAATCTGATGCAAATCAACAGCAGTTGGTTCTAATTCCAATCGCCCTGCTTCAATACGAGAGATATCAAGAACGTCACTAATCAGCTTGAGAAGTACTTCGCCTGACTTTTGTACTGTATCGGTCAACAGCATTTGCCGTTCGTCAAGATCAGTTCTTTGTAGCAGTTCATTCATCCCCAGAACACCGATGAGCGGAGTCCTTAATTCATGCGTCATTTTTGATAAAAAATCAGATTTAGCCTCATTTGCGGCATCAGCCAATCTACGCGCCTGGTCTAATTGATCAACAGTCACACACAATTCAGCAGTCCGCTCTGCAACAGTTTGCTCAAGTTCCGTTTGATGATGAATCAACTTGCTCTGTTGTTGTTCGATCTGCTCTAACATCCGATTAAAACCATCGACCAGCGATCCGACTTCATCGGTACTCAATTTTTCAGCTCTGATGGAATATGTTTTTGAAGCTCTGACTTGCTCCATAACTTCAGATAATTTCACCAGAGGCGTCGAAAGTGGTTTTTGAATCCAGCGTGCTAACTGCCATGAAGTAAGTAGCAGTAAAATAAAGGCGAGGACAAATCCATATGCGACACCTTCGAGGCGCTCATACAGTGCCCTCAGATCACTCAGCAAATAGATTGTCCCAACACTTCTGTCGGCAAAATAAACAGGAACAAAACAGCTGAGATGATTTAAATCAAAAACCTGCTTGCCACCATCAGGGAGAATAAATTGCCCTCCGATGTGCTTAAAATCATGCCTTAACGATGTCAGGATAAGATCTGCTTTATTCTGATTTAAATATTCAGCGACAGGTTTCCCAGAGAGGTCAAAAAGATAGGCCGCATGAATATTTTGTTGTTGCCTTAAAGATGAAAGGGTCTCTTCAATTTCAGAGTATTTACCAAGAACGAGTGAACGACTACTGTTGGTCGCGAGAGAAGACGCGAGGGTTCTCACTTCCTGGATTAATGCAGCACGACTGGAATGCATCTCTACAGCCAGAAAGCTACCACCAACAATAACAAGAAGAAGTGTACAGCTAAGCAGAATAGCCAGTGTTAGCTTCGTTCTAATAGACATTGTCTGTAAAAAATCAGTCACTGTTATTATTAACCGTTTAGATATTTCAAAAAAAGAGCAATCCGGCATATGGAGATTAAGGGCGATTTACTTCCTTTAATCAAAATCAAAAGAATTTATAATAGCAGATCAATAAAGCGCTGCAATTCCATAGATATAGAGAACCATAGAAACTCTGACATCATTCATCCCTAAAGTATCAATTATAGGTCAGAAAATGAAGTAAACTCTTTAAACTATTTCGTGCTCTTCATCATTGCACAATTTAGCAGACTACATTAAAGTATCGCCCCCTCTGTAATTTATATTTTGGAGAATAAAACTATGACAAAAATCAAACTTCCATCTGAACGTCAGGTCGGACATTTAAAACTTTTGCGTCAAGAACGTGAGATCTCAATCAGTGAATTCAATGCCCTGACAACCAATGAGCAGCTGGATATCATCCGTCAATTGCACGGTAAAGATAAATACGACCTGATCATCAGCGCACAAAACGCAGATAAATTAGTTCCACAGCTTAATCCTCAGGAAATTTACCTGACGGTCAATGAAATTGGCACCTCGGACGTAACAGAGCTACTGGCTCTGTCCAGCCCTGCGCAGATCAGCCTACTCCTTGATATGGATTGTTGGGATGGAGACAATCTAAGTTCAGTGCTGACCCTCCGTTGGTTTGAACTCATCCTGAGTACCGGCAATGAAAAGATCTGCCAGTTGATCCGTGAGATGGAGCCGGAAACAATCGCATTATTTTTAAAAAAAACATATCACAATCATCCACGGCATCGAAGTTTTCGACAGTGATGAAATCGACAATGCAAAGCGTTTAGAATCTCTATACGATATCGATTATTCCAGCGAAGACTCTTCCAAAATCATTGGTGCCCTCTTAAGAATATGGATGGAACAAGAGCAGGAAAGTTATCTTCTGATTATGGAGATGATTCGTAGCGAGCAAATCGCCAGCCTGGAAGAAGAACTTTACATCGAGCGTAACAATCGTCTTCTTGATCTAGGGATTCTCCCTGCAGTTGAAGCAAAATCAATTTACACTTACGTTGATCCAAACAGATTCACCACAGGCGGTAAGATCGGATTTGAACTAGAAGCTGATGAGATTAACAATCCG
>JDSF01000437.1_pt1 | contig 15008 bp, 14 predicted proteins | sample 199441 | NCBI WGS metagenome assembly JDSF01 (sample SAMN02592751, study PRJNA231836) | bioreactor metagenome | isolation source: continuous culture bioreactor denitrification-DNRA | place: Germany: Bremen
AATCTTTATTATTTAATACTTCTGTTTTACTGTTCCAACCCCATCATGTTTAGTTGGGCAATCATTGTTTTTTAAATTTACACGGCACTTTTTCTAACCCAAAAGACTATTCCTTTTTAGAGCAATCCATCAAGCCTTTCATTGTAAATTCTGATAAGTATTCTAAAATTTGAGGGAAATATTGAAGACCAACTTCTTCTTTGTGTGTATCCACATTGATTAAAGCCCCAAAAATAGCCATAATCATTTCAGCATCAATATCTTTTCTCATTTTTCCTTCATGTTGCCACTTTTTTACTATGTCTATAAAACTCTCATATAAAAAATCAACATGATCCAGTCCATTTTCTTCACGAAAATTTTGTTCGATTTTATTAAAAACATCTTTGTTGTACCATTCTTTTAATATAGGATTTGAATTCATGCCTTTAAGATTTAGAAGCATCATTTTTTTCATGACATAGATGGGGTCAGCCTCTAAATCAATGGAATTCAGGATGCTCTTTTTCAGTTTTGTATTTTCTTCCAAGTATATTTCCATAAACAGCTTATCTTTTGAAGGATAATAGTTATAAAAAGTACCAGTAGCCATACCTGCCATTTTTGTTATTTTAGCCACATTTGTATCTTTAAAGCCATTGGAACGGAACAGTTCTCTTCCACATTTTAAAATTTCAGCTTTTTTATCTATCAAAACAGTTTCCTCCTTGTTTATTGTGTAGGTTTTATGTACGTTTACCCATTTGATGCCCTAAGAAATCAAAAAGATATCCTACAGTTTTTTTTATTGGTCCTAAGGTTGTTTCATAATAATAATCAGATTCAAACAAGCCTTTATCTTTATAATAGTAATAATCAAAGTACTTCACCTGAGTAGATTGAATGCTAGACCGTGTCATTCTGAACACTGCCAATCTAAAGAATGAGGGTACTATTGGTGTCGAGTTGGTCAGACATTTATAAAACCTCTTAGACGAGTTCTTGATTTTCTGCTTAAGTTTTTTATCTTGAAGTGGAGTCAATGGTTCTAATGTGGTAATGCAACTACCTTTTGCCACATAAAATCCAAGATTAGCTCCCGTGCTTTCTAGATATTTTAGAATATCATGTCCTCCAATTACACCCTGAGTAACAATAGCTGTAAAAGCCTTGCCAAAAAATCTTGGTCTGTGAAGTAGATAAGCGATCCGCTCTAAAAAAATTCTTCATACGCGCAGAAATCTGAAATGCGTAATTGGGTGTAGCAAAGATAACGCCGTCTGCATCTTCTATTTTTTTAAGCAGTACATTCTTATCATCTTTTAGAGGACAAAATTCTTCGCCCTTATTAAAGCACAACTTGCACCCTTGGCAAAATTCCAAGTGATATTTATTTAAAAAAAATACATATTCAAATTCAATTTCACCATATAATTTCAAGTTTTTTTTCAAACTCCTGAATTGCTTGATAGGTTGACTTCCTTCGCTCGCTACCAATAAAAGATACTATTTTTTTCATGTATACGCACCCCTTCATAAGCTTTGCTAGCTTTTATATAAACCAACAATATGAATGAATAATTATTTATTCATTCATATTGTAACATGTTTATCTATTATGGTCAATTTTTTTTGGTGAACTCATGTTAACGGTGATAAAAAAAATAAGGTCATATTGAAAGAATTTGATAAACGTATTATAATTATGATGTGTCAAATAATAACATAAATATATCAACTAATCATGTAAATATACGATAAAGATGATGATTGCCATTAGAGTTCATTGCAATTATAACAGGATACACAAATTATTTTAAAAAAAACATCATAGTTAATTTATGATAATGAGGAGAGAAATTAAATGATAGAAAAAATCATAGATGTAGAATTAAAATACAAAGCATGTTTTTCGAAACAAGAAGATTGTGGTACCTATATGAGGTATTCGGATTTAAGACTCCTTGACATGAGAGCACATAACAATATTGTTATTAAGCGAGGAACTTCAGAAGAATTAATAAAAGAAATAATAGTAGCTGAAATGAATCGACGTAAAGAGGAAGGCTCTGATTTTTTAAAGGTTATATCTTTTGATGCGATTCAGCAAGAGACGATTAATGAGTTTACTATAAAACCTGAAGTAGATATATTTGATTACATGATGATTGAGAGTAGATTATCAAGTGGGTTAAAGACTAAGGAGAATACAACGGTTAAGGTTGCAAGTAATAGTAAGACCTTAAGTGATGGTAGAATTGTTGATATAAAGGCAAATAAAACGAATATGGGTGAAGCGTTTGCAATAAGACGTATCCATAGAAAAATTGAAGTCTATAACGACAAAAATCTACCTTTAGATTTATATGTATGTTACGATCATCAGGTACCAGTTGGAAATTGTGAGTTGTTCTTAGATGATCAGATTGCGAAAATAGAAGATTTTGATATTCTAGAAAACTACCAAAAAAAGGGCTATGGTACACATTTTTTTGAAAGCGTTATTATCGGAAACTTCAAAAGGTGGTATAGATTGCGCTTATGTTGTAACGGATCATTTTGATTCAGCGAAGGATATGTATAGAAAATGTGGATTTAGATATATGGGGAGTGTTACAGAACTCCTGTTTACGTTGTGATATGTTTCTTGTAGAAAAAAGACTTCCTTTGATTTGATTATAACCAAAAGAAGTCTTTAATTTTGTATACTACCTAAATGCCTTAGGTCTTCTATCAATACGTAATCTACTTAAGAAATCTAGCTTAGTTTCGGCAACAATAACAGCAAGTAGAATAAGCGTGAAACCAGTTGCCAGTCTAAAATCAATAGCCTCATTAAAGTAAATGACTGAGAACATAACACCAAATACAGATTCTAAACTAAGAATTAATGATGCACTAGCAGGTGAAGCATATTTTTGCCCTACATTCTGTAATAGTAGTGATAAGGCAGTACATACGAAAGCTAAGTAAAGTATGCCACCTATGGCAGAAGAGTTAACAGCACCTACATTTGGGGTTTCAAGGATAAACGCAACAATCCAAGAGAAAATTGCGCTAAATCCAAATTGAGTAATGGTCATTAAAATAGGATCTTTCGTTTTACCAAATTTGGCTATGGACACGATATGAAGCGCAAACATGAAGGCACTTAGTAGCGCTAAACTATCACCGAGAGTAATGGAAAAAATCATTGGATATTGAAGAAACAACAATACCTATGCTACATAAGATTGCAGCAATTCTATTATATTTATTAGGTTTTTTACGATCAATTGCCCATATAAGAAAAGGTACAATAACACAATAGGAAGCGGATAGAAAAGCGCTTTTACCAGGCATTGCATACATCACACCGATGGTTTGACTGCAATAAGCTGCAAAAAGGCAAATACCGATAATCAGCCCGCTTTTAATATATGCCATATTTAACAAGCGTAATTTTTTGTGAAAAAATAATACTTAAAGTGATGCAAGCAATGGTAAAACGTAATGCTAATAGAAAGTTAGGGGAAATAGAATCAGTTGACGCTTTAACAACAACTAATGAACTACCCCAAACGATAGCTACAGTTAATAATGCAAGTTTTGCTAGAAATTCTTTCTTCATTGGATACCTCCTAACTTAATGTTGCGTAGAGAACAGCTTTAATGGTATGCATTCTATTTTCCGCTTCATCAAAAACAACAGATTGTTTAGATTCAAATACCTCATTGGTTACTTCCATTTCATCAAGACCAAACTTTTTAGCAATGTCTGCTCCAATGGTTGTGTTTGTGTCATGGAAAGAGGGTAAACAATGCATAAAGATCGCATTTTCATTAGCGTTGTTCATCACATCAGTATTAACTTGATAGTCTTTCAGTAGTTTGATTCGTGTTTCCCATACGTCATCTGGCTCTCCCATAGAAACCCAGATATCCGTATAGATAATATCAGCACCAGCTGAGCCCTCATTGATATTTTCAGTAAGCGTGATTGTACAGTTGTTTTCTGTGGCCAGCTCTTTTGCCTTAGCGACTAATGCATCAGTTGGGAACAGTGCCTTAGGTGAGCAAGCTGTGAAGTTTAGACCCATCTTTGCACATGCAACCATTAGTGAGTTACCCATATTGTTTCTTGCATCACCAACATAGGTGAAATTAAGCCCCTGTAATGTGCCAAACTTTTCTTCTATGGTTAATAGGTCAGCTAACATTTGTGTGGGATGGAACTCATCTGTGAGTCCATTCCATACGGGAACCCCTGCATTGTTTCCAAGACTTGTTACGATATCTTGGCTAAATCCTCTATACTCGATGCCATCGTATAAGCGTCCAAGTACTCTTGCTGTATCGGCTATACTTTCTTTTTTACCCATTTGGGAACTGTTAGGCTCAAGATAAGTAACGCCCATACCAAGATCCATACCAGCAACTTCAAATGAACAACGGGTTCTTGTTGAAGATTTTTCAAAAAAGTAAAACAATGTTTTTTCCTTCAAGGTAACGATGTGGGGTACCGCTACGTTTCATCCTTTTAAAGTCTTTCGATAAATCTAATAGATATCTAATCTCTTCTGGTGAATAATCAAGTAGCGTCAAAAAAATTCTTTCCTTTAATATTAATTGCCATAGTTGCTAATCTCCTTTTTCTCTTATTATTTAGTAAGCTCATTCTTAATGATTTAACCTGTTCTTAGGCGACTGTTATGAACTTGCACTTAGTATACAAAAATTCTGTCATGCATGTTGGACATTAGGAAATAGAATTATCGTATTTACATGGAAATACAAAATAGATGTTTTATGAGCCAACAGATTTTTTTTGAAGCTCTTTTTGAGCTTTTATACTAAAAACTTTTGATGCTGAAAGTTAGATTTCATCAACGCTCTAAACCAATTGATATAAAACAAATAACGATTGCCATGTAAATACAATAAACAAACGTCCAAATGTCCCTTGAAAAATTGACAAGAAATCATCCATCCTATATAGTGAAATTAAGCAGTCCATCGAGGTGTTGTTATGAAAGATATCGTTAAAATACAAAGTCAATATCGCTCTGAATATGATCATCGTTCCATATGCAGTTTTGATGTTGAAGTCATTGAAGAACCTACAAAACCTTTGATACATCAGATGTCTAGATTTTTATTAATTAATGAAGGGCATGGGTATTTAAGATTGCAAGGAAAAGAGTATGAATTAAAGCCAGGAACAGTAGTTTCTATACTTCCATGGCAAACCTCTGACATTTTTGAAGTGAAGGAATCCATACAGTTTTTCTTGCTGAAATATTATTTTGATGGTGTCAATAACATTATGAAATCCTTTTACAACAATAGCAATGACCCTATTCATATCACCAATGACTTAACCAATATGCCGGTTATCCATTGTCAAGAAGAACAGGTGAGCATCATGCAACAGCTTTTTCAACAAATTCATAGTGAAATTGGCATGGAATCAACCATTGATTCTAAACAGGGGAAAGATTTAAGTAACATCTATTTAACCAATAAAATTGTTGAGATCATGATTCAGTTCTATCGATTTGGCAAAGAGAATACCCTCGAGAACAATGGGGCAACGCAGACCATAGATAATGCTGAAATCATTCAATATATTTATAATCATCTAAGTGATAAACTAACGCTGAAAAAAAAGTTATCAAGTATTTTCTATTTAAGCGAATCGTCAATCAGTCACTATATTAATAAAACAACAGGGTTGTCCTTTTTTGATTTACTGAATGAAATGCGAATTGGTAAAACCATTAACTTCCTACTATACACGGATTTTACCATGGAGGAACTTGCAGAAATATTGGGGTTTGTCGATGGTGCACATATTAGCAAAGTCTTCATGGCTAGAATTGGTATGAAAGCAAATGAATATCGAAAAACCTATCAAAAGGTGAATGACATCTGTAAGATAAAGGAGACTAAGGCTTCCTTTGAGATTGTTGACTATATCTACCGTTACTATATGGAGGAGCTAACACCAAAGTTTGTTGCCGATCATTTTAATGTATCGGTTAAAAATCTCAATAAAATTCTACTCTATCAAGTAGAGAAAAACTATGAAGATTTCCTTAATTTTGTTCGTATAAATCGGGCTAGTGAACTACTATTATCCACAGATATGAGCGTTACAGATATAGCCATTGAAGTCGGTTATAATACATCAAAAAACCTTTACACGAAATTTCTTAAAACTACGACTTATGACACCGGGAGTATTCAGACAAACCGTTGAGTTGCAAGAAGCAGATATTGATTAATGTCTATTACATGTTATGGGAGGATTACGATGAAACATAAAAAACGCAATACCAAGAGTTGTCATTGCATTAGGCGGAAATGCGCTGGGAAAAACACCAGATGAGCAAAAAGTAAAAGTAAGAAATGCAGCAAAGTCTTTAATTGAGCTGATTAAGCAAGGTAATGAGATTATCATCAGTCATGGAAATGGACCACAAGTAGGTATGATTAATTTAGCCTTTGAAGAGGCTTCTAAGCATAATGATAAAATCGCTTCCTTTGATCTACCAGAGTGTACGGCAATGAGTCAAGGTTATATTGGCTTCCATTTGCAAAATGCATTGCAAGCTGAGATTTTTGCTCAGAAAAAACCATGGTATGTTGCAACGGTCGTTACTCAAATCCAAGTGGATAAAGAAGACGAAGCTTTTAAAAAATCCAACCAAGCCTATTGGTAGTTTTTATACAGAAGAAGAAGCTAAAGCCATGATGGCATTAGACCCATCCTTGATCATGAAAAAAGATGCCAATCGAGGTTATAGAAGAATGGTTCCCTCACCAAGACCTGTTCGCATTTTGGAAAAAGAGTCGGTAGTTAACATGTTGGATCATGAATTTATAGTGGTTACATGTGGTGGTGGTGGTGTTCCAGTTGTTAGAGAAGATGATGGCAGTTATCATGGTGTATCAGCGGTTATTGATAAAGATTTTGCATCAGGAATTTTAGCTGAATCCGTACATGCCGACTATTTGTTTATTCTAACTGCAGTCGACCGAGTGGCGATTAATTTTGGAACACCTAAACAACAAGACCTTCCCAAAATGTCTGTAAGAGAAGCGGAGAAGTATTGTGAAGAAGGTCATTTTGCATCGGGTAGCATGTTGCCAAAGGTTCAAGCTGCTATCTCTTTTGTAAAAGGTGGGAAAGACCGAAAAGCCGTTATTGCTTCCCTTGAAAAAGCACCACTGGCTATTAAAGGTGAAAGTGGTACGATTATTTATAATGATTAATGTTTAAACTTTTCAATAAGCTATAGAGACCAATAGAAAAAATCCTTGGTATCTATAGCTTTTCATCTTTAAATTACACTTAAATGTCAAACACCCTGCTATGTATTAATGTCTACTGTTTACGTTGACATTGGTAAAAAAAAGGTGATATGCTTAAATAGATTTTAACATTCTAAAGTCTAAACTGGACAATAAGAAGATAGTGGATATGTTGACATAACTATTATTCGATTTTTTTTATCTAAAGATTATATAATCTTGAAATTTTTCTATTATATATATACTTCATAGCTTGTTTACATCGTCATCAATCAAGAAATTGTGCATTTGATTATTTTATTTTTTTTGTTTAATGCGCAATCGATTGCATTATATAATTAGGAAGGAGAGGGTTTTTTTCGTTCTTTGCTTTATATTTAAAAAAGGTATGTAAGAATTGTCATAATTAGATTGCAAGTATAATAATTTTTACCATTTAATGCAATCGATTGCGCAGTTGGAGAGGGGGAAGTTAATCCGTTTAGTTATTTATAAGTTATTTTAAAGGAATTACAAATAATTACTTAAACTGGGAGGGTTTTCATGGAATTATTAATTAAAAGAAGTAAGCAATATATTTCTCTGGCTATAAGCTCTATCATACTGTTACAGTTATTATTTAGTGCATTTGTTCCCTTAACTGTAGAAGCGGCGGTAGGGGGCTCAAGTATTTCAACAACAATAACAGGTGACGTTTCTGCAGATGAATTTATGAATCAACCAGGTGGTACAGATGAATGGTACTTGACAGGCAGTTTTTCAAGTTGGGATAACAAGGCATTGCCTTTTACACATCTTGTTGGAGAATTCTATGCTTACTCAATCGTTTTAGATGCAGGAACACATGAATTCAAGTTGACTAAAAATGGGACATGGGATGGTTATTCAAATAATGGAAATAACTTTGTTCTAACACTTGAGGAGACTACAAAAGTAAATGTTTATATTAATGATGATTTAAAAGAAGCACGAATAAACGTACCTGGAGTAGAAGCATTACCTCAATATATACCAACGCTATCTGTTGACAGCTGGCCTAGACTCGTAGGGACTATTCAAGCTGTTTTTAATGAGAACACATGGGCTCCATCTGATGCACAGCAATTTTTTGTAGACTATAATTTTGATAATACTGTATACAAACTTCAAAGAAGTATCCCAGCTGGTCAGTATGAAGCTAAAGTGGTTTTTGGACCTAATTGGGAGTCAGAGAATTATGGCAATGAAGATGGAAATAATCTTGAACTGGTCACATTGGATCAAGCTAATGTCACCCTTACCATGGATTATTCAGCAACACCTAAAGCTCTATCTCACGATTATGAAGCAACTGACGGTAACTTCGATGGGATGATTAAGAGTGAAATGATAATGTTTGATAGTCGCTCCATCACTTATAAGAAGCCTTTTGGTGCGATTCCAGAAAAGCAACAAGATTTAACACTGCGTATTGCGGCTAAAAAGGATGATGTACAGATTGCTAGAGTAGAACTAGTGAATGAAGAGGGACTGGCAAAAAACGTATGATATGAAAAGAGTAACATCAGTGGATGATGTAGACTATTTTGAAACGACTATTCCTGCTGCAGATTTTAATGGTATTGGTGTGTGGGGATACAAATTCATATTAATTGATGGTCTTACAAAAGTAGAATATGGTGATGACAGCATCCGTGGTGGCACGGGGAGAGTTGTTGATGAAGGAGCAGTGCAATTTGATTTGACAGTGTACGATGCTGACTTCCAAACACCAGACTGGATGAAAAATGCTATTGTATATCAAATCTTCCCAGACCGTTTCTTTGATGGATCTGAAGAAAATAATCGTGCCAAATTAGTAGATGGTTACCGTGGTGACCGTGATGAAAACAAAACAGGTGAACCGATTACAGCTTATGCCCTTCAATATTTTGATGGTGGTGTTGAGAATGAACCTACACCTAATCAAGTATGGGGCAAGTGGAGTGACATTCCAGAAATGCCAGATAGGTCGACGGCTGAGAATGCACCGTATTACCCAGGTTCTAAGACAGATGGTATTTGGACAAATGAATTTTATGGCGGTGACATTCAAGGTGTACAAGCAAAATTAAACTACTTAGAATCTATCGGGGTGACAGCAATTTACTTTAACCCCATAGCTTGGGCGGCTTCAAACCATAAATATGACGCTACAGATTATAAACATCTAGACCCTATGTTTGGCGAGCCAGTTTACAATACACCTGGGGATCCAACATCAGGCCTTGATTATAGTGCTACACGACAAGCATCTGATGCTGTTTTTATACAATTTGCAAACGAAGCAAGAGCACGTGGCATACACATTATTGCTGATGGCGTATTTAACCACGTTGGTGATGATTCAATTTATTTTGATCGCTATGAAAAAAAATATCCAGAGATTGGCGCCTATGAGTACTGGGCAGCGGTTTATGATCATATTAATGATGATGGTATGACCCAAGAACAAGCAAAGCAAGCTGTGATTGACAAATTCACGAGTCAAGTGAACCCTGCCACTGGCGTAAATTATAAATATCCAGAGGACTTTGAATTTACCACATGGTTTACGGTTTTTAATGAAAAAGTTCAAAGTAGAGATAATGTAACCATGTATAAGTATGACGCTTGGTGGGGTTATGATTCACTACCAGCAATGGATGCAATTGAGCCTGTTGAGGGCGATTCAAGTGCTATAGCTGGTATACATGAATGGAACGTTGAAAGCTATCGTAACCATGTTATAGGCTATGATTTATCTACTTTGACTACTGAGAAACAGCAGGAAGCCATGAGGAATACAGCTTCTCAGGTATGGAACTGGATGGGTGCAAGCGGATGGAGATTAGACGTAGCACCAGATGTATCCTTTGGTACTTGGGAAAAATTCCGTACAGCTGTGAAATCACAAAAGGGATTAACGAATGCTAGCGGTGAGCCAATTGATGAACCCATTATTTTAGGTGAAGAGTGGGGTGTAGCGACACATTACTTATTAGGTAATCAATTTGATTCAGTTATGAATTATCGATTTAGGGGTGCTTTACAGTCTTTCTTAACTGGCGGCGATGCACAAACGATGCATACTTCACTCGAGTCTATTCGGGAAGACTATCCTGAAGAAGCTTGGTTAGTTATGCTCAACCTAGTAGGATCACATGATACAACTAGGAATATTACAAAAAAAATGGATCATCCAGAATTTGAAGAAAATAGAATAGGTATAGCACCTGTTGCAACAGAAACTGCTCTAAAATTACAAGAATTAACAGCTATTTTTCAAATGGGATATCCTGGTGCACCTACTATTTACTATGGAGATGAAGTCGGATTAGAAGGTACGAAAGACCCGGACTCTAGAAGAACATTTCCTTGGGAACGCATAAGCGAAAACAATGATGAATTTGTTGGCGTAGGAGGGCATGCTTCATTATTTAATGTCTATCAACAAGCTGCAAAGATTCGCAATAACAATGAAGTATTTCGCACAGGTGAGATTAAAGTTGCATATGCGGAAGGTAATGTGATTGCTTATGCTAGAAAAAATGCAACCAAAGCAGGATTAGTCATTATCAATAAAGGAAAAGAAGCAGAAACCATCGAAGCGGATGTCAAGGGATTTATTCCAAATGGGGTCACCCTCTCGGATCAGCTTTATGAGACTGTGACATCTACTGTTACAGGTGGAAAACTTACGATAACTATCCCTGCATTAACTGGATTCATGATGGTTAGTGAAGGAGAATTAGTAGAAGTTCCAGTTGTTCAACATGTTAATGCAAACGGAGATAACGCCTTTGTATCTTTATCTTGGGATGCAGTGAGTGGTGCTGATGGATACAACATATACCGTGCACCAATAGAGGGTGGAGAATTAACGCTTCTATCTGAACGTCAAACGGATTTGGTATTAAAAGATGACACAGTAACCAATGGAACCATGTATTATTACGCTGTAACAGCAGTCATTGGAAATAGTGAAAGTAACGTCTTAGATATGGTATCTGCTACACCAGCTTTTCCAATCAATAGTGTCATTATTTCCAACTGTATTGAAGATATGACTATTGGTGTTGGTAAATCTACGACTGAAGCTACTGTGACAATTGAAGTAAATGGATTAACGGATGCGGTAGAACATGTTGGTAAAGAAGCACCTAATATGCTTGCAAGGTTAGTTTACTACTTAGAAGGTTCAGATAAAGCGAAGGCTGTTGATACGAAACTTAGATATCAAAAAAGATTTAGAAAATGGAAGTAAAGTTTATCAGGCAAGCTTTGAGCCGACTGAGCCTGGGGTATTTCACTACTTTGCAAAGGTATCTACAAATAACGGTCAAACTTATATGGAGTCAGCCGAGGCTACATTTAGTGCCAATGAAGATACAACTTATACAACCACGCCATCAGTGCTGACATTATCAGATATTGCAGTGGAATCGAATCTAGCTAGATTATTCTGGACAGCGGAAGGTGAAGATATTTCTGGTTTTGATGTATTCCGTAAAAAAGTATCCGATACAGGATTCACAAAAATAGCATCATTAGATAAGACGGTTAATAGCTATATAGACTATACTGTAAGCAATGACATACAGTACATCTATAAAATAGCAGCATTTGATCAAGCTTATAATCGAAGTTATTCAGAGGAAAAATCAATAACACCCAAGCTAGTGATGGTGGATGTGACACTGCGATTGCATTTGCCTTCCTATACACCTGCTAAGGATGGTATTTATATTGCAGGTAACTTTAATGGATGGAATGCTGGGTCTACCGAACTGAATATTCCAAGTGGTGCAACCAATCGAGATGTAGTGGAATATAACTTTTCAATGATGGCTGGTAAATCTATCGATTATAAGTACACAAGAGGATCGTGGGAAACAGAGGCTTTCACCTCCCATACGCGTGTACCGAATGATACTGAGGATTATGGAAATTGGGCGTATGGTTCCACGGACACTAATATGAAGCTTACGATTAAGAATCAAGGTGGCAACCAGATGCTTGTGGATGACTATGTACTCCGCTGGGTAGATATGCCAATGATGATATCGATGCCACGTATTTCCTATGGCGAAAATATTCAATTCGACACTGAAGAAGATAGTTTTACACTTAAAGCTGTAGTACCTTACGGTGTTGCGTTTGCAATCAATGATCAGGCCATTGATGATGGGGATATGGATGAATTTGGTAAGGTTTATATTGAAAATATTCCATTAAAGCCAGGAGAGAATATATTTGTGCTTCATATCGAACCAACAGAAAACACATTAAATCAGCCATGGTACACGGATAAAGGTCGTGCAAAGCAAGCCACTAAGACAATGACTATGACGATTACTACCCCAAAGGTATCGTCACCAGATTCGTCAACGTCAAATGATTCTTCGACACAAACGAATTCTGAAACAAAACCGGTTAATATAATAGCAAATGCAGAAGGTAAGGTATCTGTGATTCTTCCAAAAGGAAAGAAAAAGGTATTACTACCTGCAAATGCTGAGGCGGTAAACAAGAATAACAAATTAGTCATAAAAAAAATGATTATTTTGAAGTAACCATAGATGGTGAAGTCCTTGAAACCTTGAAGTCACTATTATCAGAAAGTGAGTTGAAGGACGCGACTATTTCCTATAGTGCAGATGTATTAACGAATAAGGTCGCTCAACAGCTCATCAACAAAGGGCAGGATAAATCTATGGCTGAAGTAAGAACAGCTGGAGACATATTTGAATTCAACTTAGCAATCATTGATAAAAACGGCAAAGAACAAAAAATTAGCTAAGTTTTTTAAACCCATAGAAATGACGCTAAATGTTAGCCATTTAGTGAATAAAGATCTAGTTGGAGTTTATTATATTGCTGATGATGGGTCTTTAGAATATGTAGGAGGTAAATTAGAGGGTAATAAGATCACGGCAAGTATAAATCACTTTAGTAAGTATGCAGTGCTTGAGTATAACAGATTATTTAAGGACGTCAGCCAACAGTACTGGGCTTATGACGTCATTAAGAAAATGGCGGCAAAACACATCGTAACAGGTATAAGCGACACTGAATTTAAACCGCTGAATTCTGTGACACGTGCTGAATTTACAACGCTACTCGTACGCGCATTGGATTTAAAAGCTGCCAAAGCTACAATCTTCAAAGATGTGGATGAATCCCAGTGGTATGCAGAATACATAGCTGCAGCATACGAAGCGAGTATTGTATTTGGACGTAGTACAGATACATTTGCGCCAAACGATATAATGACGCGGGAAGAAATGGCGATTATGGTTGTAAGGGCATATGAAGTATTAACTGGAATGAAAGCAACTTCAAAAAATGAAATAAACTTTACGGATAGTGTTAACGTAAGTAATTGGGCAAAAGAAGCTGTCAACACGGCAGCTGAGATTGGATTGATCCAAAGTCGTGACAATAACCAATTTGTCCCTGGGGGGCAAGCAAATCGTGCAGAAAGTGTACAAGTGATTTCCAATTTGTTGGATAACATAAATTAAGCTTACGAGGGTTATATAAAAAAGGTATTAAGAGGGGCTATCTCAATTCTGAGATAGCCCTCAGTTATGCAACAATCCAAAAAAAATATATTTAATTTGAAACCCCTGACAAGTATATGTCAGGGTTCGTTTGTTATGCTATACATAACACATACTAATTATATATTAAAGGAGAAAGAAAATGATTTATACAGTAAATGGACCAATTGACAAAGAACAATTAGGTATTACACTAGAACATGAACATTTTAAGTGGGAAACCAATGAAGAATATGCGAATGAAATGTATTTCGAAAAAAAAGTATGATGATGAAGATATTAAAACATCACATGAGAAGATATTACCTGTACTTAAAGAATTATATCAACTGTCTTGTAGAGCAGTAGTAGAAACATCACCACCAATGGGGGGGGCAAAATGTAAAGTTACTTAAAAAAAATTATCAATGGATTCAGGTATTCATATAATACCTTGTACCGGTCATAATGTACCGTCATATATGCATGACATGTTTAAAGATAATTTTGTATCTCAGGTCTCTAGAAAGTGGATTAGTGATTTTGAAGTAGGTTTAGATACCATTGAGGGTACAATAATTAGACCGGGTTATATTAAGCTACTTCTAAGAAAAGGCAAACTCTGTAGTCATGATCAAGATTTATTAAAAGCTGCTGTTATGGCTAATAAAAAAACAGGTTTACCCATTCATTGCCATATTTTAGAGTATCATATGGTTTATGATGTTATAGAGCTTCTTGAAAAAGCAAATGCTGATTTTAGTAAATTCTTATGGGCACATGCAGATTCAGAAGGTCATGAAGAGACTATAAAATTTGCTTATGATAAAGGTATGTGGATTGGTTTTGATATGATTCAAGTGGGTACTTATGATAGGAAATTAAAGTACATTAAACAAGCAATTAGCAATGGTCAACAAAATAGGATATTATTATCACAAGATTATGAGATGCATGCTGAAGTAGTTAAAAATGGGAAGGATCATAAATGTACAAGTTTTTTTTAAAGAGTTTATTCCTTATTGTGAAGAAAGAGGACTTAGTAAAGATGTCATTCTAGATATTATGACGAATAACCCTGCTGAATTTTATGATATTAAATAGTACTGCAATCAAAAGAAAATTGACGTTTTTTCTTCCTAATGTTTTGAAGCCTCTGAATTATAAAATTGATTCAGAGGCTTCTGGGTT
>JDSF01000438.1_pt1 | contig 15001 bp, 14 predicted proteins | sample 199441 | NCBI WGS metagenome assembly JDSF01 (sample SAMN02592751, study PRJNA231836) | bioreactor metagenome | isolation source: continuous culture bioreactor denitrification-DNRA | place: Germany: Bremen
CAGCGTCGTTACATGCTCTTCTGGAAAATCCAAATCAAAACGGCGGTTAACATCGCGTAGAGTAACCGCAGCATCAATTAGATAGTGCCCTTCTCCAAGCTTGCTAAAATCATATTCCTCAATATCAGTTTCGTCATGGATTTCACCAACAATTTCCTCAACCACATCTTCCAGAGTGACAATTCCTTCCACACCACCATATTCGTCGACAACCATAGCCAAGTGTTCTTTTTTCTTACGAAAGTTTTGCAACAACACGGCAATTCGCTTTGCTTCAGGGACATAATAGGGAGCGCGACAGAGGTCACGCAGACTGAAGTTTTCGGTACGACCAATATAATCGAGTATATTCTTAGAATGAACAACACCAACAACTTTATCGAGGCTTTCGCTATAAACGGGAAAACGCGAGTGCCGCGCCTCCCGCACAATAGAAAGAACTTCTTCAAAATTGGCTGAGATATCGATACCAACAACTTCTGTCCGGGGAATCATGACATCACGCACACGTGTTTCTGATAAATCGAAGATACCATGCAACATCCGCCGCTGTTCAGCTGCGACAACCCCCGATTCTTCACCGACATCAATCATCGCTTTGATCTCATCCTCAGAGACGGACAGGCTTTCACCCTCTTTGTGATGGATAAAACTCGTCACCACACGCGATACAGAAGAAACGATGTAAATCACAGGCTTTAAAACCCACACCACAAATCGGATCGGGTTTAACACCAGAAAAGACATTTTTTCGGGGTAGTAGGCTGCGTAAGTCTTAGGACAGACCTCAGAAACAATCAGCAGAATCGGTGTCAGGATAACAACGGTCAACCACTCACCGCGCTCACCAAACAAACTGACAAACAGTCCGGTCGCAATAACCGAAGCAGCAATATTGACCAGATTATTTCCAACCAGAATACCACTCAATAGGCGTTCGGGATTCTCCAGCATTGCAGCTAACTTATCAGCATTGGGACGCTGTTTCTGCTGTAGAAACCTAACCCGTAATTTATCAAGTGACATCAGTGCTGTTTCAGATCCGGAAAAGAAACCGGAGGCAACCAGCAGCAGCACTAAAGCCAACAGGCGCCATAGATTTTCGTCAGACATCAGTTCTCCACATTAAACAACAAGAAATATACCAGACATTAACTCAGAGAAGAAAAAACGACAACTGGAAACAGTCGTGTGGTATCAGGATGTTCCAGTCGTTACGAAGCTCTTGCATTGCAGGTCAAGGTTAAGCATAGTAGAGACCGTTTAAACTCATAAAAGAGGTCAGTATGTCTGCAAATGAAATTACCCTTGATCGTATAAAGTCAGAGCACAAGGAACTGTGCCACCAATTGAATCATCACAATTACCTTTATCATGCTCTCGACCATCCAGAAATCACCGATGTTGAGTATGATCGGTTAATGCAACAACTTATAGCGTTAGAAAAAAACCATCCAGAGCTCGTCACGCCAGAGTCACCATCCCAACGCGTTGGCAGTGTCCCCCTAAGCCACTTCCCCAGCGCAACCCATGCGAGCCCTATGCTGTCTCTGGAGAATGCCTTTGATGCGGACGACCTGCGTGAATTTGATGCGCGAACAAAGCGTTTTCTGGCCCGCGATGAAAGTTTGGAATTTTTCTGTGAACCGAAACTGGATGGAGTTGCTGTCGCCCTGACCTACGAAAAGGGGAAACTGGTCAGAGCAGCGACACGTGGCAACGGACTCACCGGTGAGGACATCACCCAGAATGTCAGGACGATTCAAGCAATCCCCCTCCAACTGAGGGAAGACTTTCCCCAGCAATTGGAAGTTCGCGGTGAAATCTATATGGAGCTTGAAGCTTTCCGCAAAATCAATCAGCAACGCCGCGATGAAGGAGAAGCAACCTTCGCCAACCCACGCAATTTAACAGCTGGCAGCCTACGCCAACTCGATGCCAGGCTCACGTCACAGCGCCCATTGACAATCAGCTGTTATGGCATCGGTCAAATTTCAGGAGATTCCCCGAAAACTCAACAACAGCTATTACAGAACCTGCGCCACTGGGGACTAAAGGTCAACCTTGACATGACCTGTAAAGCAGACAATATCTCTGGAGTCATCGCTCATTACCAAAAATTGATGGAGTTGCGTGATCAGCTTCCCTATGAAATTGATGGAATGGTTGTCAAGGTAAACACTGTCGAACTACAACAGGAACTGGGCGAAAAAAGCCGGACTCCACGCTGGGCCATTGCCACCAAATTCCCCGCACGACAAGAAACGACTGTCGTCGAATCAGTGCGTCTTCAGGTTGGTCGCACTGGAGCAGTAACCCCTGTAGCGAACCTTCGCCCTGTGAATGTCAGTGGCGTCACGGTATCAAGCGCAAGCTTACACAACTGGGATGAGATTGATCGTCTCGGCGTCATGATCGGCGACACCGTCGTCGTAGAGCGGGCAGGCGACGTTATCCCTGACATCGTTAAAGTTGTAACAGAGCAGCGTAACGGCTCAGAACAGACGATTGAACAGCCTCATCAATGCCCTGTGTGCGGTTCCCCCGTCCGACGCCAGGACGGTGAAGTGGTTCCCCGTTGTCAGGGTGGTAACTGCCCGGCAAAACTGAAAGAAGCCCTGAAACATTTCAGCTCCCGCGCAGCGATGGATATCGATGGACTAGGTGATCGCCTGATTGATCAGCTCCTACAACTAAAGTTAGTTGGCAGCATGGCAGATCTTTACCTTCTGACCCGTGAAGACCTGTTTAGATTCGAACGGATGGGTGAAAAGTTAGCAGGCAATCTTCTTGATGCAATTGTAAAGAGCAAACAAAGACCGCTGGAAAACTTCCTTTTTGCCCTGGGTATCCGCCACGTTGGCCAGCATCTGGCAAAACTGCTCAGCCGACAATACGGAAGCTTGGAGCGCTTAGCCAAAGCAACAAAGGACGAGCTGCTTGAAATTCATGAAATCGGCCCACAAGTAGCAGAAAGTGTTGTCAATTTCTTCAATGATGACAACAATATGAAACTCCTTTCCAGCTTTGCTGAGCAGGGAATTAACCCACAGGTGATAGAGACCCAAGCGGGCGATAAATTCAAAGGAAAAACCTTTGTTTTTACTGGAGCACTCGAGCGCTTCAGCCGCAAGGAAGGAGAAACTCTGGTCGAAGCTGAAGGAGCACGAGCCAGCGGTTCGGTCAGCAAAAAGACCGATTATGTTATCGCTGGCCCAGGTGCAGGAAGTAAGCTGGCCAAAGCCGAACAACTGGGTATCACTGTTTTAGATGAAGAACAATTTCTACAGCTGATGGGAAAGGAGATCTAAGATGCCCCCAACAAAAGCAACAGTCACCATCAGTGGTCGTGTTCAGGGCGTTGCCTTCCGTCACTTCACCAAGCAGACAGCCGACCAGCAGGGAGTTCATGGATGGGTTCGCAATCATCTGGATGGGACGGTTGAAGCAACTTTTGAAGGTGAGGAAAGCGCCGTCAGAGCGGTCATCGACTGGTGCCGTCAAGGGCCGGACATGGCAAGAGTCGATAGTGTCCACATCGTCTGGCATGAAGCCGGTGACGAGTTTGATTCTTTTAAAGCTCTCCCCTGATTTCAATCAGACAGGTTACCATTCAATAAAAAGGAGCCTTGCTAAAGCAGGGCTCCTTTTTATTGATGCCTAGGCGATATCAAAGCAACTATTCTGCTTTATCCCAACCTGCCATAACCGCTTTCAGGTTGATATCAAGCAGGGCTGGCTTTTTGAAAGTTTCAGCCAAAAAAGCTTCCAACTCAGAGAGCTCAAACAAACCTGTTTTGCGGGCAACAAATCCCAAAACAACAACGTTGGCAGCCTTAACATTCCCGGTTTCCGAGGCCAATTCCGAGGCTGGCAAGGCATAAACCTTGGCTTTCAGCCCTTCAGGAACCTGATCGATTAATGAACTGTTATAGATCACGACGCCCCCCTCATCGACCAGTGGCCCAAACTTATCGAGTGAAGGTCGGTTTAAAGCAACCAGGACATTGGGGATATCAACGGCTGGAGAGCCGACAGGTTCCTTGCTAACAACAACAGAACAATTGGCCACACCACCACGCATCTCTGGCCCATAGGAAGGCAACCAGGTCACTTCCATATTCCGTTCCATTGACATCTGCGCCATCATCAAGCCTAAAGAAAGAATTCCCTGCCCGCCAAAACCAGCAAACTTGAAGCGCAATTCGTCATGAATCATTTCGATCTGCTGACTGCTGTCCTCTTCAGTTCCAGTTAAGCCAAGTTGTTCCGCAATCGCATCAAATTCAACCCGTTTGCACTCGCGCTCCTGAGCATCACGCTCATCAGCCATATCTTTGAGAACACCGATCGGATATTCCTTACAGACCACGTCATCAATCCAGTCACAGGCATCTTTCGGATCTTTCTTCCAGTTCGTTGGGCACTGGGAAAGAACCTCTATAAAAGCGTAGCCTTTCTTGTCACGTTGAATTTCCAGCCCCTTCCTGATCACCTTAACAGCCTGACGAATATTGCGAGGATTATTAACACCAACTCGGGCAACGAGTGTTGGAGCTTCCAAACCAGCCATCATCTCTGCCATTTTCAACGGATAGCCGTCATTCAAAACACTCCGGCCAGTCGGGGAAGTGACTGAGGTCTGATCAATCAGGGTGGTCGGAGCTAACTGACCGCCGGTCATACCGTAGATATTGTTATTAACGAAAAAGACAATCATATTTTCGCCACGATTGGCAGCGTGAATCGCATTACTGGTTCCGATGGCGGCGAGGTCACCATCACCTTGATAGGATATCGTCACACCGTCCGGGTTAGCTCGACTGACCGCAGTTGCAACAGCTGATGCGCGACCATGCGCAGCAGAGACACAGGCACTTTCAAAGTAATAATAGATAAACACACCGCAACCGACCGGCCCGACAAAGATCGCCTGATCCTGGAGACCAAGTTCTGCAATCTGATCAGCAATGATCTTATTCAGAGTACCGTGACCGCAGCCGGGACAGTAGTGTGTCGTTTTCTTCATGCTCGGCTTGCGCTCGAAAGTATCGAAGAAGGCCGGTGATTTTTCGTAAACTTTAGTCATTGCTCGACTCCTCCAAATGCTTTATAGCGACATCAACAAGCTCTTTCAACTCGGGCAAATTCCCACCGACACGGCCATAATGCTTAACATCAGTACCGGGAATAGACAGGCGCACATCCTCTACGAACTGGCCGCGACTCAGTTCAACCGACAAAACGGGAATACTAGGCTTGACGATGTCCTGATAAGTTTTTGCCGGGAACGGCCAAAGAGTTTGGGGACGGATCAGAGTGGCATCGATTCCACGCTCATTGAGTTGATCAACAACGCTGCGCAACATCCGGCCGACAATCCCGTAACCAGTCAAGACAATATCGGGGACATCAGCACCATAGACTTCAGCTTTGGCTTCAACGTCTGTGATCTGTTGATACTTTTTATGTAATTTTTCAATATGCTCTTCCATCTCGTCAAAGTCGAGATAGATCGAGGTCACCAGATTGTCGTTACTTTCAGATTTCGCATCAAGAGCCCAGGGTTTTTCTGTCCTGTTGGTCTTTTCCTGACAAACATCAATCGGCTCCATCATCTGCCCCAGAGTTGCATCAGTCAGCAGAAAAACTGGGCTGCGCCATTTGTCAGCCAGGTCAAAAGCCTCAATGGTCATACGATAGGTTTCCTCAACGGAAGCGGGAGCCAGAACGATGGCTCTGTAATCACCATGCCCTCCCCCTTAACAACCTGAAAATAATCACCCTGTTCGGGACCAATATTCCCCAAGCCAGGACCAACACGCTGGACATCGACAATGACACAGGGCAATTGTGCACCAGCCAAATAGGAGACACCCTCCATTTTCAAGCTGACACCAGGCCCCGAGCTAGCAGTCATAACACGCTGGCCACACGAAGCCGCACCGTAGACCATATTGATCGCACCGACTTCACACTCAGCCTGAACAAAAACCTTTCCAAGCGGTAAAAAATGCTCACTTGCAGAATGGGCAATTTCACTCGCCGGAGTGATTGGATAACCATAATAGGCATCACATCCAGCAACGAGCGCACCGACCACGACCGCTTCGTTTCCTTTAACCAGTTTTTTCAAGACGATTTCTCCTCGATATTATTATTCGCCACACCGACACGAAAAGCTCGATTCTCACCCCTTATTCTTACCAGAGTCCCACTTCTCTCAGTGCGCCTGTGTCTCTGTGGTAAACAAACGACTTACTACGGACGAACGACAGTAATTGCACCGGGCTCAGGGCAGACCAGGTAGCAGTTTGCACAACCGATACAACCCTCTTTCGCAACAACGGTAGTCGGATAACCGAGTTCGTTAATCCGATCTGACACTGCCAGGATATCCTTGGGACAGTGAATAATACAAAGCCCGCAGGCTTTACACAGCTCTTCATGAATGATTACGGATGGTTGGTCCTGCATCTGTTATTATTCCTCTTCCTCGGCGAATAGGGTTCCTGTGATACCGAGCTGTTCACAGGCCATCTCGCGCAGTTTGTATTTCTGGATCTTTCCGCTTGCCGTCATCGGATATTCATCAACAAAGATGACATGCTTCGGTTTTTTATAAGGAGCAATACGGCTACGAGTAAAGTCGATAACATCTGCCTCGGTAAGATCCGCCCCTTCCTTGCGGACAATAAAGGCACCGACAACCTCACCATATTTTTCATCTGGAATTCCTACAACCTGAACGTCTAGGACACCATCCATGGTATAGAGAAATTCTTCGATTTCCCGCGGATAGATATTTTCGCCACCGCGAATAATCATATCCTTGATCCTACCGGTAATTTTATAATAGCCCTTGATATCAACCTCTGCCTGATCTCCGGAGTGTAGCCAACCCTCGGCATCGATGGCACAAGCTGTCTGTTCGGGCATCTTGTAGTAACCCTTCATGATGTTATAGCCGCGACAGCAAAGCTCGCCCCGCTCACCGATTCCGACCTCTTTGCCACTGTCAGGATCGACAATCTTTACCTCAATTTCAGGCAAGGCAGCACCAACAGTCCCTGTCCGTTGAGCAACAGAATCATCGGTTCGGGTCTGGGTAATAACAGGAGAGGCTTCAGTTAACCCGTAAGCAATCGTGATATCGGTGCAGTTCATCTTAGCCATGACCTGTCGCATAGTCTCTTCAGGACAGGGTGATCCGGCCATAATACCGGTACGCAAAGAACTGAGATCAAACATTTCAAACATCGGATGCGCGAGTTCTGCGATAAACATGGTTGGGACACCATAAACGGCGGTACATTTTTCTTTCTGCAGAGCAGCGAGAACCAGGAGAGGGTCGAACAGCTCCAACAGAACAAGAGTCGTCCCGTGGGTCAACGCCGCCATCACCCCGAGAACACATCCAAAGCAGTGAAAAAGTGGCACCGATAAACACAGACGATCAGCTTCTGAGAACTTTTGACGGTCTCCGATATAGTAACCATTGTTGAGGATATTATAGTGACTCAGCATAACTCCTTTGGGAAAACCAGTCGTCCCGGAGGTATACTGCATATTGATGACGTCGTGCGGGCTCAACGACTCTTTGATGGCATTCAGCTCACTGTTGTCATACTGATCACCAAGGAGCATAAGCTCGCGAGTATTATACATACCGCGGTGCTTTTCCTGACCGATGAAGATAATGTTGCGTAGTTCGGGGAACCTTTCACTCTTCAACTGACCACGCTGACAGGACTTCAATTCCGGAATAAGTTCATTAACCGTTTGAAGATAGTCATGATCGCGGAAATTACCAATAAGAGCTAAGGTTTTCAAATCGGCCTGTCTCACCAGATACTCCAGCTCAAAACTGCGGTAGTGGGTATTGATTGTTACCAGGACCGCACCAATCTTGGCTGTGGCAAACATGAAGGTCGTCCAGTCCGGCACGTTGGTCGCCCAAATTCCAACGTTGTCGCCCTTTTTAATGCCGATCGACAGAAGTCCCTTAGCTAACTGATCAACTCGTTCGTTGAACTGGCTGAAGGTCCAACGTAAATCGCGATCGGGATAAACAATGAAATCATGATCGGGCAGACGCTTGACCTGGTCTTCAAAAAGAGCACCGATCGTCTTATCTGTATAAGGCATGACAGTGGCTCCTAGCAGGGGGAATAGACAACAGCAAGAATACGAGCGTCTTCCTCACCCTTGGCACTAACATCATGAGGAACCACGGAATCGTAATAGATGCTCTGACCAGCCTCCAGTTCGTAGATATTTTTACCGTAAAGAATTTGAATCGTCCCACTGAGGACATAGATAAATTCTTCTCCTTCATGGGCAGAGAGGGGTGGCGCGTCACCACTACGGGGCTTGACATCAATCATGAAAGGCTCCATGTGACGGTCGCGCTTCCCAGCTCCCATGGAATAAAAATCTAAATTGCTGCTGGTTGCGTTGGGGTCTTTTCCGGAAAAGCGGATCACATCCGGAGCCTGAGCACTATCAAAAACCACAGGCCCGTCAAGGGGGTCATCATCCATCAAGGTACCCAAACGGACACCAAGGGCACGAGAAATTTCCATCAGAGGCGTTAAGGAAGGAACAAGTGCCCCCTCTTCGATCTGGCGGAGCTGATCAGCATGACACTGGCCCTGTTCTGCCAGTTGTTCGATAGTCATTTCTTTTGCTTCACGCAATTGGCGTAATTTGGATCCGATTTTACTCGTGGCAGGCATTTCGACTCCTTTTGGAAATAGCGTTCACTTGAAACAATCGGAACAGTGAACCTAAAGAAGATCTGGCAGAGGCACCGTAAAGCCGCATTGAACCAAGTATCAAACTGATATCACATGACAAGTCAAGAAGCTCATAAACTGCCCGATATGATATTAATCGTCAAGACAGAAGTTGATATTTTTAACAATGTTTTACCTCAAGGGAGAAACAAAGCAGACCTAAAGATCTAGGTTGAGGATCAATTTCTTTGAATTATTTTTGTCGGGAAGACAGATTTCGAAAGGGGCGGTAAAGTGGATCACCGATCAGAATCACCTGCCATGAGAGGTAGGGAAGGCTGAGAATATAACTCTCAGATAACGTATAATAGCCATCAAGCAGCATACCAAAAAAAAATCTCTGGTAATGGGAAGCCCTGAACATAAGGTTCTGCAACAGGTCCAATTGTCGCTGCGGCACCATCTTCAAGCATTGATTTGCACCATCCCTGATTATCTGCTTTTTTCAATGTTATGCATTCACTACTGGCAATATGGTAGCCAACGGCCCCCCTCTTCCAATCAAAGGCATCAACATAATGACCGAGACTATACCAACCACTATACAATGCAGCATCCGGAGCGCTGTCCGGCGAAAACAAAGCATCATCCTGGTCGACGACGACATTCAGTGAACTTATTTTTTCCGTCAGAACAGCGGCGCGATGCAGGGACGCGTCATAAAGGGCATAACCAGTTAACTCCTGCTCTTCAGGCTGAGGCCAGCGCGCATCAAAATAAGCACTGCCTCGCAGACCAATATGTTCAGCAGCCAGACCTGTCATCAATCATCCGCCGAACCGTAGCGCTGTCGGGCCCATCGAGACGGGCCACCTGTAGCACCTGCTCCTTATTGAGGGACAATCGATCTTTGTGATTTTGAAAACCGATAAAAAATGGATTTTCACGCCACATATCCAGAGAGTAATCCCCAGCCTTCACCAAGGCAATTTCAGAATCAAGGGCAGCTGCACGCTCCCGTCCGGTCAGCAGGTTAATCTGGCCAGCTGTCTGTTTGAGAGAAGCTTTGTACTCATTCACCTGGATTTTTGACAGCTCTTTTTGTGCCAACTGTTGTTGCAATCTGCTTTTAGCCTTCATAAGTTTTTTCAATCGATGATTCTCTTCAACGGTCAACTCTGGCGCTGCAACCCTCAATGGTAATCCGTAAAAAAGGACAAGTCCGCGTATATTTTTACTCTGGTGTTTTTCCAGATAATCACGCACAGGTTGCATTAATTGAGAAAGATAATCGTTGCGGCTGCAATCTTCTCTGGTGGTCATAGAGACACGAAGGATTTGATCGGCGGGGATGTTACGGCGAGATTGGTAATATTCGGCTAACTGAATACTTTCAGCAACTCTACTATTAACAATCAGTAAAAGTTCATCCGGTTGCAGGGCTAAACATGGGACTAAACAGGTAAGGAGGAAAAGGAGCGGGAAGAGTATTTTACCCATTAAGGTCATCAAACGGCCTCGCTCCTTTAATGAAATGAATAGATTATTTAGTGATGATCGCGCAACTCGAGTGACTCCTTGTAGACATCACTTCCCGGAAGACCAAATTCCTTTGCGACTTGTTTAACAATCTCTTTCCAACTGAGCTCAGTGTTATGACGCAAATCTTCGAGCGCTTCTCTAACACTCCCCGCTCTTTTTCGTTCAGGAGCAGGTCCCAGCAGAAGGACAATTTCACCTTTGACCGAACCTGATGAAAAATGCTTCAGAGCGTCTGCAGCACAACCGTAGTAGAGTTCTTCATGGCGCTTGGTCAACTCCCGTGCAATCGCCAGAGGACGATCTGCCCCACAGATATCGATCACTTGCTCAAGACAGGCAACCAGACGATGGGGACTTTCATAACAAACAGTGGTCTGCTTCTCTTCAGCCAATTCCTGCAAGACCTGACCTCGGCCATGGGCCTTGGACGGGAGAAAACCGATAAAACGAAAAGAATCGGTCGCAAGGCCTGCGATCGACAGAGCCGCAATCACTGCAGAAGCTCCGGGGACAGCGACGACCTCAATCCCCTCTTGCCGACAGCGTGAGACCAGGCGGTAACCGGGATCGGCAATGCAAGGAGTCCCTGCGTCACTGATCAAACCGAGCGAGTCACCGTCAAGTAATTTACCAACCAATTGTTCAGCACGCGCCCCTTCGTTATGTTCATGATACGAAATAAGCGGGGTTCGAATAGCGTAGTGGTCCAACAGTTTACGGCTATGACGCGTGTCCTCAGCAGCAATCAATGAGACTTCCTGCATCAGTCGGACGGCACGGTAGGTCATATCTTCTAGATTACCAATCGGTGTCGCAATCACATAAAGAATACCACTCACTTAAATATTCTCCAGTTCAGCCAACCAAAGAGCAGCAGAAGCATCACTCGGCATGCGCCAATCTCCTCTCGGAGAAAGGGCAACAGATCCAACCTTGGGCCCGTCAGGCAAGCAAGAGCGCTTGAATTGTTGACTGAAAAAACGTCGATAGAACTGCTGTAACCACTTCACCAACTCTGATCTCGGATAGTCACTGCCGAACGCATGCTCAGCTAACAACAACACCTTACGGGGCGGGAAATGCATCCTTACAACCTGGAAAAGGAAGAAATCGTGAAGTTCATATGGCCCGACAACCTGCTCTGTTAACTGCTCGATATTTCCATTAGCGTCAGGAGGAAGCAATTCTGGCGATACTGGCGTAGCACAGACATCATCCAGAACCTCGGACGTGCGGCCACTGAATTCTTCACGAGCACACCAATCAACCAGATATCGAACCAAGGTTTTCGGAACCCCGGAATTAACCGCATACATCGACATGTGATCACCATTGTAGGTACACCAGCCGAGTGCCAGTTCTGATAGATCACCAGTGCCAATGACCAGCCCGCCGACCTGATTGGCCACATCCATCAATATCTGCGTGCGTTCACGAGCCTGGCTATTTTCGTAGGTGACATCATGTTGATTTGGATCATGACCGATATCACTGAAATGCTGGCGCACAGCCTGGTCGATAAAAACGACTCGTAATGATACCCCCAGTAATTCAGCCAAATCCTCTGCGTTCCCGCGTGTTCTAGCTGTTGTCCCAAATCCAGGCATTGTCAGAGCAACGATCCCACTTCGATCAAGCCCCAAGCGATCAAACGCCTTCACTGTGACCAGCAGAGCCAGAGTGGAATCGAGCCCTCCCGAAAGACCTATGACAACATGTTGGCAGGAGGTATGACGTAAGCGCTTGATCAAACCGCAGGTCTGAATCTGAAAAATTTCATGGCAACGAGCAGAGCGCTCTTGATCGTCAGGCGGTACAAAGGGGGTCTTGGCGACCAGTCGCCGCAACTCCTGAACAGAATCCGGGTTGAGAGAAAAACTGACAACCCGATAATCATGATTGGGCGAGCCACTGGCAAAGGTCGTATTGCGTTGGCGCTCTCCCGTCAGACGTTCGAGATCCAAATCAGCCACAATCAGTTGACTATCAAAATTGAAACGCTCTGTTTCCGTCAAAATCTGACCATTTTCAGCAATCAGAGAGTGCCCGGAAAAAACCAGATCGGTGGTCGACTCATTCGGTCCAGCTGAAGCATAGGCATATGCAGCCAGACAGCGAGCGGACTGGGAAGCGACAAGGTTGCGGCGATAAGCTTCCTTACCGAGGACTTCTGGACTGGCGGACAGATTCAATAGAAGAGTTGCTCCTGCCAAAGCCTGAGAGCCACTCGGAGGCACAACAGACCAGGCATCTTCGCAGATTTCAATCCCGACCAATAAATTGGCACAGTCGCTCGCCCGAAATAACAAATCCGCGCCAAAAGGGATTTGCTCATCGTCTAATTGATAATAATGACTGGTTGATTCCATCGCAGAGCTGAACCAGCGCTGCTCATAGAATTCACCACTGTTGGGAAGATAACTCTTCGGGACCAGACCGCAGATCTCACCGTTTGATATCAGCGCAGCACAATTAAATAAACGACCATTCACAGGGACAGGAACACCAACGACAAGGGTCATCTGTGTGCGTTCTGTAAAGCGACGTAACTCCAGCAATGCACAATCAATCTGCCGCTGTAACTGATGCTGAAAAAACAGATCCGCACAGGTATAACCAGTCAGGCACAATTCTGGGAACAGAACCATCCGACACTTCTGCTCGAGTGCTTTTTCAGCAACTTTGCATATTTGCCTTAAGTTGAAAGATATATCAGCAACCTTAAGTTCCGGTGTTGCAACACCAAGGCGCATAAATCCATAATTTTGCAATGCGATACTATTACCCTGATTCATAATCATACTCCCGTAAACGATCCCTTACCCACCCAGAGAAAACGCATCAACAAGATGGGTAATTTGAGGTGGACCATCACTCTGGCACAGAATCGCGACAACATCAAATCGTGGCTGCAATTTTGTCTTTTTCTGTTGCAGATACCACTGTGCTGTGCGGATAATTTGCTGCTGTTTACGTACTCCAACGGCCTCCTGAGGAGTCCCAAATGCGGTTCCCCTCCGAGTTTTCACCTCAACAAAGATAATATGAAGGCGATTCTGGGCAATGATATCGATTTCACCAACCGGGGCGCGGTAATTCCTCTCCAGAATTTTGAATCCATTTTCCCGTAAGAAACTGACCGCCCGGTCTTCGCCCCAAACACCCAATGCCAACCTAGATTCTGTCACACATGCTCCCTGACGCCACCAAAGCTCTTGCGATGCTGACAATTTGGCCCTAAGGAAGCAATCGCTTCGCGGTGTTGAGCGGTGCCGTAGCCTTTGTGTTTTGAAAATCCGTAGCCAGGATACTGCTTGTCAAAACTGATCATCATACGATCACGCAAAACTTTTGCAATGACAGAAGCAGCCGCCACAGAAAGGGAACGACTGTCACCCTTTGTTAAGGTTTGTTGAGAAATCTCAAGAGGAAGTGGTGTTATCCCATCAATCAATAAATGATCAGGCGTGATATTCAAACGAGAAACTGCACGTTTCATCGCCAACAAGGTCGCCTGCAGAATGTTGATGTGATCAATCTCTACAGCTGAAGCAACTCCCACTCCGACTGAAACGGCTTGCTCCCGAATCAAAGGATAGAGTTTTTCACGTTTTTTTTCCGATATTTTCTTCGAATCGGTCAGCCCAGGCAGGTCAAATTGATGCGGCAGAATAACCGCAGCAGCAACAACAGGACCCGCTAAAGGACCGCGACCCGCTTCATCGATACCGGCAATAGCACTGAAGCCTTGCGCTCTGGCCTGTTCTTCAAAATATAAAGTTGAGATAGAGGAATCACCAAATAGATCGAGATTTGTCATATTCATTGTCCGAAGAAGTTAACTGGCAGCGATCGAATGTAAGGAGCTGTTATTGATTGCTGTAAGGATTATAGCCCTGCAAAGCACAATGACAATCACTAAAAGATGAAGAGCACCCTTGACCTGTTACACCAGATCGCATCTGTTTAAAATAAAAAAGCCTCCGACAAACAATTGCCGGAGGCTTTTTTTAATCAGATCAGGTTGATCAGACCATCCGCTTCTCGGAAATACGAGCAGCCTTACCACGCAGTTTACGTAGGTAGTAGAGCTTAGCACGGCGAACCTGCCCAACACGAACAACTTCGATCTTATCAATGCTTGGTGAATGAAGAGGGAAAATCCGCTCAACACCAATAGCACCTGACATCTTACGTACAGTGTAAGATGAACCAATACCGCTATTCACACGCTTGATACAAACACCTTGGAAAATCTGGATCCGCTGCTTGTCACCCTCGGTGATCTTAACGTGGACTTTAAGAGTATCCCCCGCTTTGAAACGCGGAATATCCTTTTTCATTTGCTCTAGTTCTAACTTATCAATAATATTCATCTGTCTTCCTCCTAAATACCTATACGAGTCTTTTCAGTAATGGTTTTATTTGTTAATTAGCTTAGCTCTGACCGGAGGTCTCTTTTACAGAAGCCCCCCTATCCAGTCGCTGCTTTAATTCATCTAGTGTTTTTCGATCATCGTCTGTCAGGTCAATCTTTTCTAACAGCTCAGGGCGACGCTGTAAGGTTCTAATTATCTGCTGTTCCTTACGCCAACGAGCTATTTTGCCATGATTCCCAGACAGAAGAACCTCTGGTACAGCAACACCATTAAACACTGCCGGTCTGGTATACTGTGGGTATTCCAGTAAACCATCTGCAAACGAATCGATCAGTCACTACC
>JDSF01000439.1_pt1 | contig 14863 bp, 22 predicted proteins | sample 199441 | NCBI WGS metagenome assembly JDSF01 (sample SAMN02592751, study PRJNA231836) | bioreactor metagenome | isolation source: continuous culture bioreactor denitrification-DNRA | place: Germany: Bremen
AAAAGTGATGAAAAAAAACTGAATAAGCATGAATTGACGAGCAGAAAGAGACCTGAAGTTCGAGAGTCCAAAGACGAAAAAAAACGACAGTAAGAGAATCAAAGGTAAAAGAAGCAGAAGGTATTCAGAAGAATTCCAAGACCGAGAAGTCGGAAGATACTAAAGTGGACGAAGAAGTCGAGGCTGTAAAAAAACTTCTTAAAAAACTGGGTATGAGTGATGACGAAGTGCAGTCAATGTTGGAAATGATACCAGAGGATATGATGGCCAGTTTAATGCAGGTTATCGAGGAATTGCCTCAAATGACTGAGTTTTCAATGAGTGATACCGAGCTTCAAAGTCAGTTGTCTGAAACAATTGAGAGTTTAATGAGTGTTCTTCAGGAAATTACCACTAATCTTTCTTCAATGAATGATGTTCCTTCTGATATGTTGCAAACTCTTGAAAATCTGACAATTAAGCTTGAAGACGCCAACTTAAATCTTGAAAACATGAAGATTGAAGATTTTGCACAAATCATAGAAGCTGCGTCAAGTGATAGTTCGAGTGAACAGTTAGCAGATTCACAGATTGTCTCAGAAGTTGAAATTGTTGATGCTAAAGTTGTTGAAATGCAACCTGATACTCAAGGAATTAAGACTGATGCAACTACTGAAACTCCAAATGAGATCAAAGTTGAAACCGAAACTCAGGAGAATGCTGATACGAATCAAGAAGGCGGCAAAGAAGAACCATCGGTTTATTCTATGGGAGCCCAGTTAGAAACAGCGGAGCAAACTCCAAGTCAGGTGGATCAACAATTTTCTGAAACAATGAGGATTGAAAACACACTCATTAAAAATGCACAACCAATGGAGTTGGCTTCTGGCAGAGTCAGACTAGCTCAGAATATAATGAATCAAGTTGTGACTGGTGCAAGAGCTCAGATCAATCCGATGGAAAATGGTCAACAGATCATATTGAAATTAAGACCTGAGGAACTTGGAAATGTAGACCTTAAACTGTCAGTAGACAAAGGCATCTTAATGGCAGAGTTCAATGTTGAAAGCCAAATTGTTAAAGAAACACTTGAATCCAATATGGCTGATTTAAAACAAGCCCTAGAGGAAAAAAAAGGGTACAACATAGAAGGTATGCAAGTGTCGGTAGGACAAGAACAAACAGAGCAGCAAGGACAATTTGAAAACAAATTTTTCAACCAAAATACTCAAAGAAAATATTTCTTTGGTAATGAAGATGATATACCAGATTTTGAATCCATTAATAAGTCGTTGGCAGGATTACAGTCAACATTTGAATATCTTGGATAGGAGGTGACAAAGTGGCAGATAAAGTGAGTATGGTAGGTCAATTTACCCAAGAGCAAATTGATAAACTTAATCAGATTTCAAAGGATCAAGAAAACACAAAAAAAATTACAAGAACAAGATATTGATAAGGATGGATTTCTTAAGCTTTTTATGACACAGTTGCAATATCAAGATCCGTTAAGTCCAATGGACAATAGTCAGTTCATAGCTCAAATGGCTGATTTCTCATCTGTAGAACAGTTAACGAATATTGCAGATTCAACTTCAGCTTCTTTAAATAATGATCAAACACTTTCAGCACAGATTGAAGCGATGAATAAAAATATTGTTGAGTTGATTAATAAAGTTGATGGCAGTTCAACAAGTACAGATGATGACGATAAAGATGTTACAGATGAAAGTTTAAAGGCAGCTCTTAAGGAAATTAAAGATGTGAATACCGATATGCTAAATCAGTTAATCAGCTTGAATGCAGCAAATGAAGCATACTCAGGCGAATAGGGTGTGATGATATGAATCCTATGAAAATGAATAATGACTATGTACTGAGAAAAGCAAAGATCACTGGAACCCCTCAAGTGTCACAGAATAACCAAACTGTGAAAGGGACAAAACCTCAAACTAGCTTTAATGAGATTCTTGATAAAATACAAAACAATCAGGAATTGAAATTTTCAAAACATGCTATTCAAAGGTTGGAGTCGAGAAATATTAAACTTGAAGATGGTGATATCGAAAAACTGAATAGTGCAGTTGATAAAGCAGAGTCCAAAGGTGTGAAAGATGCACTTATCATCATGGGAGACAAAGCATTTGTAGCCAGTATAAAAAACAGAACAATTATTACGGCTGCTGCTGAAGATCAACTAAAGGAAAATGTGTTTACAAAAATAGATGGCGCGGTAATTATTTAGACTGGACCTATAAAAGGAAGTCATGGATTTCTGACCGATAGACGAAATCCACCGCGCATCAATTGATCTTAAGGAGGTCACAATTATGATGCGATCTATGTACTCTGGTGTATCAGCTCTTCGTGCACACCAGACGCGTATGGATGTTATTGGTAACAATATAGCAAACGTTAATACAGTTGGTTACAAAGCTTCGAAGGTAACATTTGCTGAAGCGTTCAACCAAACCTTATCTGGTGCTGGTTCTTCTTCTGAATCAGGCCGTGGTGGTACGAACCCTCAACAAGTAGGACTTGGTGCAAACTTATCGAGTATTACGGTTTATCATACACAGGGTGCGACTCAGAGAACGGATAATCAAACTGATTTGATGATTGACGGCAACGGATACTTCATTTTGTCACCAGATAGTTCTGGTGAAAATAAATTCTATTCTAGAGCAGGGAACTTTACTGTTGATAGACGTGGTTATTTAGTTGCTCCAAATGGGTATAAAGTGCTTGATAAGGACTATAAACCTGTTCAGATTAATCAATCTGAAACTATGAATGCAACAGAGTCTACTGAAATTGAATTACAAGGAAACTTAAGCTTTAATGAAGCAGTTGATGCGGACACGAATATTGCGTATTCTACTACGGTAGATCTTTACAATAGTGTTGGTGATTCTAATACTGTCACAATCAACTTTGGTGAAAAATATACAACTCAACCAGGTGCTGAACCAGGATTTAGTTATAGAATGGTACAAATTCCTTCACCAGACGGTGATGCGACCAAGAACATTGGTGCATTGACAGATGCTAATATTGCCAATGGTACAAGTACTGCAGCGTATGACCCTGCAAGTTCTGCGACGAATGCGATATTTGCGGAATTTGATGAAGCTGGTAATTTTACACGTATAGTTGATCAATTAGATTTTACAACTGTAGGAACGAGTTTGTATGTTGACACTGCGGATACTCTACCGGCTGCACCGGCAGGCCCAGATGGACTTAACGATTTGGCGAATGCTATTGAACCGACAGTTACTCTACAATCAGGTGGTGTTGATGATGTTCAGTTTACACTGAATGCAGACATGTTCACAAAAAATGTCTCACTACTCGCAAACAACAGACGCAAAAGCTGTACCTGTTGATGGTAACTCTGCTGGCGTCATTGAAAACTTCACAATTTCATCCAACGGTGAAGTGGTTGGTATTTTCACTAATGGTGAAAGAACGACATTAGCAACAATCGGGATGGCTGATTTTGATAACCCATCGGGCTTATTAAAAGTTGGTGGAAACCTGTTTTCAGAAACGATTAACTCTGGTACACCAAAATATGGTGTCCCTGCATCTGGTAGCCTTGGCGCTCTAACGCCTGGTGCTCTAGAAATGTCAAATGTGGATCTTTCAGCTGAGTTTACAGATATGATTACTACTCAACGTGGTTTCCAGGCCAACTCTAGAGTTATAACAACGTCAGATGAAATTCTTCAAGAACTTGTAAACTTGAAGCGATAGGTAGTTATTAATCAATAATAAATAAAAAAAATGGGTAGAATAATGTGAGTTCCGGGCGTTCGCCCGGACTCATAATGAGAATTGGTGATGTAATGATTAAATTGACCAGATTGAATGGGAAAGTGTTTGTTGTGAATGCTGAACTCATCGAAATCATGGAGGAAACACCAGATACAGTCGTAACACTTAATAATGGCAACCGTTTCGTTGTTTCTGAAGGTGTTGACGAGGTTATAGATCGAATAGTAAAATATAGAAAAAAGATTAACCATATCGTCATTCATTCAGACGATGAGGAAAGTGGGGTGTAACGATTGGATTTAGCAAGTATAGGTGGTATGGTACTTGGCCTTGTGTTAGTTGTTTGGGGTATCATGTCTGGCGGTAGTGCCATTGGAGACTTTATTGATACTGGTTCAATTGTTATCGTAATTGGTGGCGGATTTGCAGGTACAATTGTTGCGTTTCCATTGTCAGCAACAACAGGATTTGGAAAAGTGTTTGCAAAATCAATTAAGCCGAATGACTTCAAGACTAATGAAATAATTGGGAAAGTCATAGACCTAGCCAACGTGGCACGTAGAGAAGGTCTACTTGCATTAGAAGAAGCCGTGAATGATATTCAAGATGATTTTTTACAAAAGGGTGTTATGCTTATAGTTGATGGAACGGATCCTGAACTTGTAAAAAACATATTGGAAACAGAACTTGGAAGTTTACAAGATAGACATGCTGCTGGCAAGGGGTACTTCGATACTTTAGGGTCGCTAATGCCGGCATTTGGTATGATTGGTACACTTATTGGTCTGGTTGCCATGCTGAAGAACCTAAGTGATCCGAGTTCAATCGGACCAGCGATGGCCGTTGCACTTCTTACAACATTCTACGGATCGTTATTCGCCAATTTATTTTGGATTCCGCTTGGTCAAAAGCTTGGTGTAAACAGTGCAGAAGAGCAATTAATAAGACAAGTCATGATTGAGGGTTTATTATCAATTCAAGCAGGAGAAAACCCTCGTATTATAGAAGAAAAACTAAAGGCCTTCCTTCCGCCTTCTGTTAGACAGACAATTGGTACACAAGAAGGAGAGGGTGAGGAGTAAATGGCAGAGAAGAAGTGTCCAGAATGTAAAGAAGGTGCGCCTGAGTGGATGACAACTTACGGCGACATGGTTACGCTTCTTATGGCGTTCTTCGTAATGCTGTTCGCCTTTTCTAGTATCGATGCTCAAAAGTTTGAGCAAGTTATGCAGTCTTTTCAAGGCTCTGCAGGCATTTTGTCTGGAGGTATAACTTTAAATCAAAATGACTTGATTTTTGAAGCTTTGCCTGAATCCAACATTACTGAGACGGTTCAACAAGTCGAAGAAAATCTTGAAATTTTAAAGGAAACCATTGAAGAATATATAGAACTAAAAGACATAGAATCAGAAGTATCCGTTGAGTTTGATTCCAGAGGGTTAATAATACGTTTTAAGGATAATGCTCTTTTTGATTCTGGCAGTGCTAATTTAAAAAGAAGTTCCGAGGACATACTTCTTTTTATAGGTGAGCTTTTAAAAAATGAGGAGTTCATGGATAGGGCTGTAAGAGTTGAAGGTCATACAGATAATATTCCGATTAATACGTTAAGATTCCCATCAAATTGGGAGTTGTCTACAACAAGGTCTACTAATGTTATTAAGTTCTTTATCAATCAAGGACAAATATCTCCAAGTAGACTGTCCGCTTCTGGCTATGGAGAATACTATCCAATTGCAGACAATAGTACTCCAGATGGGCGAGCAAAAAATCGTCGAGTGGATATAGTCATCTTAAGTAGATTCTTTGAGTCTGGGATTCCAGGAATCGATAACAATACAGAGGAGAGTACGAATGAATAGGACAGTTATAATTATTATAGCGGCGGTTATATTATTATCGATAATTGGTGCTGCAGTCTTCTTCTTAGTAATTAACAGAGACACAGAGCCAGAACCAGTTGTTTACATTGAGTATGAAGTTGGTGAAATGTATACGAATCTCGCTGATGAGAAAAAAAATAATGAAGTTTAATATGGTTATTGAGTATACGGACGAAACCCTTCTTGATCAAATTACAACAAATAAATCAAAAATCGTAAATAATGTATATGAAATATTTAGAAGAAAAACATATGAACAGACTCAAAGCCCAAGCTTCCAAGAAAGAGCAAGGGAAGAAATAAAGGAAATGATTATAGAAATACTGGAGTCTGATGCAGAAACAATAACAAATGTTTATTTTCTCCAATTCATTATCCAAGGCTAATATAGTCTAAGAACAAAGTGATAAAGGAGGTGAGGTAAATGTCAGATGTATTGTCGCAAAATGAAATAGATGAACTCTTGTCCGCCTTAAGTACTGGCGAGGTGAACGTTAAAGAGATTGAAGAAGTATCACATGAGAAAAAAGTAAGAAAGTATGACTTCTCACGTCCAGATAAGTTTGCCAAGGATCAGTTAAGAACGCTTGAGATTATTCATGAAAACTTTTCAAGACTCCTAAATAACTTCCTTTCTGGATATTTGAGAACTTTTATTGAAATTGAGGTTTTATCGGTTCAGAGTTTAATTTATAATGAATTCAGTAATTCCATTTCTAATCCAGCAATACTTGGCATTGTAGACTTCGCACCTTTAGACGGACAAATAATAATTGATTTGTCAACTGATATTGCGTTTGCAATGATAGAACGTGTACTTGGTGGTGCTGGTGCTAGTGTCCACAAGGAACATAGGGCGTTAACTGAAATAGAAATGACACTGCTAAAAACAGTCTTGATAAAATTCATTAATTTATTACGTGAACCATGGGGTAATATTATTGAAATGAGACCTAAATTAGAAGCTATTGAAACAAACTCTCAGTTTGCTCAAATTGTTTCTCCGTCTGAATCAATTGCCTTGGTAACATTTAGTATAAAAGTCGGTGAAGTTGAAGGAATGATCAACATTTGTATTCCTCACTATGTTATAGAACCGATTCTACCAAACTTAAGTTCTAAACTGTGGTTTTCTAAGAGTCAAAGAAAAGATAGCACAGAAGAAGAACGTGAAGCATTACATCAAAATGTTGGTTCAAGTTTAGTTAGTGTAAAGACTTTAGTAGGTAGAACTGAAATCACCGTAGCTGAGTTTTTAGGCCTCCAAACTGGAGACGTAGTAATATTAGATAAGAAAACGGATCAGGATTTTGAGATATTTGTCGAGAAAGATTTACAGTATTACGGTCGCCCTGGATCAAAAAAGAACAAGGTTGCTGTGAAAATAACAAAATCTCTAACGGAAGGAGATGAAGTAAATGGCTGATATGCTTTCCCAAGAAGAAATAGATGCTCTATTAACTGGTGGAGATTCCGATGATTCATCCGATGGTTCTGGTGTGATAGCACACTTATCCGACGATGAAAAAGATGCGTTAGGCGAAGTCGGTAACATAAGTATGGGTACAGCTGCGACAACTTTATTCACTTTACTTGGTCAAAAAGTAACTATTACGACACCACGTGTTTCTGAAACGAGTATTAGGGTATTGTCAGAGGATTTTGAAGATCCACTTGTCATGATCCATATAAAGTATAAAATAGGTATAGAGGGATTGAATCTTTTAATCCTTAAAGAAAGTGATGTAAAAATAATAACTGATTTAATGATGGGTGGAGATGGTACTAATGTACCAGAGGAACTAACAGATTTACACCTGTCTGCAATCGGAGAAGCGATGAACCAAATGATTGGATCTTCATCGACATCACTATCAGAAATGTTAGCTACCAAGTGGATATATCTCCACCTGAGGCTATATATGAGGAAATTTCAAATATTGATATTGAATCATTTGGTATTGGGCTTGATGAACCATTAGTGAAGACTGCGTTTAAGATGACTGTTGGTGATTTGATCGATAGTGAAATCATGCAGATTCTCCCAGTGGATGTCGCTAAGCAGTTGGTGTCAAGTTTACTTGAATCAAGTTCACCTCAAGAAGTGGCTGAGCCAGAAATGCCTACAGCAGCTCCAACTCCGCCACCAATGCAAGAAGCTCCACCTGTTGCACCACAGGCAGCGCCACAACAAGCGCCTCCTCCGATGCAACCACAACAACCAATGCAGCAGCCAGCCTATGCTGAGCCGCCGCAACAACCAATGTATCAGCAGCCACCTCCAAGGCAACATGTTAATCCGGTTAATGCACAACCGCTTCAATATGAAAGTTTTGATGGGTACGCGGCTGGTCAAAGTTTTTCATCAGACATTGCTCTGATTAAGGATGTTCCACTAGAGATTACAGTTGAACTAGGACGTACATCAAAGAAGATCAGTGAGATTCTTGAGTTCGGTATAGGGACTGTAGTTGAACTAGATAGACTTGTGGGTGAGTCTTTGGACATATTGGCGAATGGCAGAAAAATAGCAAAAGGGGAAGTTGTCGTCGTTGATGAGAACTACGGTGTCCGTATTACGGACATCATCGTACCTGAAAAAAGAATTAATAACGCTTAGCAATTTTAAGGAGGATTTTATATGTCTCAAGGGATATTAGTTGTTGATGATGCTGCATTTATGCGAATGATGGTTAAAGATGTATTAACAAAAAATGGGTATACGGTTCTTGGTGAAGCTGAGAATGGTCAAAAAGCTATTGAAAAATATAAAGAGCTGAATCCAGACCTGGTTATCATGGATATTACAATGCCAGAGGTAGATGGCATTCAAGCTGTTAAAGAGATTAAGAAGATTGATCCAAATGCTAAAATTGTTATGTGTTCTGCAATGGGACAGCAAGCGATGGTTATCGAATCAATTCAAGCTGGAGCAAGAGACTTTATTGTTAAGCCATTCCAAGCTGATCGAGTTATTGAAGCAGTTAAGAAAGTATTAGGATAATTTGTGGAAGGGGACGTTGCACATGGAGCAAGTTTCCTTTCCGCTTTATACACTTTTAAGAGCTGGACCAGATAGTGTTATAGATAGTATGTCAGTTGGTGCAATCATCAATTTCATATTATTCTTTCTGGTCTTGTTTTTAGTGTACTTAATCATACGCCGCGTTTCTAAGGCAAGTCAAAACAGTATATTTAGTAAACATATGCGTATAGTGGAAAAAATTCCAATGGGCTTAGATCGTTCTATTATGATCTTTGAACTCAAAGGAGTGTATTATGTACTTTATATTGACAAAAATGGTGCTACGCTTTTAGACAAAAGAGATGACCTTGAAATTGATGCTATAGAGAAAAATATTAATTTTAAGGACATGTTTTCAAATTGGGTGCCAAAAGTAGATAAGGAACAGGATGAATCTGATGATGAGTAGGGGCTTGGCAAGACTGTTTGATAGTAAAGGCACAGGGGTAAAATCATGTGTCCTAATTGTCGTTTTTGCATTTGTGCTATTTTCTTACAACACGATGCCGACGTTTGCTGAGGAACTAACGATTCCTTCCGTAAATCTTGATTTCGGTCAAGCTACGTCTGGAGATGAAGCGGCAACAACAGTTCAAATTCTGTTGTTTTTTACTGTTTTAACTTTAGCGCCCTCAATTCTATTAATGATGACTTGTTTCACTAGAATTATTATCATATTTTCGTTTATACGACGAGCGCTTGCACTTCAGACCACACCACCTAATCAGGTGTTAATTGGACTGGCGCTCTTTTTGACGTTTTTTCATTATGTCTCCAGTTATGACTGAAATTAAGACAAATGCATATGACCCAATGGTTGCCGGTGAAATCAATCAAGAAGTTGCACTAGATAACGCTATTAAACCATTCGGGAATTTATGCTAAGACAAGTAAGGACAAAAGACCTAAAACTATTCGTGGACCTAGCAGGTGTTGAGGAAGTGACTGAATATGCAGATATTCCCACTACTGCATTAATACCAGCTTTCATAATTAGTGAAATTAAAACTGGTTTTGAAGTTGGATTTCTGTTATTCATACCTTTTATAGTAATAGATATGATCGTTGCTAGTACACTAATGGCTCTTGGCATGATGATGCTTCCACCGGTTATGATTTCCATGCCCTTCAAAATTCTACTCTTTATAATGGTTGATGGATGGAATCTCATTGTAGAAAAGATTATATTGTCAATTAGATAAGGAGGTGCACCATGGATCAGGGAATGGTAGTGGATGTTTTTTTCACTAGCTTTACGTACAATTATGATGCTGGCCGCACCAATGCTTTTATCAGCTTTGTTAGTTGGTCTTATTATTGCGATATTTCAGGCAACAACACAAATTCAGGAGCAGACTCTAGCATTTGTTCCAAAAATAATGGTCGTTTTTATAGTTTTAATGGCGGCTGGGCCTTGGCTCATTCAAAATCTTATGTCGATGACAATGACAATATTCAATTATATTGATCAGGTCATATTGTAAGAGGGTGACGATATGGTTGTAACTCCACTATTTATTGCACTTTTACTTATGATAGCAAGAATGTCAGGTCTGTTTATGCTTGTTCCTATTTTTGGAAGCAGGAACGTTCCTACTCAGATAAAAATTGGTTTAGTGTTTTTTACTAGCTATGTAATGCTTCCTATAATTGATTTACAATACTTAGGAAACATCCAAACACTTCTTAGTTTGGCATACTTAGTTATCATAGAATTTGTTATTGGGTTAATGTTTGGTTTAATAGTTGTATTGTCATTGGTGTGCATATATGTAGCTGGTACAATGATAGATAGAAATATCGGATTTGCGATGGTAAGTGTGATTAACCCAATTGGGACTGATCAGCTTCCAGTAACGGCAAATTTATTTTACATAATGTCTTTGATGATATTTTTTACAATGGATGGTCATCACCAACTAATTCATACTTTAGCTGATACTTATACTTTTGCACCGGTTGGAAGAGGGTTTCTAAATATTTTTGCATCACTTCAATTAGTAGACGTAATACAACAATCATTTGCTCTTGGATTTAAGTTGGCATCACCATTCGTTGTCACTATATTTGTGAGCAATGTACTACTAGGATTACTTGCAAAGGCAATGCCAGGTATGAATGTATTTATGTTAGGTATGCCTTTTAAAATTGCTATAGGGTTTTTCTTGTTCATAATCCTGATTCCAAGTTACGCGGCTGCGTTTATTGAGGTGTTCGAATGGATATGGCTAACTATGACAAAATTCATGGTCTATCTAAAAATTTAAGAATTATTCCTGTTGATTTACAGCTGTTCGGTGGTGAAAAAACAGAACAGGCTTCATCAAAGAAGAGGCGTGATGCTAGAAATAAAGGTCAAGTGGTTCAGAGTAAAGACCTTGCTTCAGCAATTTCTTTATTGACAGTTTTTTTTGGCATAGATGTATTAAAAACCTCCCTTATTGAAAGACTATTAGGGTATTTTAGGGTGATTTCTGAAGTGATGGGAAATCCAGAGCAACTTGCTGAGACGGCTTATGCACTTAAACTTGTAGGATACTCTTTTGAAACCATATTGTTGGTGGCAATGCCAATATTGCTTATTGCAATGGTAACTGGTGTGGTCATGTCTTATTTACAAGTGGGTGTACTATTTACGCTTGAGGCGGTTCAACCTAAACTAGACAAAATTAATCCTATTAATGGATTTAAAAGACTATTTTCTTTAAGATCGCTTGTAGAAATGGTCAAATCAATACTTAAAGCGACAGTTTTACTATATATAACTGGTTCATATCTGATAAATAGACAAAATGATATCTTAAAGCTTTTTGATATGAATGTATATCAAATCGCAGCTGTGCTTTGGGATATGGTATTCAATTTGATGTTAAGGGCTGTAATCGTATTAATGGTACTGGCCGTTCTTGATTATGCTTACAAGCACTGGCAAAACGAAAAAGACATGATGATGTCAAAACAGGAAGTTAAAGATGAGTACAAATCGACAGAGGGCGATCCGCAGCTCAAAGGCAAAATAAAACAAAAACAAAGAGAAATATCGATGGGACGCATGATGCAAGAAGTCCCTAAAGCCGATGTTGTTATAACCAATCCGTCTCATTTTGCTATTGCAGTAAAATATAATCCGGATGAGGCAGATGCGCCGAGTGTTGTTGCAAAAGGCAAAGATTTGATTGCAAAAAACATAAAAAAAATAGCAGAGGAAAATGAAATTCCTATCGTAGAAAACAAGCCGCTGGCTCGTGCACTATATGCTGAAGTTGAAATTGGAGATTTTATTCCAGAGGCACTTTATCATGCAGTTGCTGAAGTCTTGGCATATGTATATAAGTTAAAGAAAAGCAGTTGAGGAGGCCATTATGAAGTTTAGTGATATAGGCGTTGTCATTCTTATGATTGGCATTATAATGCTGATGATCATTCCAGTACCACTCGGTTTCCTGGATCTGTTTCTTAGTATGAATATTGGTTTATCAATGATTATTATGTTAATTTCCATGTTCATAAAAGAACCACTGGAATTTGCAGTGTTTCCATCAATGCTTCTGATTACAACCTTGTTTAGATTGTCATTGAACATCTCGACAACTAGAAAGATTCTTTCGGAAGGCCAAGCTGGAAGCGTTATTGACGCATTTGGTGAGTTTGTTATTGGTGGTGACGCAATTGTTGGTTTCGTAATCTTTATTATCATAATTCTTATTCAGTTTTTAGTTATAACAAAAGGTGCGGAGCGTGTATCAGAAGTTGCAGCACGTTTTACGCTGGATGCGATGCCTGGTAAACAAATGGCAATTGACGCTGATTTGAATTCAGGTTTGATTTCTGAAGCAGAAGCACGTACTAGAAGAACGAACATCCAGCGAGAAGCTGATTTTTTATGGCGCGATGGATGGTGCAAGTAAGTTTGTAAAAGGCGATGCTATTGCAGGTATTATTATCACAATTATCAATATAGTTGCTGGTTTTGCAATTGGAGCATTTAGATTTGGGTTAACAATTCCTGAAGCCTTAGAAAAAAAATATACATTGCTAACTGTCGGCGATGGTCTTGTTGGTCAAATACCTGCACTGATGATCTCCGTTGCAACAGGTATTGTTGTAACACGTGCCGCATCTGAATCGAATTTAAGTCAAGATGTATTTTCTCAGCTATTTGCTGAGCCTAAAATTCTATATATAGTTGCAGGTGTTCTTTCATCATTAGGACTATTGACGCCACTGCCTGCGTTTCCAATGGTTTCGTTGGCGCTTTTCCTAGCGTATTTAGGATTCACGTTGTCTCGTGAAGTACATAAGGCCATAGCCGAGGAAGAAGCTGTTGAAGCCGAAGAGGCACCGGAAATTGATGATATTAGAAAACCTGAAAACATTATTCCACTACTTCAAGTTGATCCAATTGAACTTGAATTTGGTTACGGTATTATTCCACTTGCAGATCCCAATCAAGGTGGCGATTTATTTGATCGCCTTGTCATGATTAGACGTCAAATTGCATTAGAGCTTGGGATAGTTGTCCCAATGATTAGACTACGAGATAACATTCAACTTGAACCTAATGCTTATTCCATTAAAATTAAAGGAAATGAAGTCGCTTATGGCGAAATAGTTTTTGATCACTATTTGGCTATGGACCCTGGAAATGCCGAGGGAACTGTTAATGGAATTGACACTGTAGAACCAGCTTTCGGTTTACCTGCAAAATGGATAACTGCCGAGGAGCGTGAAAAGGCAGAAATTTTAGGTTTTACTGTTGTTGATCCATCCTCGATTATTTCAACTCATTTAACTGAAATCGTTAAGAGACATGCACATGAGTTGTTGGGTCGTCAAGAAGTTAAGTCTCTTATTGATAATGTTAAGGAGACGAATACAACTCTAGTAGACGAACTTATTCCAGCGCTTATGGCAATTGGTGATGTTCAAAAGGTTTTATCTAACCTGTTGAAAGAGGGCATTTCTATCAGGGATTTGAATTCTATATTAGAGTCTTTGGCTGATAATGCAAGGTCAACTAAAGATGTAAATATCTTGACTGAATATGTTAGACAAGCACTTAGTCGCCAGATAACAGCTCAATATATGCCAACAAAACGTGCAAGGGTAGTTACACTTGATCAAGTACTTGAAAATACACTTATGGAATCAATTCAACAATCGGACATGGGGACTTATTTATCCATTGATCCAGTTACAACACAGTCGCTATTAAACAATTTAGCTGTAGAAATTCAGAATTTATTATCCTTAGGGGAACAGCCGATTGTATTAACAGCTCCAATAGTAAGATTCTATTTTAAGCGTTTAACTGAAACTCAAATTCCGGACTTGATCGTGTTGTCTTACAATGAAATCGAGGCGGATGTTGAAGTACAATCTGCGGGGATGGTGACTGTTTAATGAAAGTCAAAAGGTATATTGGGAATGATCTTTCGGAAGCTATGATTCGTGTAAAGAATGAATTGGGTCGAGACGCAGTTATTCTTCACACGAGAAAGATTAAGAAAAAAGGAATTTCAGGGTGGTTCGGTGGCAAGCTCGTTGAAGTTGTGGCAGCAATAGATGAGCCAGATAGTTTTTCGCCGTCTGTAAATAAGTCACAAGAGAAAGAAATGCAGGATGCACTTGATGCAATTCGCCAAATTTCTGAGCATAATCAAAGTAAGCCTGAACCAGTTGTTATAAAAGAACCTGAGCAGAATAATCCTCTTAGTGGTGAAGTGGATGAACTTAAAAAAATGGTTTTCAAAATTATGGAGAAGCTTGATTCTAAGAGCCCTGAACCAGCTGTTAGTGTTGAAGTTCAGACTCCTGTTATGGAAATGGTTACAAGTAAGCCTCAACCTACGAAAGCCATAGCGATTGAGCCTACTGCTGAACTTAAGGCGTTGCTTCGTGATAAAGAGTTAGTAGAGCAAACTATAGAGTCAATTTTCAGTGCTCTAGATTCTGAACATGACTTAGATTCAATGGAAGCAATTGAACCAATTGTAAGAGAAATGTTAGGTGAACCATATACGATAGAACCAAAATCTGATCGTCAAAGTGTATATATGTTTGTTGGACCAACTGGTGTTGGAAAGACCACAACCTTGGCTAAATTAGCTGCTAGATTATCATTAGTTGAGAATAGATCAGTTGGGCTAATTACAGCAGATACCTTTAGAATTGCAGCTGTCGAGCAATTAAAAAC
>JDSF01000440.1_pt1 | contig 14817 bp, 16 predicted proteins | sample 199441 | NCBI WGS metagenome assembly JDSF01 (sample SAMN02592751, study PRJNA231836) | bioreactor metagenome | isolation source: continuous culture bioreactor denitrification-DNRA | place: Germany: Bremen
TGACCCTAAATAATATTACAAAGGCTGTTTGGTTTTCCAAATGGCCTTTTTTTGTGAATAATCCCATCGATTGATTTTTAAGTGATATGATCATTAATTAAAATGTCTTCTTGTTCAACTATTCACTCTTTGTCTGGAGGGAGTATGAACTCACCACGATTCCCAATATTTTCTGATAGCTCTACATCATTGCTGAAAAAGTATTTAACACGTGAGGTGTTTGAAAGTCTTATCCATCTAAAAACGTCAAATGGATACACATTAATGCAGGCCATCAATTCTGGAGTTGCCAATCAGGACAGTCATATCGGTATCTATGCGGGTGATGCAGAATCATACGCTCTTTACTCTGCGATCTTCAATCCAATTATCAGAGACTATCACGGTTTTGGGGAGAATGATTCCCATGTCAAACGGATAAGCTCCGAAGAACTACTATGTATCGATCCTGATCCTGACAATCAATATATTCTCTCGACACGGATTCGGGTCGGTCGTAACGTCACAGATATGCCATTGGGCCCCGCTGTTACAGATGCACAGCGCAATCAGATTGAGAATCGAATCGTCCCTGTGCTTGAATCCTTAAATGGTGAATTATCTGGCCATTATTATCCTTTAGCGGGAATGAATAGTGGTGATCGATTGCGCTTAGTTGAAGATCATTTTTTATTTAAACAGGGTGATCGCTTTCTGGAAGCTGCAGGTCTCAATCGTAACTGGCCGCATGGGCGTGGAATTTACCATAATCATGATAAAACATTTTTGGTCTGGATCAACGAAGAAGACCAAATGAGAATTATTTCGATGGAACAGGGTGGATCAATTCAATCAGTCTTCAACCGTCTGTTCAAGGCTGTGAATTTTCTTGAATCTGAGGTTCCATTTCTTTACGACAAACGTCTTGGCTACTTGACCAGTTGTCCGACCAATCTCGGGACGGCAATGCGTGCAAGTGTTCATATCTGCTTGCCTTTACTGGCAAAGAATATGAAGCGCCTACAGGAGATTACGGATCATTATCATCTGCAGATTCGCGGCATTCATGGTGAACACTCTGACAGTGAGGGTGGTGTCTTTGACATCAGTAATAGAAGACGACTTGGAGTCTCTGACATTGAATGTGTGACAGATCTTCATTCTGGTGTGCAGGCCTTGATTGAGGAAGAACAGAAAAACAGCTAGACAAAAGCCCGACTGTGATTCAGTCGGGCTTTTGTCTGTATATAGGTAACTGAGACTAGGTAAAGGTTAATTTTCTTTCGAGATCCATGGAATTCGAAACCCTTTTTGCTTCTTTCATGGAAATTTGACCTTTCTTACATAATTGAATCAAATGCTGATCCATCGATTGCATTTGATACTGCGCGCTACCTTTCTCAATATGACCTTCAATTTCATTGAGATTACCATCCCGAATGCAGGCCTGGATAGTTGTTGTTGTGCGCATGATTTCAACAACCGGAATAATATTTTCGCCCGCTTTATCTTCAACGAGTCGAAGAGAAACTGTAGCTACAAGTATATCTGCTAACCGTTGACGGATAATCTCCTGCGATTCTGGCGGAAAGTGACCGATAAGCCTGTTGATTGTCGAAGATGCATTCTGAGTGTGGAGGGTAGAGAATACCAAATGGCCAGTTTCTGATGCTTTGATACAAGCATCAATCGTTTCAAGATCACGCAGTTCACCGACCATAATGACATCAGGATCCATGCGTAAAGACGCTTTTAGTGCTGAGCTGAAATCATCGGTATCAATACCGACTTCACGCTGAATAATGCAGCTTTTCTGAGATTTGAATAGAAATTCGATGGGATCTTCTATTGTAATAATATTAAAAGCACATTTTTCGTTGATATAGTTCAGCATCGACGCTAGCGTGGTTGATTTCCCATTTCCAGTTGGTCCCGTCACAAGAATCAATCCGTTTGGAGCTTTAACGATTTCAGATAAAACGGCAGGAAGCTTCAAGTCAGCGAAACTTCCGATCTCTGGGGGGATGACACGCATAACGATGCCGATATGACCGCGCTGTTTAAAAATACTGACACGGAATCGACCACTATTTGGCAGAGAGTAAGATGCATCAAATTCACTAAAATCAGGCGGCAGATCACGCTTATTTGCATCCATGATAGTTTTTGCAATAAATTCTGTATCCTGAGGTTTCAAGTTTGCCAATTTTGATCGCAACAGTTGTCCATGGGCTCTGAAAAAAGGCGGGTTGTCGACTTCAAAGTGAACATCCGAAACTCTTTTTGCGAAGGCTATTTCTAAAATTTGATTGAAAACTTTACTATCCATACTTATCCCCTAATGCTTTTCTTGTGATGGTTTTGCATGATTTAATTGTTTACGGAATAAGGCATTTTCCATCGCAAGGCCGGCCTGGCCTACGAAGAATTCAAGAAAATCAAGAGAAACCTGCTTAGCGCTTAGATCGCCAAAATCAGCATAAGTAAGTGTAATAATGCGGTCATTACTTTTTAATGGTAATAGCATGATCGTTGAATCTTTAGGTGCGTTGATTTTTGGGTAGAGCAGATCGGGAAAGCTCGTATCATCAATTTTTCCTATAAATGGTTCCCCACTTTTAATAACTTTTTTGAAAGTCGAATCTTTTCGAATAGGGACACGAAACTTCATAGACGCAGAGGGTCCACTGTCTTTGTCATTAAGAATACCGATACTGCGTTCGGCAATGAGGTTGTTTTTATCGACAATCAGAGTAAGAGATCGCTCAAAAACCTCACTGACAAATTGCAGAACAAGAAGCGAAATATCGGGTGCTTTTCTAAGCAATCGTAAACCTGACAAACTATTTCTCAATTTTGCAAATTGCATTCTTCGTTCTTCATTAAAACAGCCACGAATATACGATTGGAAAGTATCAAGGAAAGTCACCATATCTTCAGCGTAGGAATCAGGCCGTTCAGAGTAGTATGGCATTGGTAGAACCGCTCTTGTCCCATCATTCAGAGATTGAAGAGAGAATGTAAAATCAAGAGGAGAAGCCAGCTGCAGAACTGAAATTTGCGGATATTGAACCATTTTCAAGGATCTCTCACCAACTATGGTCTCTTGATTGAAATCTGCAATCTCTGTACTTGGTGGACCGAAGACAAGAACAGGTTCAAGATATTTATATAAAGCTCTGTCAATCAAATTGTCGAGTTCGTGCCGATTCGAAGTAACAAAAACCAGGATTCCTTCTTTTTTACACACCGTCATGATTGAGTGCTGCAGGAATTCATCACAGGTATAGAGAATAACAGCTTGTGATTTTGCCGTAGCAGTTTGCATTCCATCTTCACCCAAAAATGGTGTTGAGATGCCAGCCATGTAACCAGCCAGTTGATCTTTTCCCGTGATTGACAATTGATTCAAATGTTTATCGATGACCTGACGATGGATTTGTGCGGGATCGAAAGCTTCCAGGCCCTTGAAAACATGAGGTTTTTTTCTTTCGATTTTATCTAAGTCAGCGAGTCCCAGAATATCTTCTGAGACAACGACGTCTTCAGTGGCGACAGGAGATATGTTTTCTTTTGAATGCTTTTCAGGACGCTCAAATGTTTCAACGATAGGGTTCGTGTCCAGAGGTTCCTCTGATATAACAATTTCACCCGCGTGGACTTTCTCGTCAAATATCCTCAACGCATCCATGAGTACCATCTGAGTATCAAGGCTGACGGTTTGAAGCTGTTTTGGAAGGTAACGGTAGTCATCAGAGACACGAATCTCATCGACATCCAGCGTAAAGATACCCCGTGTCCAACTGATCATTTCCACAACGGTCATTTCAATCAGTGTTTCAAGCGCTTTGAACGCGGCATCTTTTGAAAGGCCACAATGAACGAGCAGGGTTGCAATTAGTGGTTTTCGATCCTCGTCGGCTAATTCCTGAATTCCTAAAGCTCTGTCGAGGTCTTCTTCAGTGATAATGTTGCTTTCAAGAAGAATCTTGCCAATTTTTAAGCGTTCACTTGAATGAGTCGCGCTGACGATATAGCCGTTATTAAAGACCAGTTGACCTTCACCTTTTCGACTGTACACATTGAGCGTTCCAGACTTTCTGGTTGAGTGAATCAATTGAATGACATCAACGATGGGCAAGTGTTCAAGTTCACCGGTCAAAGGCATATCTGATATTTCCTTTCAAATCCAGAGCAGAGGCTCTTACTCTAAGTTCTATGGCAATCCTCTGCACAAGGTTAAAATCTATTAAACTCAAAATAGCTATTAGATTCAAGTAAATTTGTAATTTTTTATAAGATTTTTATTAATTTACTGAACATTTTCCATCTCAGATTAAAAAGTGAACCGATTGATTGACAGTGTGAAAACATATGATATATATAACTTGTCTGATGAGTTGATGAGTGGTCATCTGATATGGATTTAATGGAGGCTCTATTGATTAAAAAATAAGGTTATCAGACAGTGTTATCGATGCGATCAAGAAGATGATTCTTGATGATGGATTTAATATCGGTGACAAGTTCTACTCAGAAAATGAACTTACGAAAAAGCTGGGAGTCAGTCGTTCCTCAATCCGAGAAGCGGTCCGTATGCTTGAATTTTCGGGTCAGGTTAATGTTAAACATGGTAAGGGGATTTTTGTTGCTGATGTCCAAGGCCATCAGCTTAAGGCTTTTTCTGACTGGCTTAAAAACAATGAACAATCAATCAAAGATAACTTTGAAGTACGCTTGATCATCGAACCGAAAGCTGCGGGGCGTGCAGCGGAAAATGCAGATAAGGAAGATATTCGCAAGCTGGAACAGTCGTGTCAGCAATTTGCGCAATTTGCAGATGATCAAAATACTGAAGAGGTTATCCAGTGCGATCGCAGATTTCACCGCTATCTCGCTGCTGCTACGAAGAATAAAACCCTTCATGTGCTGATGAAGTCGATGACGACATCACTTCCCAACGGTTGGATATCAAGTCTCTATACTCCAGGCCGTATTGAAAAAACAGTTTTTGAGCATAAGGCCATTCTCGACGCAATCAAAAATCATAACAAAGACGCTGCTGAACGCGCCATGTCGGAACATTTGATCAATGCACTCGAAGATATTAACAATGAAATACTCAAGCAGGAGTCATAAATGTCATTGAAAATCACAACTTTAATTGAGAATACTGGCGGTGAGCACTTAGGCCTTCAGTCTGAACATGGGTTGTCGTTTTTTATTGAGAAGGATGATCATAAAATTCTTTTTGATTCTGGCCAGTCTGGTCGCTTTATCGATAATGCCAAACAGTTAAAGGCTGATTTGATGGCGTTAGATTTTGTCGTCTTGAGCCACGGTCACTATGACCATTCAGGTGGTATCCGCCATCTCACTGATTTAACAACAGATTTTGAGTTAATCATGGGGGAAGGTTTTTTCAACGACAAATATGGCTTTAAAAATAATTGTTATGAGTTTCTTGGTAACAATTTTGATGAATCATTCCTTAGACAAAAAAATATCAAGCATAGATTTATTGATCAGTCACTGACTGAATTGCTACCCGATGTCTATATTATCTCACAATTCCCAAGAATCCATAAAGATGAGGTCATTAACCCACGCTTTAAAATTCAGAAAGATGGCCACCTTATCGAAGATTCCTTTACCGACGAAGTCCTTGTCGCCATTGATACAGAAAAAGGCTTGGTTATTGTCCTTGGATGCTCACATCCAGGAATGAAGAATATGCTTGATGCCACAGTGGCTCTGCTCAAACGACCGATTTATGCAATCTTAGGTGGAACTCACCTGGTTGAAGCCTCTGATAGTAGTTTAGATATTTCACTCAAATACCTTAAAGACGACAACCTTAAAGTCATTGGAGTCTCGCACTGTACCGGCAAAACTGCCATGGAACATCTTGCCGGAAACAACTGTCGATACTTCCACAATAGTACTGGGAGCTCGCTGATTGTTGCTTAAACTCATTTTCACGGTGTCCTGAAACAATGTCGCTTCATTGGTAAGAACAGGGCGCATCATTCAACAAGGAGGTTCAAAGATGGGTATTCGTAGAAGTAGGTTTGGTGTTCTGGTTGTGCTGGCTGCTGTCTTAATGATGCTAGTACCTGCGGCAAGTGTGTTCGCCGCCAAGGACAAAATTATCTGGAAATCTTCAGGACATGGTCCAGCCTCCGATCCATCCCAGATTTATCATGACAAACTATGTAACGCTATTACAGAAGCAACCGGTGGTCGCTTGACCGTTAAGCCATTTGTCGGTGGATCTATTGTTCCTGCCTATAAAGAAGTTGACGCCATTGATCAGGGTGTTTTGCAAATGGGATATTCCTGCCCGATGTACAATCTTGACAAGTGGCCTGCTGCTGGTCTGATCAGTTCACGTCCTGGTGGACTCCCTGGTGAAGCGATGAGATCCTGGTTCGATTTTGGTGGTGGTGCTGAACTGCTCAACAAAATGATGGGTGATTATAATGTTATGACATTCCCTGGTGCGTTAGCACCACTTCCAGAGGAAGTCTTCTTCCATTCTAAAGTTAAACTAGAATCTCTTGCAGACCTCAAAGGCTTAAAAGCACGCTGCATGGGCGATGGTGGTGAAATTCTCAAGCGTATGGGCGCAGCAACTGTTATTATTCCTGGTGGTCAACTCTACGAAGCAATGCAGCGTGGCACCATTGATGCTTTTGAATATTCCACTCTGGCTTCAAACTGGAACATGCATTTCAATGAAGTTGCACCCTATGTTTATCTTTCTCCAAGCCGTGCACCAAGTGACCCTCAGGTTATCTTTGTGAACAAGAAAGCCTTCAACGCACTTCCTGACGATTTGAAAGCAATTGTCACAGCTGTTGTTGCTAAATATACCCAGGATCAGCATGAATTTTTAGTCAGTGAATCAATCAAAGCAGTCGAAAAATTCAAGGCCGCAGGGAACGAAGTTTATAAAGTTCCGACTGATATTGTTGACGCTCTGAAAATTGAAGCTGATAAGTTCTACGCAGAAAAATCAAAATCGGAAGAACCTATTTTTGCTGAGATATATAACTCAATGAAGTCATTTGGCGATGCTTACAGCGCGATAAAGTAATCGTACCCTTATCCTGACGGCACCCATCCATTGTCAGGGTGGGTGCCATATCTATTGGCTATGCGATAGGGAGAATGACATGTCCATTGTGATTAAGTTTTTAAAGACAATTGACTGGTTGAGTGAACAGTCCGGTCAGGTGGGGAAATGGTTTGCCCTTGTTCTTGTTTTTGTGGGTTCCTATGAAACTATTTCGCGCCATTTTTTCAATGCACCGACAATCTGGGCCTATGATTCCCTCTGTATGGCTGGTGGCGTTGTTTATATGTTAGGAGCATCTTACAACTATCGCCATAATGCCCATACCCGTGTTGATCTCTTTTATATGCGGGCCTCACCACGAAAGCAGGCATTGATTGATGTTGTATGTTCTATCTTCCTGTTTTTTCCGCTCATGGTCATGATGCTGAAGTTGGCAACGGTCTGGGCCCTTAAAGCTTGGCGCATCAACGAAGTCATGTTTAACAGTTTCTGGTATCCGCCTGCCGCACCTTATCGCACAGTTTTTGCTGTGGGGCTCCTGTTACTGGTTTTACAAGGTGTCGCTAAATTCATCCGTGATCTCTACTTTGTCATAAAAGGTGAAGAAATTGTTTGAACTCAGTGCTGAACTCGTCGCTTTCCTGATGCTGGGCGGTGTCTTCACCCTGGTGTTGACCGGTTTCCCAATTGCATTCGTCATTGGTAGTGTGGCTTTTATTGTCGGAATCTTGATTTTTGGACCGACCACCACTTACCATATTCTTTATAGTCGTTTTTACGACCTGTCGCTTAACTACCCATACCTTGCTGTCCCTTTGTTTACCTTTATGGGGGTTATTTTACAGCATTCAGGGATCACCAAGGATCTCTACGAGAGCCTGTATGAATCTTTAGGACGGTTACGCGGTGGTCTGGCTATTGTTACAGTCGTATTTGGAACTATCCTGGCGACCTGCCTGGGGGTTATTGCTGCATCAGTAACAATTCTGACCTTGATTGCTCTTGGCCCGATGGTGACACGTGGTTATGATAAACCACTGGCAGCTGGTTCCATCGTTGCTTCTGGGACACTCGGAATTTTAATTCCGCCGAGTATCATGCTTGTTGTCTATGGACCTCAGGCTGGGATATCTATCGGTCAGATGTTTATGGGGGCTGTTTTTCCTGGATTACTTTTGGCCTTCTCTTATGTTGCTACATTGTAATTCGCTGTTGGAAAAATCCTGAATTAGGACCTGCAATCCCAGCGGATCAATTAACACCATTTTCGATGAACAAAGTATGGCGATTGATCAAGTCATTGGTGCCACCTATCTTTTTGATTCTGGCTGTGCTGGGAACTATTTTTTCTGGTATCGCGCCACCAACAGAAGCGGCAGCTGTCGGCTGCCTTGCATCGATTGTTCTTGCAATTGTTTATGGTAAATTCAGTTTTGGCCTTCTCAAGCATGCATCGATTGAAACTTTGCGAGTTAGTGCCTTTGTCGTCATGATTGCAGCTCTGTGTTATGCCTTTGTTGGTGTCTTCATGAGTGCCGGATCTGGTGATGTTGTATCAAGCCTTATTCTTGCAGTCCCTGGCGGTAAGTGGGCATCTTTTGCTATGATCATGGCGATTGTATTCATGCTCGGCCTGTTTATCGAATGGATTGGCATTGTCTTTATTATCGTTCCGATCTTCTCACCGATCCTTGCTGATTTAGGATTCAATCCTCTCTGGGCAGGAATGATGATTTGTATTAACCTGCAAATGGCTTTTCAGACACCACCAATGGCGATGTCAATTTTTGTTCTTAAGGGAACAGCACCTGAAGAGCTAGGCCTGACGATGGCAGATATCATTAAAGGGGTTATCCCATTTGTTATGATCATTATGGTCGTTCTTTTTCTCTGTACCGTATTCCCAGGAATAATAACCTGGCTTCCAGAACAGATGTTAGGGCCATCCCACTAGGTTAAATAGAAGCCCCTGAACCTTATCGGGGGCTTTTTATTCGCTTATTTGCTAGAGATCGGGATACATCATGAGCCACACATCATTGGCAACTTACGCAAATGCAATCGAAATATTTCAAGCTGGTTTAAAAGCTGTCGCACCTGGAACTGCGATAAAGAGCATTGTTCAGTGCAGCAAAAATATTCTGACAGTCCGAGACCAACAATACGACTTGAATCAGTATGAGGACGTTATCGTCATCGGTGCAGGTAAAGCTGGGGCATCAATGGCAAAAGCGGTTGAGGATATTCTCGGACAACGGATAACCAAGGGTCTGATAACTGTCAAGTATGGACATGTTGAACCGCTGAAAACGATTGAACTTGTTGAAGCTGGTCATCCCGTACCAGATGAAAATGGGATTTGTGCAGCCAATAAAATGATACAGCTCGCTCACGAGGCAGGAGAAAAGAGCCTTGTTATTTGCCTGATTTCAGGTGGTGGATCCGCCTTGCTACCACTTCCAGTTGATGGTGTTAGTCTGATGGACAAGCAGGAGACAACAAAGGTTTTGCTTGGCTGTGGGGCAACCATCCACGAAATCAATGCTATCAGGAAACATCTGTCGGTGATTAAAGGTGGCTGTTTGGCGAGAGCCGTTTATCCTGCAACGCTGATTACTCTCATCCTGTCCGATGTCGTTGGTGATGATCTGGATAGTATTGCTTCAGGTCCTTGCGTTCCTGATCCACGCACATTTGCTGATTGCCTTGCTATCCTCGATAAATACGATATTACTGACCAGATTCCGGTTAACGTGCTGAATTACCTTAGCTCTGGAAATGAGGGGCAAGTTGCAGAAACACCAAAGCATGGAGAGATCTTTTTTACTAAGACTCAGAATGAAATCGTTGCAAGTAACTTCAATGCACTACTAAAGGCTAGTCAAAAGGCAGAATCTCTCGGATTTAACACATTATTGCTTTCATCTATGCTCGAGGGTGAAACACGCGAAGTTGCGTGTAATCACATCGCTATAGTACGTGAGATTAAAAAGCATGGGTATCCTTTAAAAACTCCGGCATGTCTACTCTCCGGGGGAGAAACAACGGTCAAAATCCGTGGCGAAGGTAAGGGTGGACGCAATCAGGAATTTGTTCTCGCTGCTTCAATTAGGATGGCAGACATAAAAAACGTCGTCATTTTGAGTGCCGGGACAGATGGTAATGATGGTCCTACCGATGCCGCTGGAGCGCTGGCCGATGACACAACACTAGTGCGGGCTGAGCAGCTTGAAATCGACCCAAAAATGTATTTAGATCATAACGACTCGTATAATTTTTTTGACATGTTGGGTGACCTGTATAAAACTGGCCCGACGAATACCAATGTTATGGACCTGCGAATTATTCTTATCGATCAGGTCACGCCATGAATTGAAAGGTTATTTTGCAATGATGATTAAAATGAATGCCAAGGAGTCTTTGGAAATTGTTGAAAATGTGTTTGTTAATATCCTTAACGAACATGGTGCGCTCTACCTCAGTTGGGATGAAATGTCTGAAGAGCAGCAAAGTAAATTTAGCCAGATCAAAACAGATGTACAGATTGTTTACGAAAAGTTTAAAAAAAATCAGAATTGATATTCAATTTGTCCCAGAGGTCTTGCACCTGATTTAATGTTGTTGTTTGCATCGAGGAGTTATCATGCTTAAAATTCAAACAGATAAAGCAAGTGTCGAAATTTCACCCGGTTCCCATTTCTTTCTCAAACGTGGTGAAAGTCCTGATGATAGTATCCGTATCGAATGGGATGAATTGGATGAGAATGCGGAATCAAGTTTAAACCAACTTGTTACGATCATTGAAGGTAGTTTGGACGCTTTTACTAAGGCAAAATGATCCATCATCCACGGCCTGATTAATTCGAATGACAACAAAGAGGTTGCAGACATCTGTCTACAACCTCTTTGTTTCTTAAAATGATTCTTCACAATTTTAATGATGATCAAATAAAATGGTAGCTATACTTAAATAAAGTTTCAGGAATCGATAGAATAACGTTTCTAATTGATGACTAAATATGTTTGCGTTAATATAGCAGCCGCGCAACCCGTAATAACTAAAATCGTCGTAGATATAGACATTTACGCATCCACAGCTCATCTATGAATGGAGAATTTCATGAAATTCACAAATCGTATCGTTGCTTTGTTCGCTGTCCTGATTCTTGTTTCGACATCATCCGCGTTTGCCGAGACAAGAATTACCTATAAATCAGCAAAAACGAGCTCATCCTACTACCAGATGGCGGTCCAAATTGCAGAAGCGATTAAGGCCGGAACAAATAGCGACATGATCGCTACGGTTGAAGAAAGTCAAGGTTCGGTTCAAAACGTCAAAGAAGTGATGGTTCGGACTGGTAACTATGTGTTCACGACACCACCAGTTCTGATCAAGTTAGCTCAAAACAGTAAAGGAAAGTTTAAAAACGACAATCCTGCCAAATATAAAAATGTCCGTTCTCTCTTTCCTATTCCATCATTGACCATGCATTTTGTTGTTCGATCAGACAGTGGCATTAACTCTTTTGAGGAACTGGCAGGAAAAAATATTCTTATCGGTAAGGGGTCGTTTGGCGCAAGAGAGGCTGCCAAATATTTCAAGTTATTCGGCCTTGAGGGGAAAGTAAAGCTCGCCAACGTCGAACTGGGGAGTGCTGTCCAAGCTCTTAAAAACCGTCAGATTGATGGTTTTGCGACATCAGGCTCCTATCCCGCACCGAATGTAATTGAATCAGCTGCTGGTGTCGGCATTAAGCTGTTATCTCTTTCAGAGGAAAAAATCAAACTGACAAAAAGAACCCCATTACTAATTCCAGCCGGAACTTATCCTGGAGTAGACTATCCTGTAACCACGACATCTCTCCCTGTTGTTGCTTATACAACGACAGATATGTCAGATGAAACTGCCTACCAGCTAACCAAAGCATTCTGGGATCAGAAAGAAAAAATGGCTCAATCGAATGCATGGTGGGGCGGAGTCTCTGCAAAAATGTTGGACAATATCTATGGTCAACTCCACCCTGGAGCGTTACGCTATTATCAGGAAAAGGGTGTAGAGATTCCTGAAGCTATTCTTTAATCAAACGATCTGTGTGCCCGCCCGATTCAATCGGGCGGGCGTCAACCGTTTTAACTTTATCAAAAGATCACATCACTATGAGCGATTCAAAAATGACTGTGCTCGAGAAGAGTCTCTGGATTCTGCTTGGTGCAGTCTCTGTTTTTTTTCATCTTTATCTGGTTTTCAGCGGAATGATCCCGCACATGGTCAGTCGGCCTGTTCACATGGCACTCGCTGCACCTTGGGCCCTGGTTTTTATCGCTAAAGGAAGGTTCAACCGTTGGTCTGGCATCGCCTTAACCCTGGCTGTTCTTTTCTGTTGCAGTTATATCGTTCTTAACGAAGAACTCTTGTCAGATCAATATGGTTCTTTGTATGGCAATCTGCAGTTAGCTATAGCAATTATCCTCCTTGCTGCAACCCTGGAAATGGCACGACGCTGTATCAGTTGGCCGCTCCCGACGGTCGCCCTCATCGCCCTCATTTATGGTGTTCTGGGTGAATATATCCCCGGTGAGTTTGGTTACCCAGGTCTTCCATTGAGAAGTTTTCTTGGAACTCTGACAATCGCAGAAGGGGGATTATGGGGACAGTTGACCGGTGTCTCAGTCGAGATTGTCTCTATTTTTGTTATTATGGGGGCAGTTCTCAATGCAGGAGAAGCCGGACAGGGCTTCATGAATATTGCCACCGCTGTCGCTGGCCGACTGAAGGGTGGGGCGGCAAAAGTTTCAGTCCTTTCATCCGCTTTGTTCGGTTCAATCTCCGGCTCAGCATCTGCTAACGTGGCTTCAACAGGTGCCATCACCTTACCTGCGATGATCAAGCTGAATTACCCTCGCTCTCTGGCGGGTGCCGTTGAAGCTGTTGCTTCATCTGGTGGTCAGATAATGCCTCCCCTGATGGGCGCAGGTGCCTTTGTCATGGTTGAATTAACGGGAGTTCCCTACAACAAGATCATGGGAGCTGCTCTGCTGCCAGCTTTACTCTACTTTCTAACCGTATGGGTCGGTATCAATGCGTTTGCCTTACGCTATGATCTTAAAGGGGTCGCGAAAGAAAACTTACCTGACAGAAAATCTGTTTTCAGAACTTCGATGTTTTTCTTTGTACCCTTTATTGTCTTGCTTGAGCGAATGTTTGTCGGTGGTTACACACCTCAGTATGCTGCCTGTGTCGCAATCCTCACGGCATTTTGTCTGCTCTGTGTCGATATCAATTTTACACCATCTTTAACTCGGACTCTTCAAAGGTTACAGTCTGTTGCACTGAATTGTGGCAAGCAGATATCGACAATTGCGTCAATCATCATTTGCGCCAGTATTGTTATTGGCGTTTTAGGGCAAACGGGATTAGGAGTAAAGATCACATCTTTGATTTTATCTGGATCAGGTCATTATCTCTGGCCGGCACTTGTTCTTACGGGATTGGCCTGTTTGGTTTTGGGAATGGAAGTTCCAACCACGGCAGCCTATGTTATTTGTGTCTCTGTTGCAGGTCCAGCATTACAAGAACTCGGAATTGAGCCTTTAATATCTCATCTCTTTGTTTTCTGGTTTGCCCTGTTGTCAACAATCACACCACCGGTTTGTGGTGCTGTTTTTATTGCTGCGGGGATGGTTGGCGAAAACTGGTTGAAAATTGCTGAGTGCCATGGCGCTGGGAATCGGACTATATCTGATTCCTTTAGGAATGGTTGCTAATCCAGATCTGATCAGGCTCTTTGAAAATCCAGCCCCTGCGCTGCTTGTTTTCTTTAAAATGGGAGTCAGTCTGGCAGCTGTTTCTTACGGCATCATCGCTCCAAAGGCTCCGATTGTAAGAGCTTCCTTGGTTGTTGCTGGCCTCATTGGTATTTTTATTTAAAAAAAGCCACGATCTCTAAACTTATTTGGAGATCGTGGCTTTTGATTGTCATTCATAGAGCGCGCTAGCAGCGCGAATCTACGCTTTTAGGCACAGCACTTCTTGAACTTCTTCCCACTTCCGCAAGGACAGGGGTCATTACGACCAACTTTATTCGCTGTTATTGGTTGTGACTTGACCATGTCTCCTTCGGCAAACATCCATTGACCATCAACCGATTTAAACAGGCTTCTTTCATGATGGCTACGGATCCCTTCTTTGGTTCTGAATTTAGCGATGAATTCTACTTCGCCGGTGTCATCACCTTTAAGACCGTTAAGGGTGTCAACAATTTCAAGACCTAACCAGTCGGAATCAGCTGCCCATGAACGGGTGCCTTCGACATCATAGCCCTCGCGAGAGTCAGGATGTGTGCTTTCAAAAATAAAATCAATTTCAACTGCTGCGTGAGCACTGTAGCGTGCCCGCATCATCTGTTCCGCTGTCTCAGCAACTTGATGACCGGTGATGATCGGTTCACAGCATGATGCATAGCTGTTATTGCTGCCGCAAGGACATGTGTCCATGATTAACTCCTTCGTCACGTTCTAAAAACTCATATATTAGTGACAAGTTTGTAACAGATCATCTCAATATTATCAATAACCCATATCCATCCAAAGCCTTCACTGGAATGTCATTGAAAACAGCATGTGATATAGTTTTCTGTTTTCCACCGGGGATAAAAGTGTCACAATGATTTAAATTGTTTACGGAGACTTATCACCATTGAACTGGCTCAGATTTACAATGCCTATCCCTGTTTTTTTTTCTGCTTCTACTTTTCTGC
>JDSF01000441.1_pt1 | contig 14589 bp, 13 predicted proteins | sample 199441 | NCBI WGS metagenome assembly JDSF01 (sample SAMN02592751, study PRJNA231836) | bioreactor metagenome | isolation source: continuous culture bioreactor denitrification-DNRA | place: Germany: Bremen
CATTTATCGTGAAAGCGAGAATATGTTTCCTGCCTCGGTAGGACAATATGTTTGCGGAAGTGGCTCAGTGGTAGAGCATCGCCTTGCCAAGGCGAGGGTCGCGAGTTCGAATCTCGTCTTCCGCTCCAGTTAAGAAGCTCTGAATCTTATGATTCAGGGTTTTTTTTATGCGCGAAAACATGGTAGACGTATGACAAAATGCAGTATAGAATGCCAGCAATCTAAAGTAATTAGTGAAAAAACTTAAAAAGGAAAGTTCTATATGAATTTCACTTTGAAAATGTAATAATTTACAAGTTTCTATTGCCATTTTTTGAGATATGTCTTATAATATCTAACAATACAAATTAATGATGCGAGAGTGCACCTAGGGTTCCGGTATTAATACGCAGGTCCGAGCGGTGCAATCCAGTAGTAGCTGGACACACTTTTGGGATAAAAGCCCGGAGGACGAGTCTCTTATTGAGCCTTGTTTCCTTTGGGCTTTTTTGTATCCGATTTAGGCATAAATGATTATTATAAGCTTTAACGTTGCATCGAGGGGGCATTAAAATGACAGATAAGGCTAAAAGGACGGTAAGGAGTTTCTATTTATTCTCATCATTCAGTGATTTGTTAATTATTGGACCAATTATTGTATTATTTATGTTAGGCAAAGGATTGAGTTTTACCGAAATCATGTTACTTCAATCAGTATGTGCACTTGCAGTATTTCTTTTTGAGGTACCAACAGGAGCGTTGGCAGATAAAGTGTCACGTAAAGTGAGTTTATGCCTTGGGGCTGTATTTTATGCACTAGGTTTATTCATTTATATAGTTGGGAATAGTTTTATTGCCTTTGCCATCGGTGAGATCGTTTTCAGTTTAGGAACGGCAATGAAATCAGGAGCAAACACGGCACTGCTATACGACAATCTAAAACATGAAAACGAGCAGGAGCGCTTTCAGGAAGTGCTTGGCAAGGGGCGGATGTATATGTTTATAATGCAAGGACTGGGTTCAATACTTGGCGCCTTTGCGTATACTGTAGATCCTAACCTGCCACTTTGGATATCAATAGCTTTTATGGGGGTAACAGTTCTTATAGTACTAGGGTTCGATGAGTATGAGTATGTTTCAAAAGATGATGATATAAGTGAGACTTACTATGAACAAATAAAAAAACAGTGCATTATATGTTATCAGACACCGAAAGATTAGAGCAGTTATAATATATGCGATGGCATTCTTTATATTCTTTAGGGCGGGTTTCTGGTACTATCAGCCTATATGGAAGCGGTTAGCTTGCCTGTATCAACATTTGGGTTATTCTTCTTTTTGTTTAACATGGTTGCAGCAATAACTAGCAAGTATAGCGATAGGATAATTAAGAAAACGAAGTCTTTTACACTGATATTTGTTGCACTTCTAGTACTTGTATCCTTTGCATTACTTGGATCAGTAACACTGTGGATAGGCGTGTTTGCAATGTTATTGCAACAGGTTTCACGAGGACTTTATATGCCGGTTATAAATAAATATGTAAATAAACATATACCATCATCGAGAAGGGCAACTATTTTATCATTTATAAGTTTAGCAACAGGTTTAGCTGCTGGACTTACCCTACCCCTAGTTGGGTGGATTAAAGACCACTATAATATTTTTGAGTCGCATATGATACTAGCTGGTTTTATGTTTATAGTATTTATTGGCGTAAATGCATATTTGAATAGGGAACTATCTGGTAAACGTGTGGAAGGTGAGAACCTTGAAATTCAGTAAAGGATTATTAGAGAACATAAAACCATAAAAAAAATCTTTCTTAGGTATTTCCAGTTTCAAACTGGAAATGCCTTTTGTTTATAACCATTTAACATCAACTTTACAATTTCAGTGTACAAAAAATAAATAATCATGATTAAATACTATATCACTATCATCAAAATGCAAGATTGAGCAACTTAACTTTCATTAAAATGCCAACGGATATATAGTGAATAAATGTTGTAATTATTGAAAATACAAGGTTGTGTCAGATTACTACATGGTTTGCTAGTTTGGATTTATTTTATAGTGAAGGATTTAATGCAAGTAGATACATTTCGAAAAAAGAAGTATTATAGTCAGCTATTATAATGTATACAGTACTTGGCCACAATTTATGATATATATACAAATAAAAATTGAAAATCCCCCCGAAATCGTTGGAATTTCAAGCCTTGAATCGTTGACACTCTATAGAAAGTAATATAGAATAAGGTAGCAGTTTAATGTATAGAAATATATACAATCGAGGCATAGTATTTGGAGGCATTATTATAATGGACCTTTTTGATCAGAAGAAGGAGAACAAATCCTTAACTTCTATAATTTTTGAAAAAATCCGCGAAGATATATTGAACGGCATGTATGATCCAGGTGAGAAAATCGTTGAAGCAAAACTAGCTGAAGAACTTGGAGTAAGCCGTACACCTGTCCGTGAAGCACTTAAGCAACTAGAACTAGACGGTCTAGTAGAAAACATCCCTAATAGAGGTGTTATTGTTAAGGGTGTCACTGCACAAGATATCAAAGATATTTATACAATTAGAGAAGCTATTGAAGCATTGCCGCAAAATGGTCTGTAGAGAGAATGTCTCAAGAAGAACTAGATAGCCTAAAAGAAATCTATGAACTAATGGAATTCTACACATTCAAGAATGATGTCGATAAGATATTTGAATTGAATACGCGTTTCCATGAGCTGATTTACATGGCTACAAATAGTAGATTCCTTGAACATGTTCTAAGAGATTTCCAGCTATTCATAAAAAAAACGACTCGATATGAATCATTAAAATCAGAAGGTCGAATGGAAAATACTCTTAAGGAACACAAGGAAATTCTTGATGCATTTATTAACAGAGATCAGGAGACGGCTGTAAAAAAAAGATAATAGAACATATTAGCCACTCTAAGGAAAACTTTGAGAAACGTAACAATATATAGATTAATCTCACTCCCCGATATTTACATCGGGGATTTTTTATTATACAGGCTTAAGATGATAGAGTCTGGACAAAAGAATGTGAAAACTTTGTTCATATTGACGTCAGCAAATGAAAGTAATAAAATAGTCTCGTTAATGAATTAATACGTATTTTGTGTTTATTGAAACACCTAGTAGAAAGGAGATGTCTATGACGCAATCCAGAAGGGATTCCATCAAAGAATTGCTTCAGACATCAACAGAGCCTGTAACGGGAGCATGTCTTGCAAAAAAGTATGATGTGAGCCGTCAAGTGATTGTACAGGATATAGCTGTTTTAAGAGCATCTGGACTTAACATTGTCGCAGCTTCAAACGGGTACTTTATTCCTCGTGAAATGAGGAGGGACCGTTTAATAAAAACTGTAGTTTGTCAGCACGATAGTAATCGACTCAGTGAAGAGCTTCGCATTATGTTAGACTATGGATGCAAAGTATTGAATGTGATAGTAGATCATCCTGTGTATGGAGAGATTATAGGACAGCTTATGATTGGATCCCATGAGGAACTGGATGCATTTTTAAGAAAAGTTGATATTGCTGATGCCTTGCCACTTTCAATATTGACAGACGGAGAACATATTCATACAATAGAGGTGCCGAGCGAAAAAATATTCGAAGCTTTGGTACGAGAGTTAGAAGAAAATAATTTTATCATAAATTAGCCTGAATACGGCTTTATATTTGGCATTGAGGTGACAAGACACCTGTAATGTCATTATGATTTATATGCAAGTTTTGAAAGGAATGGAGAAATGGATCAGATCCGTATGATAGAAGAAATCAAGAAGTTAAAAGAGGAAAAAAAATGCAATTATCCTAGCACATAATTATCAAATTCCTGAAGTTCAGGATATAGCAGATGTTATTGGTGATTCGTTGAAGTTAAGCCAGGTGGCTGCAGAAACCCATCACGACATGATCATTTTCTGCGGTGTTCATTTTATGGCAGAAAGCGCTAAAATTCTAAGCCCAGAGAAAACAGTTATTTTACCTGTCCTCGAAGCAGGATGTCCTATGGCAGACATGGTAACTGGTGATGACCTTGCTGAGTTCAAGAAAATTCATCCCGATGTACCTGTTGTAACATACGTTAATTCGTCTGCTGATGTTAAAGCGCAAAGTGATATTTGCTGTACATCATCAAATGCTGTGAAAGTGGTTAAGTCTCTAGGAGCTAAAAAAAATACTATTTGCACCAGATAGAAATCTGGGTCATTGGGTTCAACAGCAGGTTCCAGAAACTGAAATTATGAGATGGGACGGCTTCTGTATTACGCATGAACGTGTTACTGTTAGAGAGGTTCAAGCAACGCGAGAGTTAAGACCGAATACACCAATTCTTGTACATCCTGAGTGTAATCCAGCTGTTGTTGAGTTGGCTGATTTTGTTGGTAGTACAGCTCAAATAATTGATCATGTAAATAACTCAGATGAAAAGTCATTTATCATAGGTACTGAAATGGGTATTCTTCACACTCTGAAGAAACAGAATCCTGAAAAGCACTTCCGTATTCTTTCAGGAAACTTGACTTGTTACAATATGAAAAAGACAAGTCTTGAGAATGTATATAACGCAATTAAAAATGAAACGTTTGAAATTACTGTGGCTGACGATGTTAGAGAAAAGGCATTTAAAGCATTGAATCGTATGTTGGAAGTAACGAAGTAATAATAATAGGTGAAATTATGGCGCAAAGATACTTGATGAATATAGATGTTGATTTAGATATGACAAAATCATATGACTGCATAGTTGTTGGATCAGGTATTGCCGGCTTATTTACAGCGTTGTCTCTTCGAGAGAACTTAAATATACTTATCCTCACTAAATCGGAACTAATAGATAGCAATAGCAGCCTTGCACAGGGTGGCATTGCAGCTGCTATGACTGATGACGATGTCAATATACACATTGCTGATACGATTAAAGCTGGAAGCTCATATAATGACATCAGCGCCGTAGAAACAATGGTATTAGATGCTAAAGAAAGAATTGAAGACCTGCTGTCACTTGGTGTTGAATTTGACAAAGATCAAGATGGTGTTTTGTTGATGACAAAAGAAGGTGGTCATACAGCAAGACGTGTGCTCCATTATAAGGATTTTACAGGTGAAGCAATTACAAGGGGGCTTCTAGAAGCTGCACAAACAAGAAGCAATATTCATTTTGCTCAACATACTTTAGCCGTTGATATCTTAGAACAAGATGGACAGGCAGTCGGTGTCATAACCGTACACGGGGGAGTGTCGGAGGTATTCTCAAGTCGTAATATTGTTTTAGCCACTGGGGGAATTGGTGGACTTTACGACGCTACTACAAATACCGCAATATTGACAGGTGACGGTCTAGGTATGGCCATACGAGCTCAGATTCACATAAAGGACATGGAATTTATTCAATTTCATCCGACTGCCTTTTCTAATTCTAAAAGGACTTTCCTAATCTCAGAAGCAGTAAGAGGTGAGGGCGGATATTTAGTTAATTCAAAGGGTGAGAGGTTTATGAAGGGACTTCATCCACTCATGGAACTTGCACCACGTGATATTGTTGCAAAAGCGATGTTTGACCAATTGATGGATGGTGAATCAACATCTTTAGATGTTCGTCACCTTGGTAAGGAGTATCTATCTAAGAGATTTCCTACCATTTATAAAAATTGTTTAGAAGCAGGATATGACATGGCAACAGGGCCTGTTCCTGTAAGGCCTGTTCAACATTACATTATGGGCGGTATTGAAACCGATCTTGATGGAAGAACCAATATGCACGGATTATATGCATGTGGGGAAGTTGCACGAACGGGAGTACATGGCGCAAATAGACTTGCAAGTAATTCGCTGCTTGAAGCTGTTGTATATGCACGCAGAGTTGCTCACACACTTGAGAATGAAATTGATTTAAGGAGACCTGAAGGACAGGTTCTGTATCAGGTGGAAAGCACTGAGAACTTTAATGCAACTGAGGTGAAGGAAAAAATCCGAAAGATTTTGTCCTCATCTGCATTTATTATACGAGAAAACAATAGATTAAAAGCAGGACTTAGTCAGGTTCAAGATATGAAGAAAATACTTGATTCAAGTAAAATACATTCAGTTGAAGAAATTGAAGCTGCTAATATGGTTATTGTTGCTGAGAAGATTCTGTTAGCAGCGGAGTCAAGACCTGTGACCTTAGGTAGTCATATTATGTACCGAAAGGAAGATGAGTAGTGAAATTCTTAGGATTAGACTCTCTAATAGATAACTGGCTTGTTGAAGACATGCCGTATATGGATATGACAACAGATTTACTTGATCTGGATGAAAGCATTACAGAAGCAGAAGTAACTGCAAAAGAAGCTGGTGTTGTTGCTGGTCTTGAGGTTTTTAAGGCAGTGTTCCTACGTGTCAACCCTGAATTCATTATGAAATTTCATGTTTCCGAGGGAGCACATGTGAAGAATAAGGATTTAATTGCAGTTGTAAAAGGGCCTGCTAAGGATATGTTAAAGGCAGAGCGGCTTGCACTGAATCTATTGCAGAGAATGTCTGGCATAGCCACGCTATCGGCGGAGTTTGCAGATGCAGTTAAAGAGTACGACACTAAGATTGTTGATACAAGAAAGACGACACCCGGTCTTAGACAACTTGAAAAATATGCAGTCCGCATAGGCGGCTGCTTTAATCACAGATATAGTTTGTCAGATGCTGTTATGATTAAGGATAATCATATTAAGGCATCTGGTGGCATTACCAATGCGGTTTATACTATTAAAGGGAAACTTGGTCATACCACGAAAATAGAAGTCGAAGTTACGAATTTGACTGAACTGGACGAAGCTGTCAATGCAGGTGCTGATATTGTCATGCTCGATAACATGTCGAATGAAGAGATGAAAAAAGCCGTTGAGCTTTCTGGGAAGAAAGTGGTGCTTGAAGCTTCGGGTGGTGTGAACTTAAACACCGTGGGTGGAATTGCAGCTACAGGTGTACATGTCATTAGTGTGGGTGCATTGACACACTCGTATAAGTCAATGGACATTAGTATGAATATTTCATTGTAGTTTACATAGTACGGGTCATTAAAAGAGGTTAAGATGAAATCTTTTAGTCTTAGAGAATATTTGATAAAAAACATTAAATGGTATGGCACTTGGTCTATTTGGATCATTGATTATTGGCTTAATTTTAAAGCAAATTGGCGATTTTACTGGAATGGATCAGTTGGTGATATTTGGTCGTATGGCACAGTACATGATGGGGCCAGCGATTGGTGCTGCTGTCGCTTACAGCGTGGGTGCATCTCCACTGGGGATTTTCGCTTCCGTGGTTGCTGGTGCAATTGGTGCTGGTACGCTTAAACCGACCGATACAGGTGCTTTTGTAGCATCAATTGGAGAACCGATGGGATCCTTTGTTGCAGCACTGTGTGCAGCAGAATTTTCAAAATTGATTGCTGGTAAGACCAAGGTAGATATTGTGCTTGTACCAGCTCTAACTATAGTTGTTGGTGGTATGGTTGGTATGTTTATTAGTCCGTGGATTGCTATGATGATGAAAGCATTAGGGGAACTAATTAATACTGCGACTGTACTTCATCCAGTCCCTATGGGTATTATAGTGGCCATGTTGATGGGGATGATACTCACACTCCCAATATCGAGTGCGGCTCTTGCTATTTCACTTGGATTATCGGGACTTGCGGCTGGCGCATCGCTGATTGGCTGCTGTGCTCAAATGATTGGGTTTGCAGTTATATCATACAGAGAAAATGGATTTGGAGGATTTATTGCCCAAGGGTTTGGGACATCAATGCTTCAAGTGCCTAATATAATACGAAATCCAATGATTTGGATTCCACCAACACTAGCAAGTGGAATTATTGGTCCACTTGGTACAACACTATTCAAAATGGAATCTAATAGCATTGGTGCTGGAATGGGTACAAGTGGCCTTGTAGGTCAATTCGGTACACTTGCAGTTATGGCTGAATCAACACCTATAACAGAACTGGTGTTGAAGATAGGTGCACTTCATTTTATACTTCCGGCAATTTTATCACTAGTAATTTCCGAATTTATGAGAAAACGTGGTATGATAAAGCTAGGCGACATGAAGTTGCATTCTTAATTATGTGATATTCGGCAGAATGGTTGAACCGTTTTGTCTCCTTATATCAACTGAATCACTCACTTGTTTTGGAGACCGGAATCCCCGGTCTCACTTTTTTTTTCGTGAAGAGCAACAGAACTGCAAGAAAATAAAGGCGTGAACCCAAAGATGAGTTCACTCAAATTTGGGTTCACGCCTTTATTTTCTTATAGGTCGCGCATCCCCGGCAACAGCTGTCTTAAGCAAATGCTAAACCTTCCAGTCAAACCCAGACTTATTAGTCTTCTCTGGGCCAGAATCTTTAGATATAAAGGCTTTACAGGGTTCGCCGGAACTTTTATATACATAAACGGAAGGCAACATTTTCGTTTTAAAACCGAAGTATTTACATCCGTATGGATTTCGTTGATCCCAAGTGATATAGAAATTCACACATTTTCTACAATTGACTTGTTTCATTGTCGTGATCTCCCTTCAATAATATTATACACTTTTAAGTAGAAATATATCCATGTGAAAAGAATACACTTTTCAGTGAATAATTATTAACAGGCAATTGTTAATATGTTGATAACTTTCAGAAAATAATGATTTATTCACAAGTTCAATTTTAAGAACTGGGAATTTCTAAGGATTCCCATACATAATTAACCTGTGGATAAGATTTTGAGAAGGCATTGTCTAATTCACTTACAGGTAATATAATATGAGTACGACTGTATTGGTGGTGAAATTTATGGGGAAAACTGCACCGATTGGTGTGTTTGATTCGGGCATGGGTGGAATTTCTGTATTGGGAGAACTTCTACGCCATATGCCGACAGAGAATTATATATATTATGGCGACTCAGTCAATGCGCCATATGGAATAAAATCTACAGAAGAACTAATCGAGTTATCCGTTAATGTGAGCGATTTCTTGGTAAAACAAGGTGTAAAAGCGATTGTTGTAGCTTGTAACACAGCTACTAGTGCGGCGATTAAAGTACTGCGTTCAAGATATGATATTCCTATTATAGGAATGGAACCTGCACTAAAACCTGCTGTAGAAAAAACGGACAGTGGTAAAGTAGCAGTTATGGCAACTGAAGTGACACTACGTGAAAAGAAGTTCGCAAAGTTAATGGAACGGTTAGATGTTGGAAAACCAATCGAAAAAGTGCCATGTCCGGAACTAGTTCCACTTGTTGAAAGTGGCATTGTTGAAGGTCCTGAAATCGAATCTGCTATTAAGATGTGCTTTAGTGGGATTGATATTGAAGGTATTAGCAGTGTTGTTCTTGGTTGTACTCACTTTGTTTTTGTAAAAGATGCTGTAAGATCGGTCCTTGGTGATGATGTTATGATTTTTGATGGCAACTTTGGCACTGTTCGACATTTAAAAAATAAACTAGAAATACTTGGTCAGTTAAATACTAAAAATACAGTGAGTCAGATTGAAATTATCAACTCATTATCACAAGGTATGGTTGAACGTTCAAATGACTTACTTAAGCTGTATAGGGTCATTGCATAATAATGACACTTGTGATTTTTCACTTGTACACGGCTCTGAAATATAATAAAATAGGCTTGTTGGTTTTTTGAGAAGACTTACAGAAAGTTTTGAAACGAATTGGGTGAAGAAATGCAAAGAATCCTAGAATGGTTCAAATCTCTGCTCGGGATGAAAGAAGAAGAGGTATCACTCAGTAAATATCTGATTGGTGACCATATATTCCAAACAACAAACAAGCGTTCCAGATAGATAAGTCCAGAATGAAGAGGTGATCTTATGGAGCATGGTGTTTCTGATGAAGCGCTGGTGTATGTTGAAGCGAGGCTAGGTGAGCTCGTTGAAACGGAAAAATTAGATGCAGAAATTGAACAGATTATCCGACTGCGATATGGAATTGGTGACAACAAACCTCTCAATTTCAAGCAGCTAACGAAGGTATTTAAAATGCCACCTAAAAAAAATGAAATTGAAGCTGTTACAAGCAGAACGTACTGTTTTCAATATCCTCAAGAAGAATATTTAGCCAGGATGAACGGCTTTATTAAATTTGGCTTGAAAGAGATATAGAACTGTGCTATATTTAATGACAATATTAGGACTATGAAAGAGCAAGTAAATGGAAAAGCATCAAAGAGAGTCAGTGGCTGGTGTAAACTGATGTGTTGATCCATTGAAATCTACTCTGGAGTCATTTAGTGAAAACTGAACGGGTAGCATCCGATAAAATGCTTTAAAGAGGTTCGGTCTTATGACGACTGATCAATCTGGGTGGCAACGCGGGAAATAGAGCTTCTCGTCCCTTATTCAAGTATCACATTTGTGTGTTTGAATAAGAGACGAGGAGCTTTTTTAATTTCAGACAAATGTAAGTCTGAATTGAATACAGAATGTATGTTAACCAAATTCCAAAAGGAGGAATGAACATGTTAGATATTAAGAGAATTCGTACTGAGTATGATGATGTGAAAAAAAGCTGTTGAAGCAAGAGGCAAAGGCGATTTTGGCTTATCAAAAGTTCTTGAACTTGATAAGGAACGTCGTGCAATCATTTCAACTGTTGAAGATATGAAAAATAAGCAAAAAACAGTGTCTAAGCAAATCCCAATGCTAAAGAAGGAAGGCAAAGATACTGCAGAAGTAATGGCTGAGATGAAGAAGCTATCTGAAGAGGTTAAAGAGCTTGATGTTAAAGTAAAAGACATTGACGCTGCACTTGAAGATGTACTTATGGGTATTCCAAATACACCAGTAGAAGGTACGCCAGAGGGTAATACTGATGAAGATAATTTAGAAGTTCGTACTTGGGGAGAGCCAACAACGTTCGATTTTGAACCAAAAGCGCACTGGGATGTCGGCACAGAGCTTGATATTTTAGATTTTGAGAGAGGCACAAAGATTGCTGGTACTCGATTTACAGTGTTAAAAAACAATGGTGCAAAGCTTGAACGTGCTCTAATTAACTTTATGTTAGACCTTCACACTGAGAATCATGATTTTATAGAAGTGATGACGCCATTTATGGTTAATCGTAGTGCAATGACAGGAACGGGTCAGCTTCCAAAGTTCGAAGATGATATGTTCCATATTCCATCAAAAGACTTCTTCATGGTTCCAACAGCAGAAGTGCCTGTAACGAATCTGTATGCAGGTGAAATTATTGATCAAAATGTGCTACCAATCAATCATGCAGCTTACACACCTTGTTTCAGAAAAGAAGCGGGTTCTGCAGGACGTGACACACGTGGCATTATTCGTCAACATCAGTTTAACAAAGTTGAAATGGTGAAGTTTGTTGAACCAGAAAGATCTTATGAGGAGCTTGAAATTCTTACAGCAGCAGCAGAAGAAGTGCTTAAACGCTTAAATCTTCCATACCGTGTTGTTCAGTTATGTGCTGGAGATCTTGGATTCAGTTCTGCTAAGACTTACGATATTGAAGTTTGGATGCCAAGCTATGATAGATACCTAGAAATTAGTTCTTGCTCTAATTTTGAAGATTACCAAGCGCGCCGCGCTAACATTCGTTTCCGTGATAAGGATACTAAGAAAGTGCGTCACGTACACACTCTAAATGGCTCTGGCTTAGCAGTTGGACGTACAATGGCTGCAATTCTTGAAAACTACCAGCAAGCGGATGGAACAGTTGTTGTTCCAGAAGCACTTCGTCCATACATGGGTGGCAAGGAAGTTCTTAAGTAAAGTATCAAGTTAAGTAAAATATTATTTGTATCATTCTAAATATAAAACGTCCTCGCAAAGTCATTGCGAGGACGTTTTTAGATTTTTGAGCAAAATAAGGACTTGAAAAACAAGTTAATTAGATTAAGGGTAACAGGTAATCCTAAATCAGACTTTCAACAAATTTCTTTATGCGGGTAATACCTTCTCGTACATCATTAATATCTGCGGCATAAGACAATCTAATGTAATCATCAAGACCAAAAGCGATGCCTGGTACAACAGCAAGTTTATATTCATCTAAAAGTTTGTTACAGATTTCAATAGATAAAGAATCACTGTATTCTAGTTTATCTTTAATGGCTGACATATCAGCAAATAAGTAAAAGGCTCCATCAGGTTGTACAAGACTAATTCCGTCTATGGTTTCGAAAAGTCTAACGGCTTCCTCCCGCCTTTCCTTATATTTTTCTACCATATAGATCATGTCATCATGGCAGTTCTTGATAGCTTCAAGCCCAGCCCATTGTGTGATTGTTGATGGGTGGGAAACTAAGTGACCTTGAATTGTTCCAATAGCTTTGGCAATTTCAGGTCGACAAGCTGTGTATCCAAGTCTCCAGCCAGTCATTGCAGCGGATTTTGACAAACCGTTAATTATAATCGTTATATTTTTGGCTTCTTTAGAAAGGCTTGCAACTGATGTAAAGTCGTCAAGGTAACAGATACGTTCGTAAATTTCATCAGAAATGATGAATATGTTATTGTCCACACAGTACTGAACGACAGGCTCTAACTCTTCTTTAGTGTAAACAGCTCCCGAAGGGTTGGAAGGATTAGTAATGAAAAGGATCTTTGTTTTATCGGTTACAGCAACTTTTAAGTCATTTACAGTTAACTTGAAATTGTTGTTTTTCTTAGTCTCCACAAAAACTGGACTTCCACCACATAGCTTTACCATTTCAGGATAACTAGTCCAGTAGGGTTTAGGAATTAGAACTTCATCACCATTATCAAGTAGAGCTATTAACGTGTTAGTAATAGCATGTTTTGCACCACTTGAAACAACAATTTGGCTTGGATCGTACTTAAGATCGTTCTCAACCTTAAGTTTCTCACAGATTGCTTCCCTAAGTTCAAGCAGTCCTGCGGCGGAATCGTATTTGGTTTTATTGTCATGAACCGCCTGAATAGCGGCCTCCTTAGCACCATCAGGTGTCATAAAGTCAGGTTCACCAATACTCAAGCTGATGATTTCTTCACCTTGTCTTCTTAACTCAGCAACTTTTGTACTAATGCCAATAGTTACAGATGGAGAGATCGCAGATAGTTTTTTAGACAGCATGTTGACCTCCTTGGTCTAAATAGTTTCTCACATAATAACATACTGACTGTTTGACCGCATTATATATAGGAAAAAAAATTTTGAATACAATCCCCTTTAGTGATAGAATGAAAGTGTTGTAAAGTCTTAATTTAACAGGTGAAAATATGGACTACTTTGAAACAACAATTTTGATAGTGGTATCCTTGTTTACTCTTGTCGTTATGGGCTATGTTCTTTTCGATGTAGGAAGAGATGTAGTAAGAGCAGCAAGGAAAGAAAAAAAGGTTGAAGAAGGCGCGGGCCAAGGTGCCGAATAACGTGGTTCAGTTTCCCGGGAAAACAACCGCAAAATGCGCGCGATAAGATAGGAAGGGGTCGTTGATATGGGCAAGCTCTGTAGACAGTCCTTAAAGCATGACAAGTTGGACTTCTGGAAGATGGGACTGACCCTAATCGGTACGATTATCTTGATGAATCTTGTAATGGGTTGGGCTATTAAGTTTGGAGCTGTTGTCGGGAGTTTGGCAGCAGTGGGCATTCTATTATTAGGCACAGCCTTGTGTTTTCGATTTATATATCAGTATCTGTCAAAGTATGATTACAGGCTGATCGGCAAGGAGTTGATTCTTGAGAGAGCATTCGGGCGAGCAAATCACGTAATTTACTCGATTGATCTTGATCAAATAGTCGCTTTGGTGCCATACAATGAGTTTGAAAAAGCATCGAAAATTAAGAGGCTTCATAGATTTGTGCTGCATAAGGATACAACAAAGTGGTTTGTAGTGTCTTTTACTGATAGTGGAGTAACAAAAAATCTTGTTTTTTGAACCAGATGATACTTTCTTATCTGGATTAAACTCAAGCTTAAACAAGGCGGTTTAGAATGAAGCAAAAGACAATAGTGGGAGCTATTGAGTCATATCTAAGTGAGAAGCCTGTTTCCTTTCATGTTCCAGGACATAAAAAATGGCAGAGGACTTACACCGCTTACTAAACTGGATGTGACAGAGATTCCTGGAACGGACAATCTACATCATCCAGAAGATGTTATTTTAAAAGCAAAGAATAGAGCTGCGAAGTTGTTTAACTCGCGCAGCACATATTTTTTAGTTAATGGAACAACTTGTGGAAATCATGCAATGATATTATCAACAACTGTTCCAGGTGACAGTATTCTCATTGCGCGTAATGCTCATAAATCGGTTCACACCGCTTGTATTATGGGTGGTTTAACGCCTGAGTATGTGTACCCTGAGATTCATTCTAAGCTTGGGATTCCATTAGGTGTTCAGCCGGTGGATGTGCGTAAAAAACTTGAAGAAAATCCAGCTGTGAAAGCAGTTGTGATTACGAGTCCAACGTATGAAGGTATTCATTCTGACATAAAGGCTCTAGCAGAAGTTGTACATGAGTATGACGCTGTACTCCTTGTGGATGAAGCCCATGGTGCTCATGTAAGCTTGAATGAAGCATTTGGATCAAG
>JDSF01000442.1_pt1 | contig 14589 bp, 9 predicted proteins | sample 199441 | NCBI WGS metagenome assembly JDSF01 (sample SAMN02592751, study PRJNA231836) | bioreactor metagenome | isolation source: continuous culture bioreactor denitrification-DNRA | place: Germany: Bremen
TGATAGGAATACATTAGTATGATTAGCTTTTAGAATGTCATTAAAAGATTTTAGAACTTCAACCGAACCGACATGTTCATCGTCAAACCCTTTTACAGAGCTCAATCCGCGAATAGCAAAACCACCTCGACCGATTTCAATACCGCTCAGGGGGGCATGATTGCCTTGATTGATCTCGACAACTGTCTTCCGAAAAGAGGTCAAATCGTCTGAGATATCAACTTTCTTTCCATCACGTTTCGCCTGCCAATTTTTTCGCCATAAACGAGCCAGGCTACGACCACTGGTCGTATGAAAGTGAATTTTAAACTCCTTGGCGCCTGTTTGTTTTTTATATCCATCAATGTATGCGCCCATGACAATCCGTAATTTCTGACGCGCTTGTTGCATCATCATGTCATTTTCATCATTGATATCACCAGAAAGAGCAACCTCATAAACATCTTGAATATCTGGGATTTCTGAGAACAATGCTGCTTCGCTGAGAGCAGATTTGCCGAGCTGATCGATACTGGAATAGATTGCACTCTGACGGATCTTTGCCTGATCAATCAAATTCTTACTGGCAAATTCTGAGAGTTTATGCCTTTGTTCTTCGCCGAGATTTTTCACAGTGCTATTCACCGCAAAAATGGCACTGATCGAACAAATGATGACGAGTCCAACAATTGGGATAATAAATTTTCCACGAATTTTCATCAAAACCTCCGCCCAGCTAATTAATTTTAGCAAATTATATATTGCCAACAAAGCAAAGTAAAGCTGTTTTACCTTTCCTAACAGAGATATCTATGAAAGAAAAAAAGCTCACCCAAAAGAGGTGAGCTTTTAATAAACAATTGCCATATCGACGTGCATTTAAAGGAAAAACAACAGACTTCCCAGACAGAGGAAACGCTAAACGGCATCCAGAAGTTGGGAAGAATCAGTTTTAGAAACACGCCAGTTAAGAGTAAAGATCACCATAAGAACGACCAGACCGACAAGGTGAACATACCAGGTCGTCGGCCACAATAAAGCAACCGCTGCTCCCAGTGTCACTAAACGGAAGAGTGGACTCAAACGAGCCTCCATGAAACCTTGTAATGCCGCTGTGAATGCGTAAAGACCAAAGAGAGCAAAAAAGAAAATCAGAAAGACCTGATCCCAAGAACCACCAATAAAGGGTGTATAGGCAAAAAGCAGAGGAACAATATAAAGCCCTTTTGCGACTTTCCATGATTGAAAACCAGTTTCCATCGGCTTTGTTCCCGCTATGGCAGCACCGGTAAATGCAGCTAGAGCAACAGGTGGTGTTACATTGGAGTCTTGACTGAGCCAGAACACAATCAAATGTGCTGACAGCAGTGCGTAGGTCATAACATCGGCACTTAACATCGATTCTCGTACTGTATTGATCAGATCAATCGGAACAGCATCAATAATCGTCCGCGCCGCAGCTTGACTCATTGGAAGACCAATTTCGGCTAACCGTTCTGGTGCGGCGAGCATAAATATCGCCTTCGCAGTCTCGGAGACCTGCCCATTGGCGAGAGCATCCACCAATAAACCATCGGCAATCAGCCCATGTAACGCCGGTGCAGATAAGGTTCCAAGAACGATATAGGCAGCAGTAACCGGCAATCCCATACCAAGAACGAGTGAGGCGAGTGCGATTAACAGAATAGCAATCACAAGACTATGCCCAGCCCATTGGGTAATCATCAATGAAAAGGTATTCCCAACTCCAGCAGTAGCAATAACATTAACAATCAAACCGACAGCACAGAGCAAAATAGCCGTCATTACCATATTTTTAGCACCAAGTGCCATTGCTTCAATAATCGCCTTTGGACCCATTTTATTTGGGCTGAACCACGATGAGACAACCACAGCAAGAATACTCAAACCAGCGGCATAGGTCGGGGTAAATCCATAAATCAGCAAAGCAATTAAAACACCGATGGGAGCCAAGAAGACAATGCCTCCCTTTTTCATAACCTCAACAGCCGAGACTTTTTCACCATCTAATGCCGTCACAAAGCTACGCTTTGCTTCAATTCGGACAAAAAAAGCAACTGTGGCAAAATATAGAATCGCAGGAAGAATGCTCACCAGAACAATCGTGTTATAAGAAATCTGAGTGTAGGTCGCCATGACAAAGGCTCCCGCTCCCATGATCGGTGGCATTAACTGACCACCTGTAGAAGCTGCTGCCTCTGTACCCGCAGCAAATTTAGCTGGGAAACCTGCTTTTTTCATCAATGGAATTGTAATAACACCTGTAGACGCCGTGTTGGCAACTGCCGACCCCGATATCGTCCCCATCAACCCTGAGGCCATAACAGCAACCAATCCTGGCCCACCGACTAATCGACCAGCAACTGCACGAGCGAGATCAATGACGAACTCCCCAGCTCCAGAACGAAGTAAAAAGGCGCCAAACAGAAGAAACATAAAAACATAGGTCGAGGAAATTTGAGCGATTGTCCCGAACAGAGCGTCATCCCCATAGACACTCCTGAATAAGATCGTTTCAGCTGACAGTCCGGCAAATTTAAACACCCCAGAGACAAGATGTCCCCACCAGCCAACATAGGTTAAAGCAATAAGGATCAACACAGGGATGAACCACCCAGCAACCCGTCGAGTGAACTCCAGGACACAAAGAATCAGAATAATCCCAGCGATCCATTCACCGGCAGCCAAGCGGACACCTCGATCATAAATGGCATCTTCCATCCCGATCAGATAGAGTGCCGATGTCGCAGCTGCCACCCCCAGCGAAATATCCAATACTTTCCAAAACGCTGAGCCATCCTTTTTAAAGGGATAGATAATCGCAGCGATCAGAGCAAAACCAGCAAAATGAAGAGAATTTTGCCAAAGAGAGGGCAGCACTGCAAAAACATTGAACCAGATATGCAGAACTGAAACAGCAACACCCATGATCAGTAAGGCTTTTGATTCAGGCTTGAAATTTTCAGATTCAAGTTCGGTCATATAAGAAATCTCCGGCCAAAAAAAACGACCACCCCACAAGTGAGGTGGCCGTACAAATACCTGTTTTTAATCAGCAATCAGATGAGCGGGAACCTTAACACCGACTTCTTGATAATACTTGAGAGCGCCAGGGTGCAGCGGCATAGGCAAGCCGGAAATAGCTTTTTCAATCGCCATTGCTTTTGTCGCACCATGAATAGCATTCAGGAACGGTAAGTTTTCATAAATAGTTTTGGTAATTTTGTAGACGGCATCAACGTCAACATCAGCACGTGCACCAAGGAAATTAGGCTGAGCAATGGTATTAATCGGCTTACTTTGTCCAGGATATGTTTCCGCTGGGATAACAAAACGAGTCCAAAGACCAAGGCCACCGTCAGCTTGCTTAACCTGCTCATCTGTGAAATCCAGAATGGCCATTTTGTCGCCTAGGTTCGCAACAGCCTTAGTCACAGCACTGGCAGGAGCCCCTGCAGGAATACCAAAACCAGAAATCTGACCATTCTGCAAAGCATCAGCAGAGGGGCCGTAACCAACGTGAATCAGTTTGTAGTCTTTTTCGATATCAACACCGAGGTTGCCCAGGATAACGGCATTAGAACCGATCGTTCCAGAATTCTTTTTGCCCATCGACATCGCCTCACCCTTCATTCCGACGAGGTCTGAAACAGTCCCTGTCTTGGCAAATTTTTCAGGACAGCATAATGTTCAACATTTTGCCACAGCATGCTAACAGAACGTAGATTCTTCTGCGGTCCTTCCTTAGCTATAGGTCCAGAACCGTTCCAGGCATAAGAGCCAAACAGACCCTGAAGAATGGCGAATTGAACCTCATCTTCGCGTAATAGCTTAATATTTTCACCTGATCCAGCAGAGTTAATCGCAGACATGCCAATTTTTTGTTTCGGCTGTAATTTAACTTTTATAAGAGTCGACAGCGCAACACCGACAGGGTAGTAGGTACCGCCAGTTGACGCAGTCGCCAACAGGTAATTACGCTCCTTTGGAGCAGCCTCAACTGCCGTTAATGAGCCAAGAATGAAGACGGCTGCTAATGCGAGAAAGGAAACCTGCTTGAACCTTTTAACGATTGACATGTACGACCTCCTTGTTTTTGGTTAATTTCAATGTCCCCAATAATTATCATCCTTACAAAAAAAGACGACCACAATCACTTATAACGGGTCTGCCAAGGGAATGCAATCGTCCGGATCAATTTTTCACCAAATCCATCATATTTAAAATCAAAACAATGGTTTCAAAAAGAATCAAATAAAAACAAGGAGGTAGAAATAATAGAAAGTTTAGTTGAGACAGGTCGATAACGTTTTTATGCGACGAACAAGACAGATAAAACGGCTTGTCACCGGTGAGAGAAGCACACCAGTGACAAGCAAGAGATGAAGCCGATTACTCTTTTAACTTGAAACCTATGATTCAGGTCCGAGTTCCAAAACCTGAGCGGGGAGAGACTTCTTTAATGCCTTATCTCTGATAATCATCCAACCAATCGTGGCGACTCCCGCAACCAATCCAGCAATACGGAATTCCCAAGTTGGGAAGAAGCACAATAGACCAAAAGTAATCAGTATTCCCCGATTTAATATTGTCAGATCACTGTTAAAATATCCTGCAAATCCTATTGATAGCAGGTATGCAGCTGCCACAGATATGATAACGACACCGACAATAGGCAGCACCGGCCCCTGTAGCAAAAAGACAGAATCATAGGCAAAAGCAAAGGGGACGATAAAGGCGACAACACCGACGCGCATTGCAGTGAAGGCAATCTTCATCGGATCATCCCCAGCAATTGTTCCTGCGGCAAATGAAGCCAGAGCAACCGGAGGTGTCATATTGGATAAAACAGCAAAGTAGAAAACAAACAGGTGCGCATTCAATGGTTCAAATCCAAGAACAGTCAAACTGCTGACACCAAGAGCAGCGGCAATGATATATGCAGATGTTGTCGGAAGCCCCATGCCAAAGATGACGGCCAGGATAGCGATGAGAATCAATGCCATAAAGCTGCTGTCACCCGCCAAGGTCGCAATCAGAGCACCAATTTTGAAGCCGATCCCAGTTAAGGCAATCGATCCAATAACAATACCAGCAGATGCACAGGCAATGGCGATAACCGGAACTGATTTACCGGCCATGACCAGAGCAGTAATCAAACGCTTCGGCCCCATTTGATAATCGCGATTAAACAGCGAGACGCTCCAAGCGAGAAGAATGCCAAGAAGACCTGCCAGCATCGGAGTCTTACCCATCAACAACGAAACAATCAGTGCCAATATTGGCAACATCAGAAAACTACGCTTTAGAACATGAGACCAGCGAGGAAGCTCTTCTTCCTTCAAGCCGGTGAACCCATCACGCTTTGCAACGTAATGAATCATCAGTAAGGCTGTCCCGTAATAGAGCAAAGCTGGCAGGAGAGCGGCAATCATAATCACCTTGAACTCAACGCCCAGATAGGCAGACATGACAAAAGCACCTGCTCCCATCAACGGCGGCATTAACTGCCCACCAGTTGAGGCCATAGTTTCAATACCACCGGCCAGCCGAGGTGCAAACCCTGTCCGCTTCATCATTGGAATCGTAAAATTACCAGTGGAATAAACGTTCGCGACAGCGGAACCAGAAATTGAACCGAACAGACAAGAACTGACAACAGCAATTTTAGCAGGCCCGCCGATCGATTTTCCTGCAACTCGTGAAGAGAATTCCATAAACCACGGACCGACACCACTCACTTCTAGAAAGCTACCAAAAATCAGAAAAATAACGACATAGGTAGCTGAAACACCGAGTGGCATAGAAAAAATACCATCTTTGGTCAAGAACAATGATTCAACGACTTCGCGTGCCGTAAAGTCCTCACCTCGCATAATCCCGGGGAAATATTCACCAAAGAACATATAGATTGCAAAGAAGCTACTAATAATAGTTAACGGCCAGCCGAGCAAGCGACGAGTTGCTTCGATCAGACAGAGGATCAGAATAATTCCGATAACAAACTGCGCATCGGTTACCGGATCAACCTGATCAATACGAAATAGAATTTCCTCACTGTTGATCAAACCGTAAAGACCGGGAGTGATGGAAAGAAATGCAAGCAGGTAGTCGTAAAATGGAACTTTTTTCTTTGGCGACTTTTTACTAAAGGGCCAATAGATAAAGGCAATCGGAAAAACCCAGGTCAAATGGATCAAGCGCTGCATCCATGCTTCAAAGACGCCAAAAGCGGCCGTGTAAAGATGAAAGCAGACGCCCATAATCAGCCACACGGCCAGCAGCCAATTCAGTGTTTTATTATCAAATTCTCTCATCGAGAGTCTCCATAAAAGCGAAGGCTGGAGCCGCGACAAGCGACTCCAGACAAGTGTTTATTTACTGCTGACTCTTCCAGTATGCTTTTGCTGCAGGGTGCATCGGCAAAGTAGCAGAGACCGCATCTGTTGCATTAAAAGCGGAGAAATCTTTGATGGTGGTTGCCAGTTTTTCTTTGTTCTTGTAGAGAGCGGCAGCCATTTTCTCAACTTCACTATCTGGCAGGTCTTTACGGATAACACAAAGAGTAAAGTCACCAACAGTCTGGACGTTTTCAGTGACACTCTTGTAGATCCCAGGCTCAATGATATGGGTTCCGGTACCATAGCTGGAGCTCAACTTCTGCAGAGCGTCGTCTTCAACCGGCAAGATAACAATGTCAGTCTGGCTTTCGATATTCATGATAATGGATGCGATCTTTCCAACAGAGAAAGCAAACATGTCGATGTGGCCGTCAGCAATCAGGCCAGCACCGTCAGAATAAGAAGCAAACTGAACCTTACCACCACCTTGTTTGATTGATTTCCAGCTTTTGTCATAACCAATCTTAAGCAGAGAGCTCACAACGAATTCAGAGGAAGATCCTGGCTTCAAACTGGCAATCCGTAAAGAATCGACAGCCATAGCATCCTTGAGGGACTTGATATTGTTTTCTTCAACAAAATCTTTACGGGCAATAAAGTAAGTGATCTGAGGATAAAGGTTTGCCAAGACGGCTGCATTTTCAACAGGCTTCTTGAATTTACCAGCCCCTTTTGTTGCTGCGCCGAGAAGAGAACCAACAGTAAAACCAAGATCAGCTTTACCACGGTTAACATTCATAACGTTGGAAACACCACCCCCCGTTGAACTGGAAGTATTCATCCCTGCTTCACTTAAGTATGAACTAATAGCACCACCAAGAACAAACCAGTTGCCCCCTTGTGGGCCAGATACAAATCGGTAATTTTCTGCCATAACCATTGTCGGAACAAGAGCCAGGATTAAAACAGTCATCAATAATCGCTTCATTGTCATTCTCCTTCGAGTTGTTTTGATTGCGGTCCCCCCGACCGGAAAGTAAGTGGAGCACGATGCTCGCGGCAGTATTTACAGAGAAGAGTTACAAGAGCTGTGCCAAGAGCACAAAGAGGCTAAAAGGGTTGGATTTGATCCCGGTCACATCATTTTTGAGCGGATATCCACCAAAAACAAAAACGTTTGGCAAAATCTTGCCAAAACGTTAGGGAGATAAAAGGGACAGGAAGGCAGATCTATGTGATCGGCCTTTTTTAAGAGATTGTTGAACTCAGCTGACTAAGCAAGAAACCAGATTAAAGATAGTCTTTCCGATTTAAACGATACTTTGCCAATTTTTCACTTAAGGTACGGCGCGGCAATCCAAGACTATCCATCATGGCCTGAACCTCACCACTATGCCTTTTCAATGCTTGCTCCAGCAGCATTTTTTCATAATTTTGAAGGAGATCAGGCAGAGGCGTATCTGTTGTCAGACGCTGGTCTTTTTGTATTTGTTGAAGAGCACTCGCCACACGTTTTCCCTGAGGTTGCGAAGACAAAATGTAGCGTTCCGCGATATTTTTCAATTCGCGAACATTGCCTGGCCATGGATGATTCATCAACAAACCGATATCAGTACTATTAAGTGGAATCTCGGGACGATCATAGGTCGCAGCGGCTTGATGGGCAAAATGTTCAAACAACAGGATCACATCATCTTCGCGCTCACGCAGAGGCGGCATAATCAGCTCAACCACATTGATGCGATAATAGAGATCGTTCCTAAAATTACCAGCGTCACATTCAGACAGCAGATCCTTATTCGTTGCACAAACCAGGCGAACATCCAACTCTTGTGTCTCATTACTACCAATACGGATAACTTCTCGCTCTTGCAGGACACGCAAAACCTTGACCTGCATGGCCATCGGCATGCTCACAATTTCATCAAGAAAAAGAAGCCCACCATGGGCATACTCAAAACGTCCGATTCGGCGTTTATCGGCACCAGTAAAAGCGCCTCGCTCATGACCAAACAGTTCGCTTTCGAACATATTTTCTGGCACAGCCCCACAATTGACCGCGACATATTTCCCTTCAGAACGGGCGCCAAACTCATGCAGGCAGCGTGCAGCGACCTCTTTACCTGTCCCCGTTTCTCCTCGGATCAAAACCGGTGCATCGGTATCAGCCACATCCAACAACTCATCGCGTAGCTGCCTGATCGCTGGGCTGTTGCCGAGCATGCGCTGCTCAATCCCGATAGATCCAGACAGTTTTTTACGCAATTCCCGGTTTTCTTGGACCAAACGCCGCTTCTCACCTGCACGCTGGACAACATCGAGCAAACGTTCGGGCTCAAATGGCTTTTCGATAAAATCATAAGCTCCTTTGCGCATAGCATCGACAGCCATCTGAACATCACCATGGGCGGAAACCAAAACCACAGGAATATCAGCATCAATCGCATTCAAACGGGCGAGAAACTCCATACCATCCATCTTGGGCATGCGCACATCGCTGACGACAACACCACTAAAATCTTCAGCCAACGACTCTAACGCTGAGACAGCATCTGCAAAACTTTGAACCTCGTAACCTGATAGCTCTAACCACATGCTGGTCGCCGCCCGCATATCAGCATCATCATCAACCAGAAAGATTTTACTCAATTTTTTACTCATGATGCTCCTCCTTGGATTGATCCGCCAGAGGGAGGCAGACAATAAATTGTGCTCCTCCGGTCGACCTGTTCTCCGCCCGTATCGTTCCACCCAGATCAGCAATAATTCGATTGCAGATCGACAAACCAAGCCCCAGACCATCACCAACATTTTTTGTCGTCACAAAAGGAGTAAACAATTCCTTCGCAATATGCTCCGCAATCCCAGTCCCATTGTCCGCGACAGTAATTTCAGCTTCACTATATTTATCAGCGATTCGAATCATCAATTGCCGCTGTTCTGACTGCTGCATAGCATCGACAGCATTGCGTATCAAGTTCAACAGCACCTGCTTAATCCAGCCACGATGGCAACTGACAACCATCGGCCGATCACAAATTTGAGTCGTCAGTTCGACGGAACCATCTCGCAGCAGAGCAGTTGTCATCTTTAAAACTTCTCTGAGACTCTCCTGCACAACAATGGGTTCCAAGCGCTGCGGTGCCTTGTGGGCAAAAGATTTCAATTGAGCCGTAATACTTGCCATATGCTCAGTGGTGCCCTTGATTGCTCCCAACGCCTCATTCAGCTTTTCACCATGCCCCCTTTCAGCCAATAGGCGGCAACTTGCGACATAAGTCTTAATCGCTGCAATCGGCTGATTAAGCTCATGAACAATCCCTGCGGACATATGCCCCAGAGCGGCTAATTTTCCGGCCTGGATCAATTCATCCTGCGTTTCACGCAAAACACGTTCAGTCCTGTTATGCTCGACGATTTCTTCTTGCAGACGAATATTCATCTCTCTAAACGCCTCAGCTTCACGGACCCTCCGCCTTGAAACTTCTTTAAGTTTGCGCTCTCGTGCATAAAGAGCCAACGCGAGTATCAATAACGCCAGGATCGTCCCATTGACAGCCACTAATTGCGCTTGCTTCATCACCGGAGCGAGTGAGACAAGATGATGCATATTCCAATCGAGCCCGGGCAAAGAACGAGACAACATCAGATACCGAGCCTTGTTTAATTTGATGATATGTTTATCTTCGGCCAGGACATCAAGGGTTGTCACCGGTATCTGGCTTAAAGCCTGATGACCATATTGCTTGCCAGCGTGGATACGATCAAGTTGCTCTGATGATAATGGTGTTAAAGTACGATAATTCCAATCCGCAGAACTGGACAAAAAAACCACACCATTGGAATCACTCACCAGAACAGTTTCCCCACCATTATGCCAATCGTCCTGCAAGGGAGTCAGATCAACCTTAACGATTGCAGCACCGACATTACGACCTGAAAACATGACTGGATGCGAAAAAAAATATCCAGGTCGACCCGTTGTTGCACCTATGGCAAAGAAGCGTCCCTTACGCCCCTCTTGAGTATCAATGAAATAGGGTCTGAACCGATAATTTTGTCCGACATAGGTTAACTCATCACGCCAGTTGCTTGACGACAGAGTGTCCCCTTCACTATCCATAACAAAAAAGGCTTCAGATCCGGCTTCCCGATTAAGCTTTTCCAGATAGAGATCAACAACGTCAGATCCACTTTTCGTTTCCAACAACCGCTGAACATCGATATCCTGAGCCAAAACATAGGGTAAGAAAGCATATCGGCTCAATGCTTCTCTCAATGTCCCATCATACAGGGTCAAGCGTGCACTACTGGTCGTCACCAGTTTATCCAGAGCATCGTTATAAACCCATCTGGTTGCTTGCCAAACCAGAAGGCTCGCTGCAAGCAGGCAAACAATGAGTAGCCAAATACGGGTTAGTTGTTTTAATAGTGGCATCTTTTTCTCAATTTATCTCATCAATCAGCTTTTAACGCTGATGACAAATTTAAGATATCGCCCTTCGGGAAAGCTGACAGAACACGGGAAGTCTTCACATTGTCCTGCCACAAAAATAGTTTTAAGGTCTGAACCAGCCTGGATAGCCCCCTTACGCAATTCCTTAAGATAATCATCCATTGAAACCTTCTGGTGATTAGAAGAACAAACCAACAAACCTCCTGGTGCCAGAAGAGGGAGTGTCGCTGCCGTCAATTTAGCGGTACCACCATGAGTCGAAAAGCGACTCTTTTTGGTTGTCGAAAAAGATGGGGGATCAAAAAGAATGATATCGAACTGTCTCTTTTGATCTTGCATTTTCGCTAACTCAGCAAAAACATCGGCAGTAATAAATTCATGTTGCTTTGGATTCAAACGATTGGCAGAAAAATTATCTCGGGCGACTTGCAAATATTTCTCCGACACATCGACACTGGTCACTTTCTTCGCCCCGGAAGCCGCTGCTGCTACGGAAAAGGCCCCAGTAAAAGCAAAGAGATTCAACACTCTTTTGCCGCTCGCTCTCGCCATAAGTTCTCGACGGTTCCGACGCTGGTCTGGAAACAAACCAGTATTGAGGCCTGCACGTAAATCGACAAGAAAATTTAATCCGTTCTCCTGGACCAACAAAGGAACAGCAGCATCTTGTCCTGCAATCAGTCGGCTATACTCTTTATTGCGACTTTTCGCTTCCAAGGCTCTAGTCTCCTGAGGCCTGAATTTGCGATAGATACCGATCGGTTGAAAGACTGACTGCAGGGCCCTTTTCAAGAGACCTAAATGAACCTCCCAGGCACGGCAGTACAACTGGAGCATTAAAAAGTCACCATAGCGATCGACGGTAAAACCAGGAAGACTATCCCCTTCTGCATTAACCAGTCGATAGCAGTTAGTGTCTTCAAGAAGAGCTTGCTGGCGCAAAGCAACAGACTGGGCTAAACGCTGCTCCAGCCACTGCGCAGTTAAGCTTATTTTTTTGCGGTCAAGAACTCTGGCAACAATTCGATCGTCAGGATCGTAAAGCGCTGTTGCTAAAAAACGGCCATCCTGGCTCACTAATGCAATCAAATCACCAGCAGAACCTTTGGGCCACTGCCTGGTATACTTATCTGCGATTACCCACGGATGACCCAATTCCAGCATTCGACTGGTTTCAGAGCCGACAGAACACTTCTGCATATTTTTCTCCTATAAATCAACAACCATGAGCCATCTGCCTTTAATACACACAGCCCACGAAAGATATCTAATATTATTCACAAATTCGAGTCCGCCCTTCACTATCCAGGCCCACTCATGTATCATTGAAACGAGTGATTGTAACCGAGAGACTTCAGATCGCCAAGTGTCAGTTTTTTTTACCCATCCCCTTGACATTATAAGTCTATTAAAAAAATACTAAGACTGTAAATATTAACAAAATATTTTAAAATTCAATGCTATACTACTGTCAATCAATCATGGAGGAACCTGGATGGATAGCAAATTCAAAAATCGGGTCCGTGAACAGTTCGGCAAAACAGCAACAGCCTTTGTCGAAGCGACGCACTTCTCTGCCGGTAAAGATCTAGAAGAAGCCGTACGCTTGCTGAATCCGACTCATGATGACAATATGCTTGACGTTGCCTGTGGCGGCGGTCATATGGCGCTCTACTTTGCCCCCTTAGTACGGCAGGTGGTCGCATCCGACCTGACGATGCAAATGCTGAAAAAAGCTCAAGAGCACATTGCCGAAGAAGGTCGGGTTGACAATGTTATTTTCCGTGAAGCCGATGCTGAAGACCTGCCATTCCCGGCAGGATCCTTTACACTCCTAACCTGCAGAATTGCACCTCATCACTTCCCCGATGTTCCCCGTGCTCTAAGAGAATTTCACCGTGTTCTCAGACGTGGTGGACGGATGGTCATTATAGACACCCTCATGCCCGCCGATCCAGACATTGCCCATTTTTCCAGACAATGGAGACAATGAGAAACCCGACTCATATCAAAGCCTACAATGAGGAGGAGTGGTGCAATATGGTTCTTGACGCAGAACTTATTCTTCAGGAAACACAAGTGATATCAAAAACTCATGATTTTCAAGAATGGGTAAGAACTGCAGGCCTCAACAGAACAAAAATTCAAGAACTTAATAAATTTTTCATGGAAGCACCGGAGAAAGTTCACGATTTCTTCCAAATCGAATCCTTTGCAGGTGAAATCGAAACCTTTACAGACCAAAAGCTCCTCATTTACGCGACTCGAAAAGAAAAAGAAAAAAAGTAGATAATTACAACACCCTGAGAAATACAAATACTATACGATAGGCTTAATTTACACCTATGTGTCTCATTCTTTTCGCCTATAAAGTTCACCCAGATTACCCCCTCATCCTGGCGGCCAATCGGGATGAGTATTACCAGAGACAGTCACTTCCCACAAGGTGGTGGACTGATCAACCAGACCTCCTTGCCGGGCAAGACCTGGAAGGGGGAGGCACATGGATGGGGATCACCCGCACAGGCCACCTGGCTGCCATAACCAACGTCAGGGATGGATCCCCAGCTAAAGGAAACTTCCTCTCACGGGGAGAGCTCCCCCTATCTTATTTCAAAAAGCCAAATAGCCGATCATTCACTCAATGCCTGCATCAGAGTGGGCCCATGTACCGCGGCTACAACTTAATCTACGGAACCCTCGATCAACTACAGTTCTTTTCAAACCGTAGTTCTCACATAGAGAATCTACCACCAGGAATCTATGGACTCAGCAATGCGACACTCAACACACCCTGGCCAAAAGTGATCAAAGGTAAAGACAAACTGACTTCCCTTATAACCACTGAAAAACCGAGTGTTAATCGTCTTTTTGACATCCTTTCGGACGAAATGATCGCACCAGACACAGAATTACCAGAGACCGGTGTCACTTCAGCGACAGAACGCCTCCTCTCAGCGACTTACATAAAAGGGGAGAATTACGGGACACGCAGCTCTTCTGTTTTACTCATTGGCAGAGATGGAAAGACAGAACTCCATGAAAAAGAAAGGGCCCCCAATGGAGGCCCTATAAAAAAGTTTACTTTTCAAATAAAACCATAAGCCTAGTACTGTCTGCTATTGTCGAGCGGTACAACATAGATCTCGACCCGACGATTCTTTCCTCGACCAATTGCGGTTCCATTGTCTGCCACCGGTTCAAGCTCTCCACGCCCTTCAGTTCCCATCCGAGCTCGCATCACATTCCGCAAAATCAGGTAATCAGCAACAGCATTTGCCCGACGCAGAGACAATTCAAGATTGTATTGTTCAGAACCGACACTGTCCGTATGCCCTACCACGACAATTTGGGTTTGAGGATAACGATTCATGATATCAGCAATTTTATTCAGAGGGGAATGAAAAGATGTCTTGATGCGGGCAGAATTAAAATCAAAAGAGACTTCACTACTCATCGTAAGCTTCAATATTTCATTCTGTTGTCGCTCAATTTCAATCTGATGTTGCTCTTGCTCATTTGCAAGCTGCTGCTCAAACTCAGTTTGCTGCTTATCCATGTAAGCGCCCGTCCCAGCACCTAATGCACCCCCAGCAGCCCCACCGATTAAAGCCCCCCTTAATGCCCCACCGGAATGGTCAGCCTGATAACCAATGACAGCGCCGGAGACCGCTCCGATCAAAGCACCGATTCCCGCGCCTTTCTTGGTATTTTCATGAGTTGTATTTGTTGCGCACCCCCCAATACTCAGAGACAACAACAAAACAAAAACAATACCCAAATATCTGTCTT
>JDSF01000443.1_pt1 | contig 14577 bp, 13 predicted proteins | sample 199441 | NCBI WGS metagenome assembly JDSF01 (sample SAMN02592751, study PRJNA231836) | bioreactor metagenome | isolation source: continuous culture bioreactor denitrification-DNRA | place: Germany: Bremen
TCAATGACCAATACGGGTCGGCAACAAGTGTGAAAGAGTTGGTTCAATTTCTTGAGTTGCTTGTCAGAACAGAAGATTATGGCATCTATCACGCAACTTGTGAAGGTGCATGTACTTGGTATGATGTGGCTAAGTATGTATTTGAATCATTAAATATAGAAACAGAACTATTGTCATGTTGTAGTGATGATTATAAGCTTGTTGCCAAAAGGCCAAGTTATAGTGTACTTGAGAACAGACACCTCAAAGACAAAGATCTCTATCGATTTAGTCACTGGGAAAATGCCATGGATGAATACATTAACTATTACTTAAAAACCTAGGGAAAGTTATTTAGGCAATTGACTTTGCCTGCCGTTGTCGGCAGTTACTTTGTAACCACATTAATGTGAAGTCAATAAGGAGGCGCATATGAAAACATATTTGGTAACTGGCGGTGCTGGTTTTATCGGTTCAAATTTTGTGAAATACTTATTTGAAAAATACAATCAAGATGTCTTTGTCATTAATTACGATGCCCTTACATATGCGGGGAACCTTTATAGTCTTATGGATATTGAAGATAGGCAGAATTATTGCTTTGTCAAAGGTGATATTGGTGACAGACAAGCTTTGAATAAATTATTTAGTGAAACAGATATTGATTATGTGGTGAACTTTGCAGCTGAGAGTCATGTGGATCGAAGCATAAGCAATCCATCCATCTTTGTAGAAACCAATGTCCTTGGTACTCAAGTCTTACTTGATGTAGCAATGGCACATTGGCGGATTGGTGATATATCAGAAGACAAATACCAAGAAGGTAAGAAGTTCTTACAAGTTTCAACAGATGAAGTCTACGGTTCCCTTGGCAAAGAAGGCTTCTTTACTGAAGATACCCCAATTAACCCCCATAGTCCTTATTCAGCTTCAAAGGCTTCAGCGGATATGTTGGTCAAAGCTTACCATGATACATTTGGCTTTCCTATTAATATAACAAGGTGTTCTAATAACTATGGACCTCATCAATTTCCTGAGAAACTGATTCCTTTAATAATCGCCAATGCTTTAAAGGGTGATGCTTTGCCGGTATACGGTGATGGTAAGAATGTAAGAGATTGGCTCTACGTTGAAGATCATTGTAAGGCCATTGATATGGTAATAGAAAAAGGTATTCTAGGTGAAGTTTATAACATAGGTGGTCACAATGAGAAAGAGAATATTGAGATTGTCACCTTGATAATAAAACATTTGGCTCAAACACTAGAAGATGATGATAGGGCAGGCCATATTAGCAATGACCTTATCAAATATGTTACAGATAGAAAAGGACATGACCTTAGATATGGCATCGACCCAGCTAAGATTCAAAAAGATATTGGCTGGTCACCTTCTGTAATGTTCGATGAAGGTATTCTAAAGACTATTAGGTGGTACTTATTCAATGAATCATGGCTTAATAAGGTAGAAGACGGCTCGTATCTTGAATACTATCACAACTTCCTTGAATACAAGTGATAGCTAAAAAGATTAAGAAGATTCTACTAATAATAGGATATACGAAGCAAATAGAATGTATGTAACTAAAAGAAGCAAGATGATGAGAATATTTATTTCAGATATAAGGAGGGACTGACATGAAAGGAATTATTTTGGCTGGAGGCTCAGGCACTCGGCTATACCCAGTCACTAAGGCAGTATCAAAGCAAATGCTTCCCATATATGATAAACCAATGATTTATTACCCTTTATCGGTTCTGATGCTTGCCCATATTAGGGAGATTCTGATTATATCAACCCCTTATGACATTGGTGGTTTTGAGAAACTTCTAGGAGATGGTTCTCAGTTTGGACTCAAAATATCCTATGCGGTTCAAGAAGCGCCAAATGGCTTGGCAGAATCCTTTATTATTGGGGAAGACTTTATAGGTGGTGATGATGTTTGTTTGATTCTTGGGGATAACATATTCTATGGATCAAGATTTGGTGGAGAGATATTAGAAGCCAGATACAAAGAGTCGGGGGCCACTATATTTGGTTATTATGTCAAGGACCCATCAGCCTACGGCGTGGTTAGATTTGATGATAATGACAAGGCCATTGAGATTATTGAAAAGCCTAAGGACTTTGTATCTCATTATGCAGTTCCTGGCTTATATTTCTATGACAATAGGGTAGTAGAGATTGCAAAGAACATAAAACCTTCTGATAGAGGGGAGCTTGAGATAGCGGATGTGAACAATGCCTATATTGAGCTTGGCGAAATGGATGTAAAACTCTTTGGACGAGGGATGGCATGGTTTGATACAGGAACACATTCATCACTCAACCAAGCATCGAATTTCATTGAAACAATTCAAAATAGACAAGGCTTCTACATTGCCTGTCTTGAAGAAATTGCCTACACAAAAGGCTATATTGATAAGAAACAACTGAGGGCTTTGGCTGAACCTCTAAAAAAATCAGATTACGGCCAGTATTTGCTAGAGCTATTGGATGTATTTTTGTAGATGATGGCAATGATTACTAGATAAAATAACAACATGGAAAGAGGTAATTCTATGGCGAACAACAAAGAATTCCAAGAAGTGAATTTGAAAAAGCTATTTGCCAGCATAGTGGCTATGTGGTGGTTGATTGCACTATTTGTCGTAGTGGCTATTGTATCATCCTTTGTCATTACAACAGGGTATATGACACCTGTCTATGAAGCCAGTACAACGCTGTTTATAGGTAAGGACACAGATGTCTTATCAAGTATTAGTATGTCTGACCTACAGATTGACTCCAAGTTGGTTCTTGACTACAGAGAACTTCTAAGGACCAAACTTGTAACAAGAGAGGTTATTGATGAACTGGGACTTCGAACGACCCATGAAACAATGATACGAAAACTAGATGTGTCAACCTTATCAGATAGCCGGTTTGTCAGTGTTATTTATTTAGATAGCAAACCTGAAAGAGCGGCTTTGGTGGCTAACAAATTATCCGAAACCTTGGTTATAAAGGCTCAGGATATTGTTGGTGTTGATAATATACAGATAGTGGATTATGCGGATATACCTGAGTACCCTGAAGGGCCAAATCTTATTGTGAATATGATTATAGCCACATTTATTGCTTTGGTTATATCTATTCTAATCATATTTATTCTTAATAAGCTAGATAATAGGCTAAAAACGAAACAGGACATAGAAGACTTCATTGGACTTTCGGTTCTAAGTGAAATTCCAAAGATCAAGGGAGGTAAATAGTATGGATAAAAGCATGGTAACTGTTTATCAACCAACAGAACAGGTTGCAGAAGCATACAGAGTACTAAGGACCAACCTTAGGTTCTCTAACATAGACGAAGAGAAAAAGGTCATCTTATTCACAAGTGCCAAACCTAGTGAAGGAAAAACAACCACAATCTCCAACTTAGCAGTGACAATGGCCAAGTATTCTCTTAAGACCTTGCTCATTGATGGAGACCTTAGAAGACCAAGAATCCACGAGCAGTTTGGACTTAAGAAAAGTGGTGGCTTAACCAATTACTTGGTTGGTAAATACGAGTATGACCACTATATCCAGGAGATTGAGGATTTTGATAACCTTCATGTAATGACTTCTGGGATTGAACCTCCAGAACCATCAGAATTACTTTTCTCAGATAAGATGAAAAACCTACTTCAAAAGACAAGAGAAGATTATGACATTGTACTTGTTGATGCACCACCAATTCTTGCGGTGTCAGACACATCCATCTTGTCCAAAGACGTTGATGGCGTAGTAATGGTTATTGCATCCAACCAAGCACGCATCGATGATGTGAAATTGGCCAAAGAGCAAATAGAGAGAACAGGGGCCAAGATTCTTGGGACTGTGTTAACGAAAGTCAAGGAAAGTGGTTTTACAGATTATTATTATCGATAATTATCTGTAAAAGCCTGACATAGGGGAGACATAATATGACACTTAAATCAAAACTTCTCAAAAATCCATATGTCTTAACCGTAGCGACAAAAGTAATTGTTGTTATGTTTGGGATAGTGAATTCCATATTCATTAATAGGTTCCTTGGAGCCAATCTTAAAGGTCAGTACTCCTATGTAATGAACATTGTGGTTATGGCGAGTATATTCCTTAACCTAGGCGTATATCAAGGTTATTCTTCCTTTAAGAAACAAAAAATTCCAATGCTTAAAGAAAAGTTTCTTCAGTTCTTTAAGTTACAGTTTCTGATGAATGTGGTATTGGTTGTCATATTTTTGTGGTTTGTCAAGTTTGATAACAGTTACTTTTTCATGTTGATTCCCCTTCAGGTAATGACTAAGCAGATGGATTTCCTTTGTGTCATTGAAGACATCAATGTTAGGAATCTCTCAAAGGTGGTTGTAACAAGTCTCTATTCAATTGCTTTGATGGTTATATTCTTTGTGGTTGATGCCCCGAGTTTGATTTACATCTTTATCCTTGTGGTGGTTCAACAACTACTGGGCATATCCATTAAGGTTAAGTTGCTTGACCTTAGGTTAATAGGTTTTGACAAAGTGACAGATTTCTCCTTATTTGCCAAAGCGGTCAAAGTTGGTATATTACCTCTAATGAGTATTTTGTTGATTACTTCCAATTACCGTATTGATATTTTTATCCTAAAAAGTATGGTTGATTTTGGAGATATTGGGATATATTCATTGGCTGTCAACCTTGGAGGTCAGCTGTGGCTCATACCTGATGCTTTTAAGGATGTGCTATTTAACAAAAATGCTAGAAAGAATGATGTTGAAGCCATCGTTATGGCTATTAAGTTTAACTTAGTTATATCCTTAATGATGTTTGCCTTCTTTGCAGTCTTTGGCCAACCGATTATTAGGCTTCTATATGCAACAGAATTTGAAAGAGCGTATATGCCACTTGTAATCATCATAACAGGCAACATATTTATGATCTTCTACAAGTTCATCTACACCTTGTTCATCAGTGATGGCAAACGACTAATCTCAGTCATTATATTTACTGTGTCAGTACTAGCCAATGTCGTGCTGAATTTGGTGTTGATTCCTGACTACAATATCAATGGTGCAGCCTTTGCATCTTTGGTTTCATATTCACTCTGTGGTATTTTGTTCTTCATTGTTTTCTCGAGAAGTTACAAAGTACCCCTTAGATCAATATTGGTATCTTACGGCGACCTAAAGTCTTATGCATTACTGGTGAAAGAGAAAGTGAGGAGGCGCCATGGTTAAAATTGGAATGTTGACCTTTCATAGGGCCAACAATTATGGTGCAATACTTCAAGCTTACAGCCTCTATACAAGGCTGACCCAGTTAGGGGATGGCTTTGAAGTTAAGCTGATCAACATTAATTATAGGAATCGAGAAACTTCTGATTTCTTCAAATACAATATGCGTCGCTTCATACCTAAGATTAAGAACCTAAGGAATTACCGGGTCATGAAACGCTTTGTCAAAGACTACACACAGATGACCAAGTTCAAACTCATAAGAACAGAGGAAGAAGGCATTAACTATGTTAATGATCAGGACTTTGATGTTTTGATTACTGGATCTGATGAGGTGTGGAAGAAAAAAAATGAGTATCTAAGTATTCCCAATATCTATTGGTTGTCCCCTAGAATGAAAGGCCATAAGTTAAGCTTTGCAGCCACGGCCAACCGAACAAGGTACGATGTCTATACGGATTATGAGAAAGTGATTATGCAAAGTTACTTAGATGTCTATGACCTTATAACTATTCGCGACAATCATACTAAGGGACTAATTGAACCAATCGTCAAGAAGCCTCTACATTTTATGTGTGACCCAACTTTCCTAATTGACTTTGAAGACCTTGATATATCTAGGCAGGTCTTTGCTTCAGGACTTGATACATCCAAACCAGTCATCGGTTTCATGGGTGGCTATGACCTCTTGGTTGATAGAATCAAAGACCGTTATGGTCCTGCATATGAGTACATATCCTTCTATCAGCATATTAAGGGCACCAAGTTCATTGGAGACCTTAACCCACTAGAGTTTGTTGGCGTTTTCAAATACTGTGACCTAGTGGTAACGTCCTTTTTCCATGGGACAGTCTTTAGCATTATTAATGAAGTGCCATTTATTTCCGTTGAAATGAAGGATTATAAAGGTATGGAGAGTAAAATAAGTCACCTACTAAGTGACACAGAACTTACAGAGAGATATTTTGTCAGAGATGCCACAATGAATTTTGATCGATTGATTATGGTGGCAGACCAACTACTTGAGGATGATTCTTTTGATTATTCAAGCTTCAAATTAAGGCAAAGAGCCAAGTTTGATGTCTTTGAAGACAAACTAAGATCTTATCTATGACACCTTAACCATTTGACTTGAAAGGAGAGAGATATGGAACAGAGTGGATTCTTGTTTAAACATCACAAAATCATAATGATTATCACAGGCCTATTGTTTGTGGCCATATCTCCTATTATGCCTGTTGAGTCTTTGGTTCTTGCAGTTGGCTTATGCTTTGGTGTGATTATTTATTATAACCCCAAGTATGCCATTGGCATTATGCTTTTGATGTTGCCTTTCTCCAACACACCAATACTACAGGCCCAGCTTGTGAGCGCAGTGCCTTTGAAGCTTTTTGTCATAACCTTCGCTGCCTTGTTTATGGTTATATTGCTTAAGTATAAGATGAACCTTCGGACCTATTTTGATTACAAATACTTTGCACTAGCACTCTTGTACGTCATTATATTTAGTGTGTCTGTCTTCAAGGCTCTTGACTATATCGAATACATAAGTTTGGCTTGGCAAGACGAATTATCACCAGTAAGGATGATCAGCAACCTCCTTATAACACCCCTTATTATGTTGCTTCCAGCCTTAATTGTCTTACTTTATTACAACTATGAAGACTACCATCAGATTGTCTATGCCTTTTTGATATCCATGTTCATATTGTCCGTAACCATATTATATCTCTATGTGTTTATGATACCCAATAAGTTCAACTTCTCGGCCATACGAAGACAAATCGGCTCAGTTGTAGGTTTACATGGAAATGATATAGCCAATTTTTATATAATGACCTTTCCTATTTTGCTGGTCATGTACTTAAATAGCAGTAAGTTATTCGTTAAGTTAACCTTTTATTTATCACTGTTTGCCATTGCCATATTATTCTCAAGAACAGCTTATGTATGTGTTATATTCACATTCTTCGCATATGGTTTCCTAAGGGGTAAGATTGACAAACGCTTCTTTGGACTATTGGTGGTTCTGGCTATTGGCATGTTGTTCTTGCCTCAAGCTGTCTATGATCGTTTTGCAACTCTGGTAGCTGGATCAGATGTTAATACTTTGACAGCTGGCCGTACAGAATCCATATGGAAGCCTTTGCTATTTGAATGGATTAGGGAACCTCTCCAAACGAAACTAATGGGTATAGGGCGGTATTCTATTGTTGAATCCTTTGCCTACCGTACAGGGATTATACTTGATGTTAAACACCCTCATAATATGTATTTTGAAGCCATTATGGATATTGGTGTTTTTGGATTCCTTGGCTATTTATTTATATATTTCTACATTGCCTGGGAGAGCTTTTTGGCTTTCCTAAGAGAAAAAAATGGCTTTGATAAGGACATATTGTTTGCCGTATTAATTTCTTTTGCCTTATACCTCTTATCAGGTATTAGTGGTAGGACCATGTTTCCATCGATTATCAACGCTTATGAATGGGTACTCCTGTGTATGGCAATCATTATTATACGACATCAAAAAAACCCAGAGCCACTGTGGCAAAGGGAGGGAGACATATGAAAAAAAGAGATAAGATTACAATAGGATATTATTTACCCTCAGCGACCATACTTTATTATCCAGAAGAGGGTAGAGAAGTTGCTGGTGGTGCAGAGCTGAATCTCCATAACTTAGCTAAGGAACTTGCTAAGGACAGTGCTTATAGTGTTAGTTTCTACATCTCAGACGATGGGCAAAAGAAAGACAAAAAAAGTGGATGGTGTCTATGTAAAAAAAAATAAGACATCTTAATAAAGATAAAGGTAAAATAACGGCACTAAGGAGGCAATTGTTCCTTGTGTGGCAAATACTAAGGTTAAAAGAGGATATTATTGTTACTACAACAGCTTCTGAACACCTTGGCCTCCTTGTACTTTTGCACCAAACCCTAAAAAGGAAGAAAGTTGTCTTTAGGTTGGCCCATGATTACAACTATGATGTTAGTCGTTATAAGCAAATCTCCAGACGTTACTATACCTTGTACAAATATGGCTTGATGCATGCAAAAGGTTTGGTTGCACAAACAAAACACCAGCAAGATGCCTTAAATAAGATTGGACTCAAGTCGGTAATCATCAAAAATGGCTTTGAGATTCCAGAGGTTAAGGGCCTTGAGAAGAAGTGGGTCTTGTGGGTGGCAAGGTCAAAACCAATGAAACGTCCAGAGTTGTTCATTGAGCTGGCGATTCGTGTACCCTATAAAGAGTTTGTTATGATTATGCCTACCAATAATAATAAGAAAAGCATTAAGTTAAAGGAGCAAATAGAAGCTAGAATAGAACACCTTGATAATGTGACTTTGATTGACTATGTGGACCCCCATGTCATTCAAGATTATTTTGACAAAGCCATGTTGTTTGTCAACTCTTCTACTTTTGAAGGTTTCCCTAATACATTTATTCAAGCTGGCATGGGTCAAACACCTGTACTGTCTTTTACCATTAACCCAGATGGCATGTTTGATGACAGTGATATTGGTATTTTATGTAATGAAGATGTTGAACTTGGTGCTAAATATGTTGAAGATTTAACCTTAGACCAATCTTTAAGGCAAGGACAATCTATGAGAGATTATGTGATCAAAGAACATAGCATAGAAGTGGCCACCAAAGCATACAAAGAACTAATGGAGGCGATGTTATGAAAATGGCGTTTATGATTGGTTCTCTGACTGGTGGTGGCGCTGAAAGGGTTGCCATTAACCTAAGTGAACATATTAACAAAACCTATAAGGGCCAAGTGCATTGTGATCTTATCGTCCTAAATAAAACAGGTGAGTATGAGATTGATGGAGAGCCCATATATATTAATACAGGCTACAGTAGTGGTGGCCTTGTGAGGAAGGTGTTATACCACTTAGTCCTCTATAAACGTAAGTTAAAAGCGCTCAAAAAAGCCAAAGGCTATGACATGGTTGTTAGTTTTGCAACCCTGGCCAACCTGATTAATATTAAAACAAAAGGCGATGAGAAATGTGTTATAAGTATTCGTAACTTTACGTCACTGAATTTACCACTGGACAAGAAAAAGGTGGTACGAAAGTTCTATCCAAAAGCTGACCATGTTGTTGCAGTATCAGAAGTATGTAAGACAGATATGATTGATCATTTTGCCATTAGGGAAGAGCAGATTTCGGTTATTTATAACCCTTATAATATTGAGAAGATTCACAAGATGATGGTTGAACCGGTTGAAGATTTGGAAGTTTTTGGCCTAGGAAGTGACTCATTACCAAGTACAAATACCATCATATCTGTAGGACGTATTAGTGAACAGAAAGGTTTTTGGCGGTTAATCAAAGCTGTAGCCCTACTTAAGGTCAAGATACCAGATATTAAACTATTAATACTTGGTAAAGAGCTTAAGGGAACACGGTATACACAGATGCTGGAGGGCTTAATTGAGAAACACGGTCTAGAAGATCAGGTTGAACTACTTGGCTTCAAAGACAACCCATATCAGTATTTGTACAATGCCAATCTCTATGTCCTAAGCTCAAAGTTTGAAGGTTTTCCTAATGGTATGACAGAAGCTATGGCCTGTGGACTTCCGATAGTTAGTGTGAACTGTCTATCTGGACCTCTTGAGATATTGGCACCTAATCAGATTGGTTCAAATGATGTAGAAGAAATATATGAGGGCAGTTATGGCATTCTAATACCAAGATACACAGATGATGAGCTTTATGACAAAGTTAATCTTGGTGATATAAAGATGGCAGCAGCTATTGAGATGATTCTTGAAGATAAAGACAAGGCCAAGTTCTATCAAGAAAAATCCAGTGAAAGAGTAGCAGACTTTCATGTGAGCGCCATTGCAAAAGAGTGGTTGAAGTTGGCCGATTAGAGAGATAAGAATGGTGAGAGATATGAATGGACTAAGTTGGTACATTAACAGACTGAAGAAGATGCCACTTCCAGAAATGGTGTGGCGTGTTCAACAATTAATGCTCACTAAAATAGAGGGTAAAACTTTGATGGGCAAATCTATTATTGATGATCAGTTGTGCCATAAACATTTGAGTGAAACGAAGATTCAAACATCATGGCGACTGAGTGTTGTCCAAGGTAAGATGATGGTAGGTAATGACCATTGTTTGTTTGGCTACATCGACAGTAAAAACCGTCATAGCCATGATGCATTCTTTGAAGGTGCAAGGTGGCCACTTGAAGCCTCAGACAAATTGGTCTACAAACATCGACCAGATATGGGTGACGCCAGAATCAACTGGGAGCTTAACAGGCACTATGATTATCAAGTATTAGCCAAAAACTATGCTCTGACTATGGAAGAAGACTACTTAAGTACATTGAGCCAAAGGTTCTATGACTGGGTGAAAGAAAATCCATTTCTTATTGGTATTTCCTACGTTAGTGAAATGGAGTTGGCCATCAGAGCTTTATCATGGTATATCACTATAGAACTGCTGCCAGATGTACCAAAAACACAGCAATTAAAGGACGATATGTCTACAGGCTTACTTAACTTACTCTGCCATGTAGACAGACATCATTCCAGGTTCTCATCAGCCAACAATCATGTCATTGTTGAGATGGTTGTTCTAGGGATTATTGGAAGTAGTTATAAGATTAACCACTGGGTTAATAAAGCTAAGAAAGTTGTCTTATATGAAATGCAACGTCAGAACTTTGAAGACGGCGTTAATAAGGAACAATCCATTCACTACCACAGCTTTGTTATGGAAGCTGTGGCCTTGATGCTCCTTAGGTTCAGAAGAGAGGGCATTGAGTATGACCTAACACTAGATTCAATTCTTGATAAAATGGCCGCTCACATGGCGGATCTAATGGATTGTCGTAATCATATCCCTCATTTGGGTGATGATGATGGTGGTAAGTTGTTTGACCTCTATGGGCGAAAGTTCAACCATTATGCTTATGTACTTGAACTATGTGGTGTGCTTTTAAACAAAAGGTATATCCGCGTTGATAATAATTTGTACCATGAACAACTCTATGCCTTGTTTGGACCCGGAGTACCTAATGGTGTAAAGTCCATAAAAGAAAGAAGCTCTGTGGTTTACCCAGAAGGTGGTCATACAATTTTAAGGCATGATGACCCAGAAGTTCTCTTAACCATGGATCATGGATCCTTGGGATTTGGCAGTATTGCGGCTCATGGCCATGCAGATGCACTTCATATTACTTTGCGTGTAGCAGGTGTTCCGATATTGGTAGATCCAGGAACTTATATCTACCACGGAGAACTTAAGTGGCGGGATTACTTCCGTAAGACCATCAACCATAACACGATTACCATTGATGGTCTTGACCAATCCCAGATGCAAGGAGCTTTCTTGTGGGGGAAACGGGCCAATACCTCACTTGGTGATTACTCGCTAACACCATCAAAAGACATGGTGAGCGCTTCGCATGATGGCTATGGTGCCATCATCCATGAGAGGCAAGTCATCTATGACCATCCCTTCGACATCACCATCAACGATCAGTTGATATGTGATAACGATTCTGGCGGCCACGACTTCGTTGCCACTTATGTCACTCATAAGGACTGTCAAGTCGTCCTAATGAGTCAACATGCCGTTTCCGTAAACAACGGCGACATACAAGTATTGATTGAAGTAGACGGTGAGTCTATTGAAATAGAAGATATGTTCATGTCCGAAAACTACGGACAGATTGAAACCACCAAAGCCATTAGAATCAAAGGTGTGGCTGCGGATACATATGACATAAAAAACAAAAAATGACTATTGTGACAAAGCAATAGAAAGGAAGAGTGTGCTATGAAGATAAGTATATTTGGATTAGGGTATGTTGGGACGGTTAGTGCAGGATGTTTGGCTGGTATGGGTCATGAGATTATAGGTGTTGATGTTAACCAAAGTAAAGTAGAATTACTGAATGAAGGGAAACCTCCAATTGTAGAAAAAGATATAGATATTCTAATTAAGAACGGCCATGACAAAGGATTGATTTCAGCAATGGTTGATTCAGAAGAGGCTGTTACGAATACAGATGTATCTATTATATGTGTTGGGACACCTAGTTCTAAACATGGCCAGTTAAATCTGGACTATATATTTGGTGTTGCCAAACTAATTGGTGAAGCGTTAAAGAACAAGAAGGATTTTCATGTTGTTGCTATTCGAAGTACCGTGTTACCAGGAACCAATGAAAAAGTTGGAAATCTCATTTCGGAACTTTCGGGCCGTGAGCGTGGTGTAGATTTTGAGGTTGTCTCAAACCCAGAATTCCTTAGAGAAGGGACTGCAGTTTTTGATTATTATAACCCACCACTAACCCTTATCGGTTGTGAGAATGATAGGGCCAAATTCATGATGTATCAGATTTATGAGAAGATTCCGGGAGAAAAGATTTTTACTAGAAATACAGGTAGCAGAGATCATGAAATATGTTAATAACACTTACCATGCCCTTAAGATTGTCTTTGGTAATGAGGTGGGCAATATCTGTAAAGCCCTTGATATTGACAGTCACAAAGTCATGGAAATATTCTGTAAGGACACTCAGCTAAATATTTCTCCTTACTATTTTAAGCCAGGCTTTGCCTATGGTGGTTCATGTTTGCCAAAAGATTCTAAAGCCTTAAGGGCATTGGCGGCAGAGTTATTTGTTGAGACTCCTGTTATTCAAAGTATTCATAGCAGTAATGAACTTCAAAAAGACAATGCTCTTGAAATGATTATGTCAAAAGGCAAACATAAGATAGGTATCCTTGGTCTTAGTTTTAAAGCGGGCACAGATGATCTTAGAAATAGTCCAATTGTTGATGTTGTAGAACGATTGCTTGGAAAAGGTTTTGAAATATCAATCTATGATAAAAACGTGGTTCTAAGTGAGCTCATCGGAGCCAATAAAGAGTTTATCGAAAGTAAGATTCCTCATTTACATCGTTTCATTTCAAGTGATATTGACGAGGTGATTGAGCAATCAGAAGTCATAGTGGTGACTAATAAAGAAAAAAGAATTTGAAGACCTTTTAGAAAAAATACCCTCATAAGACAATCATTGACTTAGTCCATATGTGGAAATCAGTTGATTATGATGGTGATTATGAAGGTATATCATGGGGTGATATCAATGGAAAATAAAAGCATTGTGGTTGCTAGGTCAAAATCTGAGTGGATTAACTATGTTGTGGACCAAGGTCTTGCAGATAGTTTGTATATGCCAAAGAAAAAGCATAGTTCATCTATTGGGAGTAAGATCAGCAATATCTTTGACGGTGCGAGTTTTATGGGACTTTTGTTTAAGAACCGAAAGAAAATTAATGGCTATCAGAGCCTGATTGTTATTGGCAACAATACTTCTACTGGAGCACTACTGATGCATAAACTGGGAATCTTAAAGACTGAAAAAGTGGTCTGGTGGGGATTCTTTCTCCACAGTAAGTTGACCATATTAGTCTATAAGGCACTAAGTCGTATTATAGAATCAAGAAAAGTGGTGTATGTCCTGTTCTCTGAATTTGAACAAGAGCTCTATAAAGGTGTACTTGGTCATAAGGCTCAGATTATCTCCTTGCCTTATGGCAACTGGAATCCTGATAATCACAAGGAATATGTGGAGAAAGATTATTATTTCTCAGGTGGCTATTCCAACAGAGACTATATTCCTTTGATAGAAGCATTCCGTGGAACAAACCATAAACTAGTCATCATAGCTTCTAAACATAACAAAGAGTTAGAAGGCTATAGTGTCCCTGATAATGTGACCCTGCTAAAGGATGTTGACAAGGATACATTCCATACTTATATGGGTGAATCCAAGGGGGTTATTATTCCCTTGAAACACAACCTTGGCTCTTCAGGCCAGATGGTCATGATTCATGCTATGGCAAGAAAAAAAGCCATTATCATTAATGATAATGACATCATGAAAGAGTATATTGAAGACTATGCCAGTGGTCTGTATGTGGATGATATCAAAACAGATGTCATTAGCAAAGTCGAAGAGCTAGAAAGCAATGAAGACCTAAAAAATCAACTCGAAAAAGAACGTATATGAGCGCTATATGAGTCTGTTCTCAAGACAGCCTTGTATTGATTCTACTGTTCGTGTTATGAATGTGATATTAGAGAAACAGTAAGTCGAATTTGAAGAAGTTACATAGAGAGAATAAGTGAAGGAGGGCGGATAAAATGGATAGAAAAGTCCTTATTATCGTAGAGAATTTGCCAGTACCATTTGACACAAGGGTATGGCAAGAAGCAACAACATTGGTAGAGAATGGTTATACCGTATCAGTTATATGCCCAAAAGGTAAAGGTTTTACCAAAGACTATGAGCAATTGTCTGGGGTTCATATCTACAGACA
>JDSF01000444.1_pt1 | contig 14518 bp, 15 predicted proteins | sample 199441 | NCBI WGS metagenome assembly JDSF01 (sample SAMN02592751, study PRJNA231836) | bioreactor metagenome | isolation source: continuous culture bioreactor denitrification-DNRA | place: Germany: Bremen
TTGGAGGTTAAGATGTTTAAGAAAAATAAGTTTACACGAACTATGTTGGTTATAGCGGTTCCGATAATGGTACAGTCATTAATTACTGCCTCGGTAAATCTCATTGACACTATGATGATTGGTAAACTAGGAGAAAAATCGATCGCATCCCTAGGGATCACAAATCAGTACTTCTTACTTTATAGCATAATCCTTACTGGTTTGTTCACAGGTGTCGGTGTTCTTATATCACAGTACTGGGGAAGGGGCGATACAGAGCGTATTAAGGATTTAACAGCTTTACAAGTGAAGTTGGGCATTGTACTATCTATAGGATTTGCTCTAGCAGGGGTGACACTCCCAGATCAAATTGTAGGGTTATTTACGACTGATAATGAAGTTGTACAAATAGGGGCGTCCTACCTAAGAATAGTGATAATTGGGTACATACCATATGCGATTGCTGCAGGGTATGGCGTTGCAAGTAGAAGTATTGGGAAAACAACGATTCCGATGATAGCAAGTGCAGTGGCGTTGAGTATAAATGTCATTTTGAATTATGGGTTTATATACGGAAATCTGGGTTTGCCAACATTAGGTGTAGAAGGTGCGGCCATAGCTACTTCAATTGCACGATTTGTTGAGATGATGGTTGTCTTAATTTACATCTATTCAAATAAAGGTTTGTTGTCTATTCACATTTCAAAGTTAATAGCGTGGAATGGTGCAGTGTTTGCTCAAGCCTTAGCACCAATGTCACAAGTGGTAATGAATGACCTTTGCTGGGTGCTTGGAATGCTTATCTATACTATGCTTTATGGTCGTATTGGAACCAGTGCTATAGCATCTATTCAAATAATGACAACTGTACAACAAATGTTTATGATTGCAATAATTGCTGTATCAAGTGCTGCTTGTGTAATGATTGGTAAATTAGTTGGAGAGGAAGATCATGAGAATGCAAATGAGCTTTCCAAGTATTTTCTAAAAGTTGTTCTTGCAATAACTTTATTCATTGCAGTATTGGTTATTGCTGGTGTAAAACCTATTCTGTCTGTTTTTTCAATTTCGGATGAAGTATATAAAGCGTCAGCATACTTGTTGTATTTGTCCGCTTTTATAATGCCAGTACGTGGATTGGCTATACTTTTCATAATTGGCATACTCAGAGGCGGGGGCGACGCAAAAGGAGCACTAAAAATAGAAATGTTCACAATGTGGGGGATTGGAGTTTCCCTATGTTATATAGGAACAGTTGTGTTAAAGTGGCCTGTAGAACAGGTATATTTAATAGTAGCAATCGAGGAGTTTGCAAAGCTGGGGCTGTCGTATTACAGGTTCAAAAAAAAGGAGACTGGATAAAAAAAACCATACTGAGCTAGTCAGTCAATCAAGTTGATTGCAATTAATCAACTTGATTGTAATTAATGAAGCAAGACTGAGTCAATATGACTTGGTCTTGCTTTTTTTAATAGTGAATGTATTAATCTCTCCAGTTGATCAAACTTGCCCCTTTGCTTTTAGTACCTTTAGCAATTATGTTCTCAGGGCTGTCTCCAACGGCTATAACAATATCATAGTGTTTATATAACTCGCCCAATGAGAGTGCATTTGGTCCTGCGAGCTCAGTGTATTCAGCGGAAGCAACGCCAGATAATGTTTTAATAAGTTCGATGGCAAGCGCTTCCGATTTGTCCTTGGACGTTCCAGGTGAGGTGATGATACCAAAACCAATGGTGCCATCTTGTGGTGCAATTGAAGCATCCAGTACTTCAATGTTTCCGGTAATAACATTTTAGCAATCTCTATCATACTTTCGGTTATAACATATTCAGATGGTTCTTCTTCTTACATTAAATAAACTGCCTTCAAGTTCAGATTCACGTTCCATTTCAGACATATCAATATACACGTCGTCGTATGCAGATTGACGGGGAAGGAGTATAAATAAACCTACAGCTAAAATAAGGATCAAGCCAATTGCCTTTATCCAGTCTTTTAAAACCCATTCTTTTGGATTGAGCTTCAATTGGAATCGTTTTGGTGAGTCCTCTTGCACTGGAGCGTCTTTGGCCATTCGCTCTTGTACTCTTACAATCCTTTTTTCAAATTGTTCTACTGTTCCCGATATCTTGTCCTCTTGAATGAGGCCAATTGCCTTTTCGCACATAGCAATGGCTTCATCAAATCTGTGTTTTTTTTCAAGTATGACTGCAGGACGTTCATATAGGTCTGACGTGTTGGCGAAGAAGTTTTCATGTATGTCTAAGTATATTTTTAGAGCTTCAGAGTCATTCCCCATACGCTCCATTCTCTTGGCTCGTTCATGCAGTTTATAAAGCTCTTGTAATTTTTGCTGGTCCATTAGAGTCCACCCCTTATATATTTTCTTAAGTCTAAGTATATTATGCTAAAACATTTTAACAGAACTCTCTATATTCATTATCGGCAAGAACTATGTTGTTCTTAATACATACTTGAAAATTGGGCTCAAATTAGCATGAAGTGGCAAAAAAATTTGTTAATGGATAACTGATTTAATTCCGAGTGTTTTATATCCGAGTAACTTATATACATATGAATGTCAAAGTGGTATAATACACATGGTTTGAATAAGGGTATTGATAACTGTTATCAGTTGGGAACACTTCATTGAAGGATTCTTAACATATGATAAAAATGTTTGTTTAAGTATTGACAATCTTATATGCCCATATTATACTATTGATGAATTCCTAGTGAAACGGTCGGGATTAACGGAGGTTGATATAATGCGATTATCTACAAAAGGAAGATACGGACTAAAAGCCATGTTTGATTTGGCTATGAACTACGGTGAAAATCCTGTGTCTCTAACGACGATCGCAGCCAGACAGGGTGTATCTGTAAACTACTTGGAACAGCTAATTTCTCCACTGAGAAAAGCAGGTTTTGTTCGAAGTGTTAGAGGCGCTCAAGGTGGGTACTTACTCAACGTAAGTCCAGAAGAAATTACTGTAAAGGAAGTTCTTGTTGTACTTGAAGGCCCTTTGGCACCAACTGACTGCGTTAAGGACGAGCAAGATAGTTCATGTGACAATGCAAACTACTGCGTGACAAGACTTATCTATGAAAAAATGAAAGAAAGTATCGATCAGGTTGTGACATCAATCACTTTAAAAGATATGATTGATGATCATTATAGAATGGCAGAATTAAAAGAACAGGCAGATGAAAACTTCAAATGTCTATAGCCTAGTAGGCGACATATCAGAAAGGGGACCTATTCATGAGTAAAAGAATCTACATGGATTATTCCGCAACAACACCTATGAAAAAGGAAGTTCTGGATGCAATGATGCCTTACCTAACGGAGCACTATGGTAACGCTTCAAGTGTTCATAGTTTTGGTAGAGATGCAAAGAATGCTATAAATACAAGCCGTGAGAAAATTGCTAAGGCTCTTGGTGCAAACCGTGAAGAAGTTTACTTTACTGCGGGTGGTACTGAGTCAGACAACTGGGCAATCAAAGGTATTGCAAAGTCGATGAAAAGCAAAGGCAATCATATTATCACTTCAAAGATTGAGCATCACGCAGTGCTTCATGCCTGTGAATCACTTGAAAAAGAAGGGTACGAAGTTACATACCTAGATGTTGATGAGTTTGGTATGATCAATCTGGATGAACTTAAGGCTGCTATTAAGGATACAACGATCCTGATCAGCATCATGTTCATTAATAATGAAATCGGAACAAAGCAACCAATCAAAGATATTGGCGCTATAGCAAAAGAAAATGGAGTACTATTCCACACGGATGCAGTTCAAGCATTTGGCAACACGCCAATTGATGTAAATGAACTGAATATTGATATGCTTGCCGTTTCGAGTCATAAAATTTATGGCCCGAAAGGGATTGGCGCAATGTATATTCGTCGTGGTGTTAGAATAGGTGCATTTATTGATGGTGGTGCACAAGAAAGAAAGCGTCGTGCAGGTACAGAAAACGTAGCTTCTATTGTTGGTTTTGCAAAAGCTGTTGAACTTGCTATTGAAGGTATGGACGCACATATAGAAAAACTGACGTCACTTCGCGAAAGACTAAGAGAAGGTATTATGGGCAAAATCCCATATGCTAAATATAATGGTCATCCAACGGAAAGACATCCTGGTAATGTGAATATTTGCTTTGAGTTTATAGAAGGTGAATCACTATTACTTAGTTTAGATTTAGTTGGTGTGGCAGCAAGCTCTGGCTCTGCTTGTACATCAGGATCTCTTGATCCTTCACATGTACTCATGTCAATCGGACTTACACATGAAATTGCACATGGTTCTCTAAGACTTACAGTGGGTGATTTCACAACAGAAGAAGATGTAGACTATGTTATAGAGCATTTAGACGGTATTGTAGACAGATTAAGACAAATGTCACCACTATACGAAGCAGTACAGAATAAATAAGGAGGCCATACCATGTATACAGAACAGGTTATGGAACATTTTACAAACCCAAGAAACGTAGGCGTTATTGAGAATGCTGACGGCGTTGGTGAAGTTGGCAACGTTAAGTGCGGCGATATCATGAAAATATATCTAAGAATTGAAGACGAAGTCATTACGGAAGTTAAGTTTAAAACTTTCGGATGTGGCTCTGCTGTTGCAAGTTCAAGTGTTGCTACTGAACTAATTAAAGGAAAAACAGTTAAAGAAGCTCTAAATCTTTCAAACAAAGAAGTTATTTCGGAACTAGGTGGACTGCCAACAGTAAAAATTCACTGTTCAGTTCTTGCAGAGCAAGCTATAAAAGCGGCTGTGTATGATTACTCACAAAAAACTGGCAAAGTATATCCTGAGCTAGAAGGTTTTGATCCTGATCATGAAGATGATCATCATGATCATGTAGACATTGAATACTAAATTTTCCCTCAGCGTGTCTTTGTAGAAAAATTAGTTGATTATGAATGCGAGACCGATTATGTTTATTGAACCCTGTTGCTTGACGAGGCAACAGGGTTTTCATTATGTATAGGATATGTTATTCTGTAAACTGCAGTAAGGACGTTTACTGTGACGATTAAGAACGGAAGACTTTCAATCTTCTAGTTAAATTGAAAGGACAAAAGTAATGTTAGACAAGAAAAAAGTAGTTGTGGGTATGAGTGGTGGTGTAGATAGTACAGTTGCTGCTTACAAGCTCAAAGAAGCGGGATATGATGTCATTGGCATTCACATGAAGGTATGGGATGACAGTGATTCGGATTTTGTAGAAAAAAGAAGGCGGATGCTGCAGTTTGTCAGCGGTAGAAGATGCAAGAAGAGTTTGCGAGAAAATAGGAATTCCATTCTATGTAGTAAACTTCAAGAGTGTCTTTAAAGAGAAGGTTATTGATTACTTCCTTGATGAGTACGAACATGGTCGTACACCTAATCCTTGCATTGCATGTAATAAACATGTGAAGTTCGATGCGCTCATTAAAAAGGCCCATGATCTTGGCGCCTATTATGTTGCAACGGGTCATTACAGCAAAGTTGAGTATGACAACTCTCTTGAAAGGTATGTGGTTCGTCTATCTAAAGAAGATAGAAAGGATCAGACTTATACATTTTGGAGTCTTGAGCAAGATCAGTTGAAGCATATTTTAACACCACTTGGTGATATGGAGTCAAAGTCAGAGGTACGTGCAATCGCAGAAAAGTTTGATGTGAATGCAGCTGGTAAAAGCGATAGTCAAGAAATTTGCTTTATTCCAGATGACGACTATGCTAGATATGTTAAAGAAAATATGGGTGCACCGATACGTCCTGGAAACTTTGTTGACACTGAAGGTAAGGTTCTTGGGAAACATAAGGGCATCATTTACTATACGGTAGGTCAGAGAAAAGGTCTTGGTATAACATTTGGCCAACCAATGTATGTTGTTGAAATCAGATCTCTTACTAATGAAGTTGTTCTTGGTACAAATGACAAAGTGTTTTCACAGGGGCTCTTGGCTTCTGGAGCTAACTTTATACCATTTGAAACACTAGAAGGCAAGGTTGATGCATTTGCTAAGATAAGATATAGTGCAAAGCCTGCTAAGTGTACCATTGAGAATGCTGAAGACGGTCACATAAAAGTAATGTTTGAAGATATGCAGCGTGCAATCACTCCAGGTCAAGCTGTTGTGTTCTATAACGACAACATGTTGGTTGGTGGTGCAACAATAGAGTTAGCCATTGGCTAGATCTTTTAAAATATAGCTAAATCTGTTTTAAAGAGTGTTTATATCAAGTCATTTGTGGTATAATTGCTCTACAAATAAGTTAATACACTTGCCTTGAAGGAGAGTAAGTAAAATGCGACTAAAGAGAGGTCACGATTGGTGAAAGATGACCGTGCATTTGAAGCAGCTCCTGAGCATCTTGTCTGAAGGGTTATTTATGTAATTTGAGTAGGATAAGACGGTTAGCAACCGATATAGTGCTTGGTTAAGAATATAACCTCTAAAGTGATCGGAAACGATAAATAGGGTGGTACCGCGAGTAACTCGTCCCTATGTCTATTGCTTTAGAGGTTTTTTGTATTTCTAATTAAGTTTTTTCATTTCAAATTAAGTTTTTTTTATTTCAAATTATTTAGTTTTAATTCAGTAGCAAGTTAGTATAAAAGCAGTTATATGCGTATCCACTAAAACGGAGGGAAAAAAGATGAAAAAAATGGGATTGAACGAAATCCGTAAAAGATTTCTTGATTTCTTCGAGTCGAAAGACCATTATGTTGAATCAAGTTATCCGCTAGTACCGCAAAATGACAAGAGTCTACTGTTAATCAACGCAGGCATGGCGCCACTTAAAAACTACTTTACTGGTGCTGAAAAGCCACCTAGAGTAAGAATGTCAACTTGTCAGAAGTGTATTCGTACTGGTGATATTGAAAACGTAGGGTACACATCTCGTCATGGTACATTCTTCGAAATGCTAGGGAACTTCTCCTTCGGTGACTACTTCAAAGAAGAGTCAATTAAGTGGGGGTGGGAGTTTTTAACTGAGGAGCTTGAACTTCCAGTCGACGATCTATGGCCTTCTGTTTATCTTGAAGATGACGAAGCGTATGACATTTGGAAAGACGTTATTGGTGTTCCAGAAGAGAAAATCACGCGTCTTGGAAAAGAAGATAACTTCTGGGAAATTGGTCAAGGTCCATGTGGTCCATGTTCAGAGATTTACGTAGATAGAGGCGAAAGCTTTGGTTGTGGTCATGAAGACTGTAAACCTGGTTGCGAATGTGACCGTTTCATTGAAATATGGAATCATGTATTTACACAGTTTGAAAAGACAGAAGCTGGTGAATATGTGCCTCTAGCTAAGAAAAACATTGATACAGGTATGGGGCTTGAACGTGTTGCATGTGTAATGCAAGATGTAGATTCAATATTTGAAGTAGATACAATTAAGGCGATTATTGATCGCGTCGTTGAAATTTCAGGTAAAGCATATGGTGTTGAACGTATGACTGACATTTCAACACGTATTATTACGGACCATATACGTGCATGTTCGTTCTTAATTTGTGATGGCGTTATGCCGAATAACGAAGGGCGTGGTTATGTTCTTAGAAGACTTCTTCGTAGAGCGGCTCGTCATGGTAAGTTGCTTGGAATAGAGGGAGCTTTCTTAACAGACCTTGTAGATACAGTAATAGAACTTTCTGGCGAAGCTTATCCAGATCTAATAAAGCGACAAGATTACATTAAGAAAATACTTCTAATTGAAGAAGAACGCTTCCAGCAAACTATAGATCAAGGTTTAACTATTTTAAAAGACTATATTGCTGAACTTGAAAAACAAGGCGAAAAAAACACTTTCGGGTGAGCAAGCATTTAAACTATACGATACGTATGGATTCCCTCTAGACCTTACTAAAGAGATTCTAGAAGAGAAGGAAATGCGTGTCGATGAAGAAGCATTTACTAAGGAAATGGAAGACCAGCGTGAGCGCGCTCGTTCAGCTCGTGGTACTGGTGATGACCTCGGTTGGGAAGATGATGCATTCAGCGAACTTTCAGATGATGTTACGACTGAATTCGTTGGCTATGATCGTGTGACTGAGTCGGGTGAAGTTTTAGCTCTTGATGTAGAAGGCAAGCTTGCTAATGAAGCAAACGCTGGAGACAAGGTAAGAGTTATTCTAAATCGTACACCATTTTACGCTGAAGGCGGCGGACAAGTTGGTGACCAAGGCGAAATGACAACAAATGATTCTGTAATTGAAATATCAGAAACTAAAAAAGGCTCTAACGGTACAATTATTCATCATGGACTTGTAAAGACTGGTTCAGTTAAAGTCAGTGAAACTGTTATGGCATGTGTAGACCATGAACGTCGTCTAGACATTGCACGTAACCATACAGCGACACACCTTGTTCACAAGGCTCTTAAAATGGTTCTTGGTGATCATGTTGAGCAAGCTGGTTCACTTGTTGGTCCAGATCGTATGCGTTTTGACTTCTCACATTTCCAAGCTATGACTTCAGAAGAAGTTAACATTGTTGAATCGATTGTTAATGAAAAAAGTATTTATGCCTCATGAAGTAAACACGTCTCAGATGAGCATTGATGAAGCGAAAGCTATGGGAGCTACAGCACTGTTTGGCGAGAAATATGGTTCAGAAGTACGAGTGGTACGTGTGGGCGAATTCTCTATCGAACTGTGTGGTGGAACACATCTTCAAAACACTTCAGAAGTTGGTCTGTTTAAGATCGTTTCTGAATCGGGTATTGCTGCTGGTGTCAGACGTATTGAAGTTATTACTGGTCGAAAGGTCTACGAGTATGTAAATGAGCTAGATCATAAGTTACATCAAGTGGCGGACGAGCTTAAATCAAGCGTTCACGATGTTGTTGAAAAAGCAGGTAGTTTATCAACAGAAAATAAAAAGTTACAAAAGGAAATGGAAAGTATAAAAGCTAAGGCAGCTAGCGCAAATTCAGCTGGTCTTATCGATAAAGCTCTTGAAATTAACGGATTTAAGCTCATCACAGAAAAGTTGACTGGTGTCGACGCGAATACAATGAGAACCATGGGTGACCAGATTAAGGACAAGCTTGGAAAAGGTGTAGTGGTTCTGGCGAGTGATCTCGGTCAAAAAGTGATATTCTTAGTTATGGCAACAGATGAAGCAGTTAAAGCTGGTGCTCATGCTGGTAAATTAGTCGGAGAAGTTGCAAAGGTCACTGGTGGTGGCGGCGGTGGTCGTCCAAACATGGCTCAAGCAGGCGGTAAGGATGCTTCTAAGATAGAAGATGCACTGAAAAAAGCTATTGAAGTGGTTGAAGGCTACTAAAATATAAAAATATTTATTTTTTTTATTTAGAAAATCGTTTTACGCCTTCGAGAAAACGGATATATATGGACAAAGCGGATGGTGCTTAAAGACATATACGCATCATCCGTCCTTATTATATTTTCAACTTTAATCTTAAAGGAGGTTATAGTTATGGATAAAAACATGACAATGAAGTTCGACGTAGATCAAGTAAAAGAGGACGAACGCAAGGAAGTTCTGAACTATGTCTACAATGCTCTTAAAGAAAAAGGTTATCATCCTATTAATCAGATGATTGGCTACCTATTGAGCGGTGACCCAACGTATATTACGACCCATAACGACGCCCGTAAAATTATCCGACGCGTTGAACGAGATGAAATTTTAGAAGAACTGCTTAAAACGTATCTTGAAAGTGAGTAGTTAAATTGGAAAGAAGATTTCTTGGAAATACAGGCCTGGAGGTATCCAGGCTTTGTTTTGGCGGTTTAACTGTTGGTCCATTGCAAGCTAACCTTTCTCCTGAAGAGGGGGGGGCAAAGGTTATTGTAGAAGCATATAACCCGTGGTGTGAATTTTATTGACACCGCGGAGTTATACGAAACTTATGCACATATTAGAGAAGCTCTTAAAACAATTCCAAGAGACAAACTTATAATTGCCACTAAATCGTATGCTTGGTCACGTGAAACCGCTGAGGAAAGCTTTTTAAAAGCCTGTAATGAACTTGGAACAGACTATATAGATTTGTTCATGCTTCATGAGCAAGAAAGCGAACATACCCTCAGAGGACATGCAGATGCACTGGCATACTTTTTGGAGCGTAAAGAAAAAGGCGATATACGTGCTGTTGGCCTATCTACACATTACGTAGCAGGTGTAAAGGCTGCCAATAAAACGCCTGAAATTCAAGTTGTGCATCCTATACTTAACAAAATGGGACTGGGTATACAAGACGGAACGCTTAACGATATGCTTCACGAACTTCAAATATTCAAAGATAAGGTGGGGCATATTTGGCATGAAACCACTTGGTGGAGGAAACTTGCTAGCAAGTGTTGATGAATGTTTCGATTTTGTTCTTGGGCTTGATATGATAGATTCTATAGCAGTTGGTATGCAAAGAGTTAGTGAAGTTATTGCAAACACATCGAGATTCTCAGGTGACAGCATACCTGATGAAATACAAAGTCAACTTAGAACTACACCAAGAAGACTCCATATAGATGATTGGTGCATAGGTTGCAAAGCCTGTGAAGAAAAGTGTAAGTCAAATGCTATAAATGTTACAAATGGCAAGGCAATTGTAGACCATAGCAAATGTGTTTTATGTGCATATTGCAGTGCTGTTTGTCCGGAGTTTTGTATTAAGGTGGTATAATCATGAAAATGTTAGGCTTAGATGTTGGAGATCGTACTATAGGTGTTGCAGTTAGTGATCCTACAGGTTTTCTTGCATCTCCTGTTGAGACAATTAAAAAGGAATCCAATAAACAGAGTATTGCACGAATTGTAGAAATGGTTATCGAAACAACATCTGAGAAGATTATTGTTGGACTTCCTAAAAATATGAATGGAACGATTGGACCTCAAGGGGAAAAAACGCTTGCATTTGTTAAGCAATTGGAAAAGAAAATTAAGTACTCTGATAAGCTTGAAGGTAAGGCAATCGAAATCGTGATGTGGGACGAGCGTCTGACATCTAAGGCAGCAGAGCGAACGCTCATTGAAGCCGATATGAGACGAGAAAAGCGAAAAGAAGTGATAGACCAGCTTGCTGCTGTGTATATATTACAAGGGTATCTGGATCACGTTAGATTAACCAAAACGGATGAGAAGTAAACGAGGTGAAAGAATGGACGAAAGAAAAATGGTAGAATTAATTGATGAAGATGGAAAGTCAGTAAGCTTTGAGGTTGTAGTTGATTTCGAAGTAGAAGGGCAAGAGTACGCAGTGCTTGTTCAAGACGGCAGTGAAGACGAGGCTATTCTATTTAAAGTAATAGACGATGGTGATGAAGAGCCTAGTTTTGAAGTTGTAATTGACGACGCTGAGTTTGAAGCGGTTGCTCGCGTTTATGAAGAGATTATGAATCAAGAAGACTAAAAACGTATAGTTTTGGTTACAATGATTACAATCGATTTGAAAATTACTGTCATTAGTGCTATTATTGATATGACAAATCTTTAAGACGTGAGGTGTGAAAATGGACTTTTCAATGGACACTTTGAAAAACAAGCTAAGAGACAGAGGATATAAATTAACGCCTCAAAGACGTGCTGTACTGGAAATTATCGTTTCGAATCCAGGTGAGCATTTAAGCACAGAAGAAATCTATGAACTTGTTAAAAAGAATAACCATCCAGAAATCGGACTGGCTACAGTATATAGAACATTAATTTTATTAGCGGAACTTGATGTCATCTCTAAACTGAATCTAGAAGATGGACTGGTTCGCTATGAACTGAATCAACACGATGATAACCATCACCACCATCATTTAATCTGCACAAGCTGCGGCAAGGTTATTGAGGTGGTTGAAGATCTGCTTGATGAGCTTGAAGCTCGTATTGAACAGGATCATGAGTTTGAAATCTGTGATCACAAACTGAAATTCTTTGGGATTTGTAAAGAATGTAAAAGCGGCTTGTAATTCAGTTACGAGCTACTTTTTTGGACGTAAAAATGGATAATATCCAAAGAGTCTAGTATACGACTAGGCTTAATTTGGATGAATAAACAGGAGGAATAACAATGAGTCAAAGGAAAGCGAACTCGTTAAAAGTTATTCCCTTAGGCGGCTTGTACGAAATCGGTAAAAACATGACTGCATACGAATACGGCGAGGATATTGTCCTTGTCGATTGTGGTATGTCATTCCCTGATGACGATATGCTCGGCATTGATGTCGTTATCCCGGATATCACTTATTTAAAAAAGAATCGTGAACGTGTAAGAGGTATAGTCCTAACGCACGGTCACGAAGACCATATTGGTGCAATACCATATGTTCTGGGTGAGATGAATGTTCCGATCTATGGTACAAGACTGACTTTGGGATTAGTAGAAAGAAAGTGCAGTGAATACAGAAATCTGGATAAACTGCAGTTAAATGTCGTACAACCTGGCGACAAAATCAAACTAGGTCACATTAAAGTTGAACTTATTCATGTAAGTCACTCAATTCCTGGAGCTGTAGCACTATGCCTACACACTCCGTTAGGTCGAGTAATTCACTCGGGTGACTTCAAGATTGACTATACACCAATTGATGGACAAAGAATTGATCTAAACAAATTTGCAGAGCTAGGCAGTAAAGGCGTTCTTTTAATGCTTTGTGAAAGTACAAATGTACAAAGACCAGGTCATACAATGTCTGAAAGCCGTGTTGGCGAGACAATTGAAAACATCTTTTCTCATAGAGACGGCAGAATATTTGTTGCTTCATTTGCATCGAATGTGCATAGAATCCAGCAAATTATTAATGCATGCCTAATCTATGGCAGAAAAGTTGCTTTTAGCGGTAGATCAATGATCAATGTATCGAATGTTGCACTTGAAACAGGACACCTGAAGGTGCCTGAGGGCGTAATCATTGATATTAAAGATATTGATAGATACCCAGAAAATGAAGTTTGCCTAATTACTACTGGTAGCCAGGGCGAGACAATGTCTGCTCTTACTAGAATGGCAAACGGAGAACATAGACAAGTTAAAATCATGCCTGGCGATACTATTGTATTGTCTTCGTCACCGATCCCTGGTAATGAAAAAAGCGTGTATAATATCATGAACTTGCTGAATGAACGTGGTGCAGATATAATTTATGAATCTCTAGCTGACGTTCATGTTTCTGGCCATGCAAAACAACAAGAATTAATGCTGATCCACTCTCTTGTACAGCCAAAATACTTTATACCAGTACACGGCGAATACTCTATGCTAAAAGAGCACAGAGATATGGCCATTCGTATGGGTATGGATGAAGAAGATGTGTACATTATGAGAAATGGTGAAGTTCTAGAGATCACAAGAAAAGGCGCTCAAAAAGTACAGCCAGTACCACATGGAAACATACTAATTGACGGTCTTGGTGTTGGTGATGTTGGTAATATTGTACTTCGTGATAGAAAACACCTTGCAGAAGACGGCCTTATGGTTGTTGTAGTGGCGTTTAACGACGAAACTGGTGAAGTGATTTCAGGTCCAGATTTAATCTCAAGAGGTTTCGTATATGTACGAGAATCTGAAGATTTAATGGATGGTGCTAAAAAAGAGATCCTGAAAGCTCTTGCAAAATGTAAGACTAAAAACATTCGAGAGTGGTCAACGATTAAAGCAGAAATTAGAGATACATTAAGAACGTATCTATATCAGAATACAAAGAGAAGCCCTATGATCCTACCGATCATTATGGATGTCTAGGAGGCAGAATATGAACGTATATGATGCAGCACACAGTCTTGCAAAGGCAATTAAAGAGTCTGATGAGCTAACTAAGTTTAAAGAACTTCAAGCACAAATGTTTGCTAAAGAAGACATCAAATCACAATTTGATAACTTCCAAAAGCTGCAAATTGAAATTCAAACAGCTCAAATGACAGGTCAATCTGTTGACGAAGAAAAGATGAAAGAAGCTCAGAGTCTATTTGAGCTAATTCAACAAGATCAGGTTGCTAATCAGTATTTCCTAGCTGAAATGAAACTGAATCAAATGATGGGTGACGTTACTAAGATTATTAGTGACGCAATGGGTATCCAATAAACACTCATTTGGTGTTATAATTAATAAGATAGTTAAATCATTGAAAGTTTGGCTCAGGATTAGAAATAATCCTGAGCCTTTTCAAGGATATAAGACCATAAAAATATGGGAGTCATATTAGCTTATAATCACTTATAGATACTGATGAGGAGAATAAGAATGAATACAAAGAAAGTTATGCTAGTGACTGTGCTAACAGCAGGTATAGCCTTAACGGGTTGTTCAGGCGTGGTTGAGTCAATGAACGAACCAGTTGATGTAACAGATAATGCAGAAATTCATATTGTTATTCCGAGTGGTGCGAGTACTACAAAGATTTCTGAGCTGTTAGAGTCAGAAGGGCTTATTAGGAACGCAACTATGTTCAAGCTGCTTTCTAAGGATCTTGCAGCAGATGGAAAAATGCAAGCAGGTGAGTACATTCTTAACAAATCAATGTCTTCAGAGGACATGATAGATAAATTTGTTGATGGGGATGTATACAT
>JDSF01000445.1_pt1 | contig 14505 bp, 16 predicted proteins | sample 199441 | NCBI WGS metagenome assembly JDSF01 (sample SAMN02592751, study PRJNA231836) | bioreactor metagenome | isolation source: continuous culture bioreactor denitrification-DNRA | place: Germany: Bremen
ACAAGATCGGAACAATTTATCGCCGATTATCCGATTCGACGCTTTCATGGTGTTGGACGGGTGACTGAAAAGAAGATGCTCGCTCTGGGGATTCATAGCGGACTTGATTTATATCTTCATACTCTTGAAGAGTTGCAGCATTATTTCGGTAAGGCAGGACAGTACTACTATGGTATTGCGCGAGGGGTTGACCCGCGCCCGGTGAAGCCAAACCGTATTCGCAAATCGATTGGTAAAGAAACGACCCTGGATGAGGATATTGCCGATGTCAGTCAGATGTTAACAATCATCGGAAACCTGGCGGACAAGGTTGCTGCTGTGCTGGTACAGAAACAGACCAGTGGGCTGACTCTGACGCTTAAAGTAAAGTATGCTGATTTTCAGATTGTGACTCGTAGTATCAGCGGAGAAACTCCGATTGAAACGGCGGCAGAGATACTGTCTTTAGCGGAGAAGATGTTAAAGAAAACAGATGCAGGAAATAGAGCAGTGCGTTTGCTGGGGGTGACGATATCACACCTGACAACAGAAATCCCTGTCAATGAACCATTGCAGATGGAACTTCCGCTGAATTAAGGCACAAACAAGCCCGGCACAGAGTGTCGGGCTTGTTTACAACTACAAGTTGGAGTTTACTTCATCCGCTTACGACGGTAGAAAGCCAGACCTGCAAGGCCGGATCCGAGCAGGAGTAGTGTGCCAGGCTCTGGAACTGGTGCTACATCTGAGCTTGATACTGTCCCATAATCACTTGATACGAAAAGACTGTAAGAGCCATAGCGGTTACTCGGATTGGTACCACTTATTGCTTCCCATACACTAAATGGGTAATCAGAGATGGCTGCCACATAATCACCTGCGAGTATCCATGTGTCTATCAACGAGTTCAAGCCTGCACCACCATCATCATTATATCTTCTGTAGTCAGAATAGCCCAAATCCCCATCATCTGCAAAAAGGTACATGACTGGATCAAATTCTGTAGTAGATGTCTCTAGCTCCAAATCCATAGAAAACCAAGTATCATGTGTAAGGGAGAAGTGGAAATAATCCACCTGATTCAATGAATCAATGCTTCCTTCATATGTGATGCTGTTGGCAAATGAATTTGAAGACAGCGCGAATATGCCAATTAGTAGTAATGCGAAAAAACCTTTTTTCATTTTTTCCTCCTGAATACATTTGTTTGTGACTAGTCTTTGGTTCGTTAATTTTGAATATGTGTACTTAATGACTAGTTTTTTGCAGTTAATATGCCAGTTTGTAACTTTCTGAAAATACAGTTGTAAATTCAAGTTCTTGTACTAGTGACAACAAAATCGACAGCTTGCTTTATTCTAGATAATTGATGTTCTAAATAATTGTACTGTATTCTCTCTAGGTTAGCGGTTGTGTGCAGAATTCTTAGTCAGATCATCCTTTTTAGACTAAGATACTGTAAATAAAACCGACATTTTGTACTTACTTTTTGTGTGGTTTGATCTTTTTGTCTATGTTCGGATTATTTACCCCATTTACACAACTTAACACTTCTTATATTCAATTTCTGATATGATTTCTGCTCAATGATTTTAAAAGGAGTGATTGATATTATGAATATGCGTAAAATTACCTCTCTGACAGCTTTCACATCATTTATCCTACTGATGGTTACTAGCATCATCCTTTACATTGTTCCATCCGGTCGTGTGGCTTATTGGGCTGGGTACAAGCTTTGGGGACTAAGCAAAGAAGACTGGGGTGCTGTTCATATTAACCTCGGCTTTCTGTTGCTGATCTCAATCATTCTTCATGTCTATTACAACTGGACACCGATGATCAGTTATATGAAGAATAGGTCAAAGCAGTTAAAGATATTCACTCCAGATTTCAATATATCCCTGATCGTTACCTTTGTTGTTTTCTTCGGGACTTTAGCGGGAATCCCACCGATGAGCTCAATCATTCATTTGGGGGAAGCAATCACTGATGAAGCAAACCTTTTCTACGGCGAACCACCTTATGGGCATGCAGAACTGTCACCACTGAAAGATTTTGCTGAGAAGGTCAAGGTTGATCTGGATGATGGTCTCTCTGCTCTGAAAGCTGCTGGTATTGCGATTTCGTCAGCTGACAGCACAATGAATGAAATAGCCGAAGCGAATGCTGTGACCCCTCAACAATTATTTGAAATTATCAAGCCGAAACCAACGCAAGTGGTTGGAGATGTCGCGGTCGCCATGCCGGAAGAGGCGCCTGGTGGGACTGGGAAAAGAACTGTCATCCAGATTTGTGACATGTATCAGTTGGATTTACAGATCATCATGGCTGGACTGAAAGAAAAAGGCGTGAAGGTTGAGGCCAAGCAGACAATGAAAGAGATTGCTGTTGCGAACAGTATCGATCCACATGCGGTTTATGCCGTAATCTACGAGCTCCAAAAATAGTTAAATCATCACGGCACCCATTGATTAACTAACATGGGTGTCGTGGTGGCAGATTGTCTTCTGATTTGATCCTGTAAAAAGCTCTTGAATTCAGATCAAGGATAAAGACGTGCAACAAATTCAGCGACGCATGCGGGCTTTTCGCTTCCATCGATATCAATGGTAATCAAATAGCAGATCTGTACGGCATTTTTGACCTGCCCAACGTTTTGAATTGTCGTTCTTGCTCTGAGTTTTGAGCCAACTTTGACAGGAGCAGGAAAGCGAACCTTGTTCAACCCATAATTAACCCGATATTTCATCCCTGGATAGTTCTTTTGGAAAAAATCAGGATGATTGCTTTCTGTCAGGTAAGGAAGCAAAGATAGCGTCAGGTATCCATGAGCAATAGTCGCACCGTAAGGAGATTCTTTTTCTGCACGCTCTGGATCTGTATGGATCCACTGGAGATCGCCAGTTACTTCGGCAAAGCGGTCGATCCGGTCCTGTTCGATCTCCAGCCAAGGGCCGGTGTGAATTTCTTGCCCAACCTGTGGGGTTAAAAAGCTGATAAATTTTTCTATTGATTCTATTTTGTCCATGTATAAGTCTTTAAAATAAGTGATGAGTATTGCTTATTTTTAGCAGTGTCCTTTTGTCGTGGAAAGAGTGTGTCGCCCTAAATCTGACTAGATGCTGCTACATTATTAATCCTGAAGTAAGTGCTCCAATTTTTGTAACTTTTTTTCAACGGTCTTATTGACTTGTTCTTCACCGAACATCCAGGTCAATTGGCCCAGCATCAGGGTTACATCTGCAAGTTCGTCAATGACATCTTGCTTGTCGATTTTTTCACGCTGAAAATGTTTAATCGCTGCTATTAATTCAGCACATTCTTCTACCATCTGGTCGTATTGACCGCTTGTTCCCCATTTTTCCAGCGTTTTTTTGTAGAGTTCAATTCTTTCCATAGTCTCCTACCAAATTAAATGTGAATGTAGGCAGTATCATCCCATGCTCATGTAGACAAATCAACGGTCAAAGGATCAAATATATTGATTGATTGATTGACAGGATTATTAGCGTTTGCTATTGTTTCGCCGGTGGGGATATTGAAAAGTTAGGGAGCTTATGGAATTCTTTAAGAATTTTCTTTTGGTTTTTGGATGTCTCTTGCTCATCTCTTCTCTTTTCCCGATCCGTCGTCTGGTCCTTCCTCTGCCTCTCGGCCGGACCCGAACCTTTTGGAAGATCCTACAATATCTCGTCTGTCTTTTTGTTTTTGGTTATCTCATCTACACATTTGTTTTTTGGGGAATCTATAAAGGAATTGCTGACCTAATCGTCCCGGTTATTTTTTTCTTTGGAGCTGTTTTCGTTGTTTTGGTCTGCTCTTTGTCGCTGAAGACAACTCAGGATCTCAAGCGAATTTATGTTCTTGAGCGTGAAAATACGATGGATTCATTGATGGGAATCTACAACCGGCGCTTTTTTGACCGCCGTCTTAAAGAAGAGTTTTCGCGGTCCGTTCGGTACAATCAGCCTCTTTCTCTTCTTATGGTCGATATTGATCATTTTAAAAATGTCAATGATCGGTGGGGACATCAAGTCGGTGACCTCGTGTTGAAACTACTGGCAGAGTTACTGAAGGGGTGTGTCCGTGATGCTGATGTGATCTGTCGGTATGGTGGAGAGGAATTAGCTATTATCTTGCCACATACGCCCAATTTAACAGCGATGCAGCTAGCAGAACGGTTGAGAGAGAAGACAGAGAAGACAGAAATTCTTACCGAGGATGCTAGTCCCGATAATCAGTCTGTTCGTGTTACTGTCAGCATAGGAGTTGCAACCCTGGTTTCAGCGATGGACAGCGTTGAGACTCTAATGAAACAGGCCGATAAAGCACTCTACTTTGCTAAAAAGAATGGACGGAACCGTGTTGTGTCCTGTAGCGATCTCGTTGATAATGAAAAGTGCAATGATTGAGATCAAAGCCCAGAACGTTTATTAAGCGGTATCTGGGCGTTCTGTTTGCAGGAAAATAGCCAATTTTTCTTCAACGAGAGTCAAATGCCTTAACATCCCTTCTCTGGCTCTTTCGGGATCTCGTGCTTCTATTGCTTCAAGTATTTCACGGTGATGATCCAGTAGTAGCTCTATATAGCCTTCTTTACTGTAAAATTCACCAAGCGCAACCATAATCGTGGTTTGAAACAGGTTCTGGATGGTGTTGAGAACATGAACCTGAAGTGTGTTATGGCTTGCTGCTGTGATTGTCAGGTGGAACTGGAAGTCAATTTCCGGGTCCCAACCACCATGATCTGCTTGCTCTTCCATAATACTGAAAAGTTCGCGAAGTCGACTCAGTTCTGATGGCTCTGCTCGTTTTGCCGCTAAGTAGCAGACCATGTTTCAAGGCCGATGCGGACCTCTGTCAGAGCATGAAGCATGCGTGGGTCACGGCGTTCAACCATATTCGCTAATGGATCAGCCATAGTCACATCCGCGAGTGAGCGGACATATGTCCCGCCTCCTTGGCGTGATTCTAAAAATCCCATTGCCTCGAGAACCATAATTGCTTCTCTAACTGAGGGACGACTGACTCCTAAAAAGGTTGCGAGCTCACGTTCTGATGGGATGCGCTGCCCTGGACCGAGATCACCCCGTGAGATCAACTCTTTAATTTGATCAACAATTTCTTCAGAAAGTTTTTTTGGACGAATCGGTTTGAATACTGTGGACATAATTATCTCCAATGCCTGTGGTAAGACCTTTTACCACAGGTATGAAGTTAAAACAAGATTAGGCCTACGAAGTGCGTTCTTTTATTAAATATAAATAAAACGGCACACAGGTCAAGAATAGTTCTGATAAAGCAATGTTGCAGGTAAGACCAGTTTATTTCGTCGCTTTGTGGGTCCGTTGAAAACGTTGGAACCACTCTTGAAACTCTTTTTCTTCGCTTTCCATCTCAAAGGCATTCACTAATCCTCTTGCAAGTGAAACTGCGACAGCTCGATTGCGTAGGTTAAATGAGTCGCCGACTTTTTCACAATGAAACTGTTCCTGATCGATAGAGAGTTTATTGTAGAGGGAGTTAAGGCGACTTTGGACCCCGCGACGAGAGAGATAGCGACGTTGGGCAATCAGATTGTCGGTCAATCCTAATGATATATCGAGTAGGGCCTCATACTCAATATCAGATAATGCTGTCAGGCTGTGTCCTGCGCGCCCCTGAACTTTACGAACTTCAGGTGCGATCCAGCACTGTTCTTCGATCAATACAGTATGGATTGCAGATGCGATTCTTTCACGTGGGCTTGACTTGAGGATGTAGCCATAGACTGTTTCTGGTGGAACGATTTTAGCCAATGAGCGAACGTACATTTCATCTTTAAACTGACTCCAGAACACAATCCGCGCTTCTGGTTGTTTTTCCCAGAGTTTTTTTGCGAATTCAATACCATTCATCTCTGGCATCTGAATATCACTTATAACAAGCGGGTTGGGGCGGGTGAGGCCAACTTCGAGTGCAACCCGTCCATTGGGAGTGCGAGTGATATTGACCGACTCATCCCAGGAGCCGAGGAGTTGCTCTAGAAATTCAAAATCCTTTGGATTATCTTCTGCGATGAGTATATCCACGTTTTCCATTCAATACTCCGGTTTTTAGGTATATATGAGTGTTAATTCGAATCGAGTGCCGGAGGAAAAGCGGGAAGGTTTCCAGTCCACTTCAGCTCCAATTGCTCGGGCTCGTTCACGGATATTATTCAGGCCTCGCCCTTCTCGATTGTTCTGTTCGCTGATGCCTTGGCCATTATCTTCGACGACCAGAATGAGAGCTTCTTCTCTGACATCAAGGTTGACTTCATATCGGCTTGCGGATGCATGTTTGATGACATTTTGAATGGCCTCAATCACAATGCGATAGAGTGTCAACTGCTTGATGCGGTCTAAGTTAAGTTCCTCAACTCTAGGATCGAGATAAAAATGATATTCGGGTAGGTCAACATTATCACAATGCTGCTCCAAATGTGCTTCGATAGCGGCACCAAGACCGAGTATATCAAGTGTTTGAGGGTGAAGATTATTCATGATATCGCGTAAGTTTGCAATTGCGCGTTCAAGATCGTTTGTCAGGTTTTCTGCTTTTAGACTGAGATCTTCAGTCGGGTCTGATTTTAATTTGTGGAGACCACGTAAAATAGCAGAAAGGTCTGCCAGAGATTGATCGTGTAAATCCATAGCAATGCGTCGTCGCTCTTCTTCGGCCCCCTCGAGGAGTTTTTCTGTGCCGATAACCTGGATTAAGCGTTTGGTCATACGGTTGATCGACAGAGCAAGGGTATCCAATTCATCACGAATGTGATCAGGAGCTTCCGGTAAATCTAGTTTGCCATCTGCGATACTCACGGCATTGGATGAAAGCGATTGGATCCGGCTTAACAGACGACGACTAAAATAAATAGACAGGTAGAGCCCCAACAAAATGGCGACAATAAGAACCATCATTGAAACAGCTGCTGTGCGTTCAACCAATTGGTTGATGTCCTGTTCCTGGACCATTCTGAGTCTATTACGATGAATCTGAGTGATGTTTGACAGCGTTGACAGTTCTGTTCGGAAACGGGCAAATAGTTCGGCCGTTTGTCCAGGTTCAGGGCTGTCCGCAGGATTGAGGCTTTCGGCTAGAGTCATCAATTCAGAAATCTGTCCCGAATCGTTGAGCGGTCCAAATGGTTGCAGGCGGCCGATTGCCATCAGCAGCCTCTCGTAGAGATCCGCCACCAGGGCCATCTCTTCAGGGGCAGCCATTCCTGTGTGCTGCATACTTCTGAGCAACAAGTGGAGGCGTCTTGCCGACATGTCTGCTTCTGCCAGAGCAACAAAGGTTGATCCGATGGCTTTGGCTTCTCGGCGTTTGTTCGATAGATCCCAGTAGGTGTACTGCATAAAAATAAGCAGGAACACCAAAAGGACGAGTACTGTTGCCGGAGCCATAAGGACTTGTTGCTTCACTGTAATTCGCATGGATGGAGATTAACATGCCGCATGAATCATTACACTGTGCAGATGCGCATTAAGTCATTTTTTGCGCCATAAGTGCTTGGTTGAACGGCCTAGGATTTCTACTATCTATGAGCTTTTTAGTGTGATAGCAGAATCTGAGTAGATGAAATAATAAAAAAGCCCCAAAGACCTGGAGGGGGGGGAGGTCTTCGGGGCACGAAATCCCCTAGAGGATTTCTGGAAAAAACTCTAAATGATTTATAGATGAAAGTGAACTAAAAAAAGATTAGGAAAGGCCAAAGTCTTGGAATGCTTAGTTCTCTGGCTGAATTGGATCAACCAATTGTTAAGATGTTGGCAGTATAATGGTAAAACAGCTCCCCTGTCCGGGTGTCGATTTGACTATGACCTGACCGTTGTGTGAATCGACAATCCACTTCACGATAGCAAGGCCCAGGCCTGATCCGCCATCGTTACGGTTGAGGGTTTTGTCGATACGATAAAAACGTTCAAATATTTTCTTTAGGTGTTCATCGGTCATGCCAATTCCATTATCTGTAATGGCAACTTCAACACTTTCTGTGTTTACTTTCAGTTCAATGCCAATCTTCCCCTCTTCAGGGGTGTATTTGATGGCATTTGTTAGCAAGTTCAATAGGACTTGTCTTAAGCGTAGGCTGTCTGCCTGAACGATAATTTGTTCTTGGGGGGCGTTTAGGTTGACGCTGATCTGTTTATTTTCCGCCAATAGCTGAGCTTGATGGTGCAGCTCCATGACTAAGCCAGAGAGGTCGAGAGCTTCCATCTGGAGTGGGATTTCACCGAGATCACTTTTTGACAGCAGGAGCAAGTCCTCAATGAGATAGCTCATTCGGCTGATCTCTTCCAAATTGGACTCAAGAACTTGGGTGATTTGCTCTGAATTGCGCTTGCTTCTAAGCGCAATTTCCGTTTCCCCACGCAGGATTGTGAGTGGGGTTCTCAGCTCATGGGTGACATCTGCAGCGAATTGACGTGAGCGCTTCAGTGTTTCTGATAAGCGTCTCAGCATATTATTATAGCTACGAGACAGTTGGACGTCCTGGTGATCCTCGTTATCTGATATGACAAGTTCGGTTAATGGTGATTCAACATCAACACTGTCCATATGTTTGATTAGCTTGTCGATGGAACGTTGTCCACTGCTTCGCCGCTGCTGTTGAACGAACAGGGCTCCAAGCAAATAAGCAAAGCAAGTTAAGACGACTATTGTTGCCAGCGGCTGCTGCTCAAACGATGTATAGCAAAAAAAAACCACCTCCACTTAGGGCCAATGCCAACACAATCAGGCTCTGGTAAGTAAGGTGCACTTTTAGTTTGTTGCTAGAAAGCAATTACTCTGACTCCTTCAAAACATATCCAATACCACGAACTGTGTGGATCAATTTTTTATCGAAATCGCGGTCAATTTTCTTACGCAAATAATTGACATAAACATCAATGATATTGGTGAACGAATCGAACGTATAGTCCCAAACATGTTCCGCGATCATGGTCCGTGTTAATACCTGATTTGGGTTGCGCATAAAATATTCAAGCAGAGCATATTCTTTTGCGGTTAAATCAATTTCTGTAGTGTTGCGCCACACTTTATGTCCGACAGGGTCAAGGCGAAGATCGGCAAAATAGAGCTCAGCACCACGGTCTTGAGAACTACGTCGAATCAGAGCTCTGACTCTGGCTACGAGTTCTGCAAAAGCAAAGGGCTTGGTGAGGTAGTCATCGCTGCCACTGTCCAAACCCGAGACGATATCGTCTACGGTGTCTTTCGCAGTAAGACAAAGGATTGGTGTTTCAACACTCTTGTCACGCAACTCTTTAATTGCACTCAACCCATCCATTTTGGGAAGCATGACATCCATGAGGACGAGGTCATAGGCTGTGCTTGCTGCCATATGTACGCCTTCTTCACCGTCATAGGCAACATCGACAGTAAATTGTTCCTCTTCTAGTCCTCGTTTTATGAAGCTGGCGACCTTTTTCTCGTCTTCAACAACCAGGATGCGCATCAACGTGTCTCCTTTGCTCGTTTGCCGAAAATCCCATCAGGTCTATCCGACAATCTAAATATTAATAATACAATCCTGATGATATTTGTATCTATGATAGAAAACATACTGTTTTATATAGACTCTTTTTCCGATATTTATTTATTTATAGGATCTACTCATGAGAGCCATGGTCAACATTAGCAGACTCATTGGTGCGGTGCAAGAACAAATATAATTTTTTTCTAATTATTGTTTTCTCGTAAGATCCCGTTCCATTGCCCGGTTATTAAGCGAATTCGTGCGATTGTAAAAGCTTAATTTCCCATGGATAAATGTCTTTTATTACGATTCTGTATTGCCTTTAAGTGATAGATTCTGTTAATTAGTCCTTATGAAAAAAGAGTGGTTTGTCTTAGACGTGAAGGTTAGGGGAGAGTTTGTTGAGCTGGTTAGTGCTGTTTTAGCAGAAACCGGAAGTCAGGGAACTGTCATTGAAGAACGTGTGCTCGACACTTTTATCGTACCTGATGATGAGCTAGAGCCATCAAAAGAGTACTCATTAAAAGCATACTTTTCCCTAGATATTGATCCTGTTGAACTTGTTACCAGAGTCGAAGAAACTTTGGCCCAAATCCCTGTATTGAAAATGGAGGGAGTAACAGTTCGGGATGGGGGGCTGTCCGGATGGAGGATTGGGCCGAGAATTGGAAACAGAACTTTTCGACGATGCAGATTGGTTCCAGTCTGGTTATTCGGCCTAGTTGGGAAGAGGTCGAGGTTCCAGATTCGGTGGCTGTTGTTGAAATTGATCCAGGGATGGCATTTGGAACCGGTACTCATGGTACAACCCGGCTCTGTCTGGAAATTATTGAGGGATTATTAGGCACTGCAGATACCCCGCTGAATATGCTCGACGTGGGAACGGGTTCCGGGATTCTCGCATTGGGGGCTGCAGCGCTTGGATGCGCTGAGATTGTCGCCAATGACATTGACCCTGATGTCTGTGATGTTGCCAGAGCCAATATTGAAAAAAATGGACTGGTCTCGAAAATTCATGTGACTGATCAACCTCTGGAGGAATTGACCGGTCGATATGATCTTGTTGTTGCCAATATCCTGGCTGAAGAAAATGTACGACTTAAGCATGAATTTATGAGTCACTTGGCCGCTCATGGTTGGCTGGTTCTTTCTGGAATTCTAAAGGAAAAAGAAGCCTTCGTCATGGAGGGGTTTGGTTCCTTAGCGCTAGAACATCTCTCCACCAGTTATGCGGATGAGTGGGTTTGTCTGGTTTTCCGCCGGTTGGATTGATGCGTTGTTTTTATCTGCCTAATGTTGATTTTAAGGTTGGATTGTCGATTGATCTGCCCAGCGATTTAAAGCGGCACATCAATAAAGTTTTACGATTTCAACCGGGTGCTGAGTTGCAGTTGTTTGATGGCCATGGACGGATCGTGGATGCCGTCCTCCATGAACAGGGACAGGTCGAAATTCTGGGAATGCGTGTTAGTCCGGATCCTCTTTGCCGGTTGACACTTATTCAAGGAATGCCGAAAGGTGATAAACTTGAGTTGGTTCTCCAAAAAGGAACCGAGTTGGGGGTGAATCATTTTTCTTTGGTCGAGATGGAACGAAGTGTCGGCCATCTCAAAGCGGAGCGGCAAGGAAAGAAGCTCGATCGTTGGCAGAAAATCATCCAGGAGGCAGCGAGGCAGAGCCAGCAATATCATTTACCACGGCTTGATGTCGGCAATTCTTTCGCAGAGACCTTAACGCAAATTGACGCGCAGGAGAAATTTTTGCTCTGGGAAGAGGGGGATGTGCCCTTAACGGACGCTTTGCCGCAAACCCAGGTGGAGAGTGCAGCGGTTATTGTTGGCCCAGAGGGAGGAATCTGCACGCAAGAAGTTGAGCTGGCAAGATCAATGGGATACAAGATCGTCGGGTTGGGGCCGAGAATTTTACGTACTGAAACGGCCGGACTTGCGATAATGTCGATTTTACAATATCTTTATGGGGATTTGACCTGTGGTCAACATGGATGAAGCAGTCATTGATCAAGGAAAGGATGAAACATGAGATGTCCTAAGTGTGGCTATACGAGTTTCGATCATCTCGAAAGTTGCAAAAAGTGTGGGAAGGATCTGGTTGAGTTTAAAGAACGCTTTGGAATTACGAGTGTTCTGTTTCCAGGTCAGATGACTTCTGCCAATGTTGAGGAAGAAGACTATAACACAGACGTCGCAGATGCGGCAGTTATGGCCGCAACCACAACAACAGCAAGCGTTGCCGCAGAAAGTACTGTCGCGGATACCACATCAAAATCATCTGAAAATGATGATTTTGGTTTTGATTTTATGGGTGATAGTGCTGAGGATGATGACCTTTCTTTTGATGAGCTGTTTGAAGAAGCTCCCGAAGATGAGGATATCGAAGAGACTATTGAGGGGCCGAAAGACCAGGCGGCTGAGGAGCCAGAAGACTTCTCCTTCGATCTGCCTGAAGAGGATGCCGAACTTGATAGTGATTTTGGGTTTGACCCCGCGGATGAAGAAGATGGCTTTTCTTTTGCCGATGATGAACCGGAAGATGAAGTTCAGGGTTCCGAGGAGGACCCCAAAAGCCCTTTTGATTTACCGGAGTCTCCTGTAATTGAGGGGGCTCCGGTAAATAATAATACTGATAACTACGAAGATACTGCTGCCGTTGATCCCGATGTTGAAGATGATGTTGTGGAGCGACCAGATCCAGCGTTGGACGGCCCGGCTGTTTTTTCTGTGCAGGAAGAGCTTCCATATCCAGAAGCTGAAAATATCTGCGAAGAAGTTGAAGCTGTTACTGAAAAGCCGCATATTGAACATCGATTGGAATCGGTTACTGATGAGCCGTTTGTTGCTCCGGTTTCTGAGCCAGATCTAGTTGTTGACTCCGATGTTGAAAATGTGGAAGGGCAGGAAAGCTTTTATTTGTCAGAGGAAAAGCTTGCTGATTCAGTGAGTGAATCTGGTGCTCAGGCATCTGTTCCCTCTGCAGATATTCCTTCAATAGGGGAAGAAGCCGACGAAGAAGAGCTGGATTTTACTTTGAGCAACCGCGTTCTGGCTTTTGTCTGTGACCTTCTTCTCCTTTGCCTTGTCGCTGGAAGTTTTGTTGTGGTTGCCGAGGTCGCGATGTCGACTGAGCTGGTCATTATTTCCCCTCTATCGACACACTGATTGATTTATCCGCACCTTATTTTCTGGTTCTGTTCTCTCTGGCATTTGGTTATTTCACCTTATTTCATTTCTTGGCAGGACAGACCCCCGGAAAGATGCTGACCGGAATTAGGGTAGAGACTGAAGAGGGTGAACCTTTAAGTTTTGCTCACGCTTTTTTGCGTAGTGTCGGTGGTTTGTTGCAGGTGTTACCGTTGGGGTTAGGCTACCTGGCCATTCTGCTGAGTGCGGAGGGGCGCGGGTGGAATGATCGATTGGCTGGAACGCGTGTTGTGAGCCTGAACAATTCACCTGAAGGGGCTTCATAACCCCTTCAGGCCTTCTGAACGTGCTGTTGATTCAACCCATCCTTAAACGAATAAAACTCTCCAAATCTGGAGAGTTGAGAAATTCATTGTTTTCAAATTCCCAAGCAAGTGTCGATGTTGGTGTCGGGCCATAGTCGTGGCCTGGATAGACTGTGGTCTCGGGTGCTAGCGATTTAAGTCTCTGGAGGCTCTTGTAGAGTTCATTAACATTACTGCCGGGCAAATCTGCTCGACCACATCGACTGACGAACAACGTGTCACCGGTGATAATAAATTGTTTGCATTGAAAAATAAGTGATCCTGGCGTGTGGCCCGGAGTGTGAAGGACAGACAGCTCCCCTTTTCCAATGGGAATGCGACTTCCCTCTTCAAGGCAGATGTCCGGCTGACTGACTTCATCAGGATGAGCCGCTAATTTGGCATGAGTTTTTTCAAGAATAAGCGGATTACCGACAACATGATCCTGGTGTCCGTGGGTGTTCAATAGCAGCTCAATAGTCAGATTGAGCTCAGATGCTTTCTGCAGCAACAATTCTGGGTGTTGGGATGGATCAATTGCAGCAGCCAGACCCGTTTCTGGACAGTAGATCAAGTATGAAAAATTGTCCATGGTGCTGGCGTGCAGCTGAACAACATTGAGTTCTACCATGGAGTGACCGGGTCTTCTTTTGCGATCAGGCAAATTTTCATATCGATCACTTTGAAGCGATCGCCGGTCGAACGGACGAGCCACTCATCTCCTTCTTCTGGAGGAAGAGGGAACTCCCTGTTGCCTAAATAAACGTCTTCGTTGTCGATCATGGCCCACCAGTCGAGCGCACCTGTTTGCCATATTTTTGTTTTAAGATGAAAAGCCATATTTATTCTCCTGAATTATAGGGGGTGGCAGTTGTTATTTACTCGTCATCGAATCAATATCGAGAGGATCATAACATAATTTGAAGTTGTGAAAGAATAGATGGGTATCGATTCCGAAGAAATTTTCACTCTTTTATTCGGGCTTGCTCTGTCCGATTCAGTTATAGTATCAGAGTGTTAATAACAATATCTGCGAACAGTCGAGGTGATCAATGGAATTCACAAAAATGCATGGAGCGGGGAATGATTATGTCTATATCAACGGTTTTGACGTTCAGGTCGATAACCCGGCAGAATTAGCCCAACAGGTCAGTGATCGTCACTTTGGGATCGGTTCAGATGGATTAATTTTGATCCTGCCGTCTGATCAGGCTGATGTTCGTATGCGGATGTTCAATTCCGATGGCAGTGAATCTGAGATGTGCGGTAACGGTATTCGCTGCGTTGCCAAATATGCTTATGACCATGGACTCGCTAAAACACTGGAAATGAACATTGAAACGGGTAATGGGGTCTTGTCTCTGCAGCTCTTCCCAGCAGAAAATGGTTTGATTGAGCGGGTTAAGGTCAATATGGGGAAGCCTGGATTGAGCAGAGGAGATATGTCGATGACAGGTGTCGCAGCCGAAGAGGTCGTCAATGTTCCTTTGCTGATTGACGGCCAGCAGTTTGATAT
>JDSF01000446.1_pt1 | contig 14456 bp, 19 predicted proteins | sample 199441 | NCBI WGS metagenome assembly JDSF01 (sample SAMN02592751, study PRJNA231836) | bioreactor metagenome | isolation source: continuous culture bioreactor denitrification-DNRA | place: Germany: Bremen
AATCGTGTTTGCCTTGTTGATTGTTTGGTATGCGTGGAGATGGCGTACATAAAATAAAGGATAAACTTATGAAAGTAAAAAAAATTTCAGATAGGAAAAGAGCAGTTTATGTAGGCATCATGATTCTGCTGGCATACGGTGTTCTGGTTAGTGGGATTACTCAAGCAAAGGCTCCAGTCCTAATTGCGGATGTTATTAGTGGCTTGTCTGTTATTGGGATTGCTGTTCTCATGTACCCGTTATTCAAATCATTCAACAAAACAGCTTCGCAATTGTATCTCGGACTAAGATCATTAGAAGGACTCTTGATGATTATCGCCGGATTTGTTTTTTCTTGCATCTCCCGATATAAGGGGAATGATTTATGACGACATCCAAATATGGCCATTTATCCTCGGTGCTTTTACCTTCTATTATTTGCTTTATCAGAGCAAGCTAATCCCTCAATTCATCTCTATTTGGGGTTTCGCTGGGACAGCCGTGTTGGCGATAACAACTGGGCTAAAACTTTTCGGTCAAAGCTTTCCATTACTGGACTACTTCTTAATCCTGATTATTACAAATGAAGTCTTCCTAGCTATTTGGTTGATGGCTAAGGGGTTCAACAAAACTACATAGGTATCAGTTAGAATATCCAAAGATTCCACATCCGGTCTCATCTTCTATTAAGAATTCGAGTTGATATGGTTACGCTATAGTTTACACTTTTTGAAGTAACAGTGCGCGCTTTGAAGACACTTTATCCTCAACTGCCTCCGTATCCCTCGGTATTTCACCTATGATTGATGACATGCCTGTCCTACAGAAAAGGGCTGCCACAATGTTCACTGTTGCGGCAGCCTCTTCAGTTAGTTCCTAATAATTATATTATGTTACTGTTACTTCAAACTTGCCTACTTCGCCTTGACCTTCTTTACCAACCTCATCACCACCGGTGCAAGGATGAAAACTGCCGTTATCAATAGAAGTGCAGCTGAAATAGGCTTCTCTATGAAGATTTTAGCAGACCCATTGGAAATTGAGAAAGCTCTCCGGATTGCCTGTTCAAAGCGCGGGGCAAGAACGAATGCCAAGAGAATCGGTGCTACCGGATACTGGTGCTTCTGCATAATAAATGCAATTACACCGGCGCCCACCATGAACCAAACATCGAACATATTGTTGTTCACCGAATAAGCTCCCACGATACAGATAAATACAATGATTGGAGCAATAATTCCACGGGGAATTCTCAGAATCGACATGAGAAACGGGATCATTACCAAGCCGACAAAAATACAGGCAAGGTTTCCGATGTACATCGAACTGATGAGCCCCCCCCAAACAAAGTCAGTCTGCTGAATGAAGAGTAAGGGACCAGGTTGAAGTCCCCACATCATTAGACCACCGAGCAGCACCGCTGTAGTACCAGAACCTGGAATACCCAGTGTGAGCAGGGGGGGGCAAAAGCCCCTACTGCTGCAGCATTGTTTGCAGCCTCTGAGGCAGCTACCCCTTCCAGGGCACCATTTCCCATCTCTTTCTCGTTCTTCCCAGTCTTCTTTTCCATGACATAGGAGAGGAAGGAAGCAGTGGTACCACCAGCTCCGGGAAGGAACCCGACAAAATTACCCAGGATTGCACTCTTGATAGCTGTGGGAATAATCCGTTTCAGCTCTTCCTTAGTCAGGATACTCTCCTTGAGTGTCAGACGTGGCCCCGTGGTAAGGATGTCTCCCTCATCTTTCTTGCTCATGAGTTCCATCACCTGAGGAAGCCCGAACATCCCGATAACCAAAGGAATAAAGGAAAAAACCACTGAGCAGGTTGACCGAACCGAAGGTATATCGTCCAGCACCACCAGCCATCGAATCCATGCCGACAGTTGACAGCAGGATCCCCAAGGCTGAAGCAACAATACCTTTCAAAGGATCGTCCCCAAGGAGCCACCCAATGGAAGTGAGGGCCAAGAGAATCAGGGCAGCAATCTCAGCTGGTCCGAACTTCAACCCACCTTGGCGAGCAGAGGACCGAACAGCGTCAATGTCACGATTCCGATCGACCCCCCCCGATAAAGGAAGAAATGTTCGCTGCGAAAAGCGCCTTTCCGCCTTTTCCCTGACGACTCATCGGGTATCCATCGAGGGCTGTCATAACTGCAGGCGAATCGCCTGGTATATTGAGCAGGATGGCGCTGTAGGCACCACCGTACATGTTTCCATAGTAAATTCCGGCAAGCATGATGATTGCGAAGTAGGATCCATCTTAAAAGTGAGGGGAAGAAGCAGCGCCACACCAGTCACCGCTCCAATACCGGGCATTGCACCGACAAGAAGGCCCATGAACCCTCCTGCAATGGCCAGTAATACATTCGCTACCGAAAAGGAGGTACCGAATCCTTGCATGAGAAGATCGAAATTACCCATACCATTGTTCTCCTTTTAAAATAGCTGGAATATGAAACCCTGCGGAAATGGCACACGGAGCCACATCCTAAAGATTCCATAAATGAAGAAGGTGAAAATCGCACTGGTAATCAATGTCTTCACCCACGAATACTTGCTGAGAAAACGCATCCAGATTGAAGTAAAAAGGAACACCGAAAAGCCGATTCCGCCCACTTGGAGCATGAAGCCACCGAGGACAGCTGCCACAACAGGCATAAATGCACTCGGTTGGAATACATACGTCTCTTTTTTATTTTTCCCGAATACCACTTTAATGAGAATCGCAAGGGCGGCAGCAAGAACGATTACCGCGAAGATTACCGGCACAAAACCGCCACCAGGTCTTCCATTTTCCCAAAATACGTAACGAACGACACCTTGTTGTATCCATACGATCGCAACAAGTATTTCTATGATTACAATGACTATATCCATTTGATAAACCGTCCTGTTGTCCTAACAGTCATGAAGAGGAGAAAGAAAGACTACTCTCTCCTCTTCATGGTTCATAGCTTTCCTGTCCAGTATCCTACTTGAACATTCCGATTTTCTCACCCATCTGGAAAAGTTGCTCGGAGTTCTCAGTTGCATAGGGACCAAATTTCTCAGCACCCATGTACCTGCCATCGAGAGCACTCTTTTCAATGTAGTTGGTCTTCCACTGTTCGGTGGCAGAGACCTTCTCGAAAACACTAGACCAATAAGCCACGGTTTCGGCTGACATGCCGGAGCCTCCCATGATTCCACGGAACATCTGGAACTTGATGTTGGGATATCCAAGCTCCTTGAAAGTTGGTGCGGATGCGAAAATTCCATCCAGCCTATCCTCAGAGAAGGAAGCAAGGGCACTCATATTCTTTGCCTCGATCTGGCCAATGCATTCAGAAGGATTCATGATACCGAATTCAACATGCTCACCAAGCATGGCACTGGCAATTTCACCAGCGCTGTCAAAATAGACACCATTGAGTTCAATACCAACCTGCTGGTTGATCATTTCGACACAGAGGCGGTCGAGATTATCTGCAACACCGACGGAAATGCCACCAGGATTTTTCTTTGCTGCTGCAATGACATCATCGAAGGTCTTATAGGGAGAATCGGAGACAGCGACAAAAAAAAGCACATTGTCCATGGCAAGAGCTGCGATGGGAACCAGGTCCGAAGCATCGACCTCCTTGCTTGCCTTCAGCCCCAAGGCCTGTGCGCCATTAAGAGCCACCAAGGTATAATTACCGTCACGATTCGCATCAGCTGCATAGGCTGCCCCTACTGTTCCACCACCACCTGGCTTGTTAATTACTACGACGTTCCCATCAACCATATCGTTCTTATTGATGATATCGACGATAAGCCTGCAGAAAGTATCCGTACCACCACCTGCACTTGCCGGAGCCACAAACTCGACCGGACGGTCGGGATAAGCGCCTTTAGCCTCTTCATTTCCTTGTGCACTGACCACGCCCATGGTAGTCAGAACCAACAGTACCAAAATCAAAGATTTTCTCATTCCGTTCTCCTTTGTATATTCTGACAGCATCTTTCAATATTGTATACAATTTTTGCTGTCATGAATTAAATGCAAATGCTGTGCCAAAAAATGTAGTTTACGTTGTAAAAAAAATTCCTTAAATTCTGCACTAACATACAAATATATCCACATATGACTCTTACCCGTTTTTATACACCGCACGAAGAATGTTCAAAAGATTGCAGTTTCGCACACCTTACATTGCATGTATTGCATACAGGGAAAGGACCTCAGGGACGCAGAGTTATCTTGATTGCTGTATCATCTTTGTCTGCAAGCTCGAACGCTTCCTTGATTTGTTCCAGCTTGAACTCATTGGTCACCAAAGACTTGATGTCAACTTGCCCGGTGATTACCGGCCTGAGCGTCTCAGGTGTCCAAACGTATCGCTCCTGCCATGAATGATGCACGAGACAGGTATTTATGAACTGCAGGCCATCATCGTGCCATCTGCTGATGTTCAAAGTAATCGGCTCGGTGACCCAGCTATAGAAAACAAACTTGCCATTGTGCCTGATCATCTCACTCGCTGCATTGAAGGAATCTGCGCTCCCTGCTGCCTCGACCACGACATCGGCTCCAATACCACCAGTCAACTCCTTCACAATCGCAACGGGGTCTTCTTTGGTAATGTTAATCGTAATGTCTGTTCCCAGCTTCTTTGCAATTTTCAGTTTCCCTTCCAAGGTATCCACAACGATTACCTTATGTGCCCCCTTTGCTTTGGAGCACTGGGCTATGATCTGACCAGCGAAACCGCCCCCCATAATGACAACTGTATCTCCCAGCTGCACCTGTGAATTAAGGCCCGAATACATAGCACATGAAATGGGCTCGCCCAGACATGCCAGGTCCATCTCAAGACCCTTGGGAACTGGTTGGAGCTGCCACGTCTTGGAGAGGAAATAATCGGCATAGTTGTTGTTCCACCCAAAGGCAATCACTTTATCACCTACTTGGTATTCGCTCACCTTCGATCCAACCTCCACAACAGTGCCTCCACTTTCATGCCCGAGGGGAAAGGGAAACTTCGGGGGGGGATGGCGGAACTCAGCAGTCTTTGGGGGGGGAAGCTTGCCCCGGTAGAAAAGCTTATCCGACCCGCAAATGCCCATCAGATGGTTTTTACGATGACCTCATCATCCCCACATACCAGTTTCTTCTCGATCAGATCGATATCATAGGGCCCCTTCAGCAGGGCTGCACGTGTTGTTACTGCCATTGTTGACTCCTCTTATTGTTTTGTTTTTACATTATTTCTCAGATAATCAATTTCATTCTCACTGAGATATCTTACCTTTTCATCCTTGAGCAGATAGACCAGCTTGGCAGTCTCCTCAAACTCCTCCATCAGGTCCATCGCCACTTCCAGAGATGAACCGGTAATCACAGGACCATGGTTCTGCAAGAGAAACGCATTTCTTTTACCAGCCCATTTGCCAAGCGCTTCAGCCAGTCGATCGTCCCCTGGTGGATAGTAGGGAATCATCTCAATCCTACCTATCTTCATTACAAAATAGGGCGTGAATAGCTTGATGATCTCATTGGTATCGATATCTGCAATGCAAGAAAGTCGTGTTGTCCAAGTAGAATGCAAGTGAACCACAGCATGCACGTTCGGGTCCTTGTAGAGTGCAAGATGAAACTTCACCTCCTTGGACGGCTTCTTGCCGGATATGAGCATACCGGAGTTATCCACAAGACTGAGCTCGTCTGCAACCAGTCTGCCCAGACAGGATCCTGTGGGAGTAGCAAGGATGGTACTCCCATCAACGCGTACACTGACATTGCCGGCGCCGCCTGCCATATACCCCCGTTCATAGAGAGATTTACAAAACCGAACCATCTGGATTCTCAGTTCTGATTCACTCATACCATCTCCTTCTGAGCCTTGATGAAGAAATCATCGCTCCCAAAATTCCCGCTCTTGAGGACAAGAAAGACATCTTCTTCAACTGCCTTAAGCCAAGGAACCCCTGGATCAATCTGAGGCCCGATGAAAAACGAATCGATACCAAGGCTCTGAACCACCTTGCCGCTGGTCTCCCCCCCCGGCGGTGATATAATTTCGTACGCCCATCTTATGCAATTCCACTGCAAGGTTGCCAAAGAATGCTTCTATTGCTTCCTCAACAACACCGGCAGGATACTTCTCTCTCGAAAGGGCAAGTTCTTCTGGAGGTACGGTTGCATACACCAAGGGGGGCGAATGGATCATCTAGACGGGGTGTGAGCCAATCAAGTACTTCCTTCAGGTATCCATCCTTGTCCCTAATCAATTCATCCTTGCTAATCTTGAGCGCATCGGCACTATTCCGGTACAGGGACACCTGCCGGTTGGTTGCTTCCGAGCAGGAACCGGCAAGGATGATCGTCTTGGCAACTTTGGGTCTCCCGCCAGCTATAGCGTTTGCCTTGTTCATGACATCGGAGCAATAGAGGCTTGCCAAGGATGCTGCAAGTCCCGATCCCCCTGTGATAAGGGGCATATCAACGAGAGCTTGGGCTGCAATGTCGAGATGCGCCTGATCTAGGCATCGAGGACCACATAGCTGTACCCCTTTTCCCTTGAATGCTTCAGAAAAGTCTTTACAGCATCCACCCCAGCATTGAGGATTTCCACATGTAGGCTGGCCGCCTTTCCCTTTGACTGGCTCTCCATCACTCGGCTGAGCTTGGAATCTTTCATTGGGGTAACAGGGTGGTTTCGCATCCCCGACTCATTGAGCAACTGGTCATATACAAACAAGTAGCCTTTGTAGATTGTTCTGCCGTTGACAGGGAGGCTGGGCATACCACCGTCTGGTCAGTTTCCAGCTCTTGCATCAAGGCATCGATAACAGGCCCTATGTTGCCCTTTTCTGTCGAATCAAAGGTTGAGCAGTACTTGAAATAGATCTGCTCACACCCCTGCCCTTGAAGCCACTTGAGGGCGGAGAGAGAATCCCTCACCGCCTGTTCCTTCGGACACGAGCGGGATTTCAGGCTCACAACCCAGGAGTCAACCTGTACTTTCAAATCGTGGTCGGGCACTCCGTTTACCTGAACCGTGGTGATCCCATTGGCCACGAGAAAACCTGCAATATCAGTGGCCCCGGTGAAATCATCTGCTATGACACCAATTTTCTTCATTTTTCATCCTGAAGAAACATGCCATCCTGCTCCCTTCTCAGGGACCAAAGCATTGTATCTGTCTCGGGTATTTCAAGCATCTCTGCAGTAAGCAACTGCCCTGCCGATACATCTTCCTTCAATTTCATTCCGTCAGCGAGGTAATAAGGAAGTTGTATATTTTCATCAATCCTCTTGGCTGGACGAAGAATACCATCGAAACCCTCAATGACGTGGTGATGACCCACAGCCTTCAACTCGGTGCCTGCTTTCATATCACGATTGGCTTTTGCAACCAGGTCGTAACGAGGTGTAGGATTATCTGATCCGGTGGGAAGGCCTAACATCCCCACGGAGAAAACGCTGTATAGAGCCTCAAATCCAAGATAGTGGGCAGGATAGTAAATCATGGCTGCCTTACCATTCCTGCTCACGGGTACGCCCTTCTCCTTCAGGACCTGCCAGGTTTCCTCATCGTCACAGGCAACCACAACAAACTCGCCTCCCTCCATACTCTGCTCATCGAACCTCCTGAGACAGTTATAGACATCGATTTTCATGGTCCCATCGAACAGTCCACCTGTTTCTTTGGAACACATCAAATCTGGTACCTCAAGAGTCCTGGCCACTGGATAGTGGAATGCTTCGATGTCGGGATTGAACTCAGGGAGGTGGTTGCAGACAATGGCCATTTCTGCCAGGTCCGGGATAGCCCGCTGGCCGAACATATGCAGCATCTTGCTGCGTTTTTCTACGGTCGCCTCAAAGTCATCACCAAGATCCCAGACATCGGAGAAACCTGGAATAACCACTGTCTTTCCAAGTACTTCCACCGATGAATTTGTCGGGTCATAGATGAAGTCATATTCACTTGCCTTGCCAATACCAAGAATGGTGAGCCCTGCATTACGTGCCCACGTGACGAGACCAATGAGCAGTGATGGTTGATCACCCTCTGCCAGAGAGTAGAGGACCCCCTTTTCCCTGGCCTTTCTTGCAAGCAGGGGTCCGACCACAGAGTCTGCTTCCTTGGTCACAATGACAACATTTTTCTTGTTCTCTATTGCTGAGAGACAGTAAGAAGCTGCGGCTTCTGGATTCCCCGTTCCTTCTATGACCACATCAAAGGGCATCTTCATGGCCAGGGGAATGTTATCAAATATGAGGAACTTTCCTTCGCTAAACGCTTTCAGCCCAGCTTGCTTGTCGGTGCAATGCATGATGTCTAACTCATTCACCCCGATGGAAAGGTAGGCGTCCCTACATTTCTGGATATTCCTACCACAGAGGATGCGAATGGAAAGCCTCTTGTTCCTTGCCCCATATACAAAGAGGGAATGGTTGAAACCTCCCACGCCGATAATAGCCAATTCAAGTTTTCCCTTCTTGGAATTGGAGAACAGCAAGTCATAATTCATGGATGATGCTCCTTCATGCATTTCTAGTGTTACCTACACACCAATGCAATAAGGGTGCCAACATGAAGACATTATTCAATTCCCCAGGATTTCATTTAATATTTTCTTATTCAGTAGGGAGTAATATTCTCCCAAAGAACATTGGATATAGTTTGAGCGTTCTTTCATCTATTCCCCTGCATATATTTTGCTTGCAAACCCAATTGTATGCATGCAAAATGTATTGCGTTTATGCAACTTGTCAGAAAAGGTAATACCATGATAAATATTTCGTTCATCGTTCCCTATAAAGCAATGAAGTACGTAGTTGAGGAAATTTTCTCATCGCATCAGGAAAAGGAGGAACTTCGTCCGAACATCCTTACAAAAAAAACGGTGGATGAAATCCAGAAGGAAGATCTGGAACAGGCTGACATTGTCATCGCTCGTGGCTACTCGGCAAACCGGGTAAAGGCTACCGACGTGCCGGTACTACCCATATCTGTGACAGGCTTCGACATCACCGTTGCCCTCAACTCCTGTATTCAAAAGTACAATCCGACAAAAAAATTGCTGTCATCGGCCCACTAAATACTGTCTACGGTATAGAGGAGATAGCAAGTGTTTTTTTTCCTGTGAGATCGCGAGTTATCAAGTGTCGGATCCCAATGACTTGAAAAGCATCATCCTCCGAGCACAGGCAGAAGGAGCAACTGCCATCATCGCAGGTAAGAGCGGTACTTCAATAGCCACAGCTCTTGGTATTGATGCAATAATGATCCTCAGCGGACGTAAGACGATAATGCAGTCCATAGACGAAGCAATCCGTGCTGTGCGCCTAATGCGCCAGGAACGTGAAAGAACCGACCGATTCAAGGGCATTATGGACTACTCATTCGAAGGCATCCTCTCGGTAAACAACGAAGGCATCATAACTACAGCGAACAACTACGCACGAAAGGTACTCGATGGCTTGGATAATGAGCCCGAACAGATATATTTAAAGGATGTGCTTCCCCAACTCGACAGCCAGGCAGTATTGGAAGGACGGACTAAGATCCTGGGCGAATTGATACAGATACAAAAGAACCTCTACACCTTTAACTGTGTATGTGCCGGAGACACCGGGGCAGTTGTCACTTTCACCAATGTATCCAAGATACAGGAACTGGAAGGTCAGATCAGGAGCAAGTTGCATAAGAAAGGTCTGGTTGCAAAGTACCAATTCTCAGATGTGATTGGCAGTGAAGAAAAACTTCTAGAGACGATCAAGCGAGCCAAGAAGTTCAGTAAGGCGGAATCGAATATCTATATTTTTTTTGGGGAGACGGGAACAGGCAAGGAGCTCTTCGCCCAGAGCATCCATAACTCGAGTGCCCGCCGGGCACACCCGTTTGTAGCCATCAACTGCGCTGCCCTCTCGGACAATCTGTTGGAGAGCGAGCTTTTTGGGTATATGGATGGGGCATTTACCGGTGCCTCAAAAGGTGGCAAGATTGGACTTTTCGAACTCGCCCACCGAGGAACAGTGTTCCTCGATGAAATCGGGGATATTTCACCGAGTTTGCAAAGCAAGTTGCTGAGGGTTCTACAGGAGCGTGAGATTCGGAGAATAGGGAGTGACAGGTAATTCCGATAGATGTGAAGATCATCTGTGCATCGAATAAGAACTTAAGCAGTCTGGTGGAAAGTGGGGTTTTTTTTCGTGAGGACCTCTTCTACAGGCTCAATGTATTGAAACTCAAACTACCCCCCCCACTTCGAGAAAGGCCCAGGGACATTATCGACCTGAGCAAGTACTTTATCAAAATGAACTGTAAGAAACTCGGCTACAACTCCATTACTCTCTCCGAAGAAGCTGAAGAGTTACTACAGAGCTACAGCTGGCTGGGAAACGTACGCGAGCTCTCCAATTTCTGTGAACGGCTGTGCGTTCTGCTGGAAGAAGGAGTGGCAGAAGCAACAGATGTGCTCGATTGCTTGGAAGAATCGGAGAGACTCGAAGAATTACTCCCATCCCAAAATGATTTAGTATCAGCGACAATGACCAGTGAGAAGGAAATCCTTCTCCAAGTATTGGAAAACAGCAAGACCAAGCGGGAAGCAGCCTTGAAGTTAGGCATAGATCCCTCAACCTTATGGAGGAAAATGAAGAAACACGGACTGGAGTAAGTTTAGTCTGGGTACGCTTTGGAGATACTTTCTCCTCGACTACCTTGGTTATGGTCTACAACCACCAACATCAAGACTTCCCTTGCAGTGTACTCCCAGTGCAAGCTGTCTTCGTCCCATGGGTCTCTGTGTGTTCTTTGATTTGTGGTAAAACCATGAATATCACGGTTCCCATGGGATTCTCTTTATTTTCACCTCTTCTTCTAATAATGGACACGTAATATTACTGCTCGTGGTCCCTTTTCTTGCTATACTCTGCATTATGAAAATTGCCAGACTTTCTCAAGTTTCTCATTTTGATATACATGCCGCTTTTCTGCGTGCCTTCAGCGACTATCAAATACTGGTGAAGGAGACGTTGGAGGAGATGGCAGTGGAGAACAAGCAAAGGGGAATTGACTATGACGCCTCATTCGGAGCCTTTGCGGACAATGGTGAACTTGTTGGGTTTCTCTTCTGCGGAGTCAAAAACGATGAAGGGGCTCTGAGATATTATGACGGTGGGACTGCAATAATTCCTGAATGGCGTGGACGCGGCATTGGGGGGCTTCTTCTGGATACGGTGTTGCCCGATGCAAAATCTCGAGGTGCTTACGATTTTATCCTTGAGGTCATTCAAGATAATCTAAAAGCACGAAAGCTTTATGAATCACGGGGATTTTCCATTTCCCGGAATCTCCGATGCTATAAGAAATTGTTGAAAGATATTCCATTGATGGAATCCTGCTCTTATATGATCAAAACTCCCTCAATGGATGAATATAGAGAAGTTTCCAAATCTCTTTCCTTGCCGTACATCCCTTCGTGGCAGAACACCAATTCGTCCGTACTCAGTATCTTTGAACATCTCATAACACGTGTTTTGATACAAGGAAGGAAACCGGTCGGCTACTTTGTGCTGAATCCCCAAACGGGACATATCCTGCAAATGTCAGCCCTAGAGGGATCGCCTTCAATCTACAGTGAACTCATGTCTCTTGTAAAAAACCTGTACAATGGCCGATAGCGTCAAGTTCATCAATATTGACGAATCATCAACGTTCATCACATTTTTGGAAGAAGACGGGTGGGATCGTTACATCGACCAATATGAGATGATCAAATGTTTCAAACCTACTTCTTGAACTTACAACCGAACCTAGAAGGTTGATCTGGTTATACGTATTAGTGACACGTTCTCCTCGACTACCTTCGTTGTGGTTTGCCACAATCGACACTTCCTACATCGCCATACTGTTTTGCTGTTCATATACCTACACAAAGTTTAGCATGAGCAGATGAAGACTTTTGGGCGATTGAAGAATGAGATGTTCTATACATGTTCATTATTTGGGATATCAATCGAGGAATTGTGTTCCCTGCTTGAAGATTACATCAATTTGTACAATCGGAAACGAATCCAAATATCTTTTCCTTATTGAGGGCCGCAGGAATCTTGGGTTGGCGTCATAAGAAAGTCCAACTTTTTTTGGCCGTACCCCCCCAGAGCGACAAAGCCCTTACCTACTTCTTCGGTGTTTTAGGGCATTGAAAACCTATTCCTTGCTCACGGGATATAGACATTTAAGTTTGGTTCTGGCATCACTGGTTTGGAAATGCCTGTCGATGCCCTTCTGGTTCGAGTTTCTTGCACGACTCCACGCTGATACTTTCCCGCAAACTGTTTAAAGATCAAGCTATCTTCTTGTCTCAATGCATTGGGCTGTCAATACAGCCAGTTCGCATTCGGCCATATTCAACCAGCAGAGATGCTTCAAGGTGTAATGGATCTCCAATTAGGATGCAATACGAAAAGCCTCCCTGGGAGGGAATGTATTGTACAGGGATTCAATGGTATGCGTGCCTAGGTCCTCAATTACCAGACGGATGGCCTTGGCATCAGGATAAGCCTCATCAACAAACCATCAGCATCTGGTACAATTGCCACAGGATGCTCAGCTGCCCTTGAACAGGACTTCACACTCAAGAAAGTAGAAAAACGACAAAAGTAAGTAGAAAAAAAACGATTTATAGAAAAAATATCGGATATACTGTAAATTAAATTGGCCGAGATTCACAAAGGAGTACAGGAAACCCATGATACTTCTTCCTGAGGCTGAATCACTTAAAAATTGAGGTGTACCACACCATCAGTTTGAAGGAAAATATCAATGGTAAAACGTATTCTTTTTTTTACTTTAGTGTAGCTTTATTTGTCATGACCTTCGTCGGATGCACGTCCTTGTCAGAACAGGATACTAGAGCATCGTCTGGTGCACAACCGCTCTGGGTTGCGGGAGACACTCGAGATAAAATCATCGTGCTCAGCGACATTCACACAGGCTTTGAAGATGCCTATGCGGAGATTATGGAGAATCGACCGTATCTCATCGAATTCATGCAACGCATCTCCGTGACTTCGGATATCCGGGAAGTAGTGCTCAACGGAGACATCCTTGATGAATGGTTCCTGCCACTCTCTTTTGTCGAAATTGACAGGGAGGACTTCTACCGGAAGAACATCGAGAACAACGAGGATTTAATTACTGCTTTCAAGGGCGTTATGGATGCAGGTATCAATCTGGTATATGTCGTCGGAAACCATGACATGTCAGTCAATGTACAATACATTGAGGAAGCGATCCCAGGAATGAAAGTCTGTTCGCAACACCTCGGAGTTGGATTATACCGAACCGGAAACCGCAACGAGATCGTTATTGAGCATGGCCATCGGTATGATGTATTTTCGGCACCAGACACCATAACCAATGCTCATCTCACCAATGGCCCTACCATGTTTCCTCCTGGATACTTCTACGCTCGATTCGCTGCAGACTATGTACTCAAGGGGAAACCTCCTTACATGGCCGAGCTGCCAGTGATAGAGACTGTTCCAGACCGTGTGAACGACCCTGACCAATTCGGAGCCTATGCATATTATCGGACCATGGCAACTGTGTTCAAAAACATCACCCCAACAGATGGAATCGGGGACAAGCTTTTGGATATGCGCATCGATGGATACAACAATACCTATTCGATTCAGGATCTATTTCCTGTACGCAACGAACAGGGAGAAATTTCTGCTCCCGTGCTCTTTCCTAACTATCAACGAACTTGGGAAGAACGTCAGAAGGCCAATGGGGTAAACGTGTATTCCAGCTTCGCAGTTGCGTCCTTGGGTGCACTTGACAGTAAGTATTTCGAAAGCCAGGCACGAGCACAGTTTGAAGTCGACAACACCCAAAGCGATACAAGCGTAGTGCTCTTCGGACACACCCACGTCCCAGTGTTTTACGACTATGGCAATGACCACTACTACGTAAATACCGGTACTTGGATTGACCACAACATCAGTTATAAGGAAAAAAAAGATGGCAGCCTTCTCAGTAGGACGTTTGCGGTGGTGACCACCGGGCCTTCTTCCACTGCGGTTGATGTCTATCAATACCAGGAAGATGGCAGGTTGCGTGATCTCAAGAGCCAATTGCTCGCCGATCATGATAAATAGCCAATATTCAAATTGAACTACCACCTTCATCCGGAACATGTAATGCAGGATGTCTATAGCGCGAAGAATGTAGAGGCCATCCTGTCTGCGTCGGAGGAAGGAGATCATAGGTACCAGGAAGAATTGTCATATTTCCCACAGAAACCGACTTTTTTATGCCTCTGAAAGCATGATTTGACGATTTCAGGTACCAGGTAGAACGTCCACAAAATCCACAAACCTGAAGATATAGATCTTGCTAGACCTGTGCTATGAGTACGTTATAGAAGACACTTTCTTGTGAGCAGGAGCTCGATTTGGAGACACTTTTTTCAGTGACTGCAACCATA
>JDSF01000447.1_pt1 | contig 14438 bp, 16 predicted proteins | sample 199441 | NCBI WGS metagenome assembly JDSF01 (sample SAMN02592751, study PRJNA231836) | bioreactor metagenome | isolation source: continuous culture bioreactor denitrification-DNRA | place: Germany: Bremen
TGTGAGTTTGTATCTGTTCATATCTTTCATCCTGTCCAGATGGTGAGTTGATTTGATGGAAGGTGATGATATATAGCAATAAAGAGGTTGGATCAACTTTTACATCAGAAAAAGAAAAAGGGATTACACAATGAAGTGTAATCCCTTGAATTTCTGGTGCCCAGAGACAGAATCGAACTGCCGACACGAGGATTTTCAGTCCTCTGCTCTACCGACTGAGCTATCTGGGCGAATCGAGAACCGTTTATAACGGACAGGGTCAGAACTGTCAAGAAATAGTTTTGGAAAATGAGTATTTTTTTTTTGCTTGCTTGAAATTCGAGCCTTAGTGTACTCTCCGTGTTCAGAAAGAGAGAATTTAATAATGATTTTCAGCGCATCCTATTTTAGCTTTTACTTTTGGTTTTTCGGTTTTGATCGGCCGTCTGCCTTTGGTAGGAGTGTGATAGGGTTCTACTGAGAACACACAAACCATGGCGGAACGGCTTACCGGTTCTCCCATGGTTTTTTCTTTTTTTATACAAGAAAATAAGGCCACCGGGAAAGATCGGGTGGCCTTTTGCCTTTTAAGCCTTGAATGGCACAGGAGAGCAAAATGATTATTGTTATGAAAAAAGGTGCTGACGTTGCTGATTTGTCAGCTGTTGAAAAGAAAATAGTTGAACTCGGATACCAGCCGCATGTCATTCATGGCGAAACTCGGAATGTCATTGGTGCTGTTGGTGAAGAACGTGGGAAAGAAAAATTACAGATTCTGCAGTCGATGCCAGGTGTTGAGAATGTTGTTCCAATTTTGAAGCCATACAAATTGGCCAGTTTGGAAGTTCATCCTGAACCGAGTGAAGTTGAGATTGTTCCTGGCCTGTCGGTTGGTGGTAAAGAATTTGTTGTCGTTGCTGGCCCATGTGCGGTTGAAGGGCGGGAGCAGATTTGTGGGACGGCTGCTGCTGTTAAGGCTGCAGGTGCAAGAGCGTTACGTGGCGGTGCCTATAAGCCTCGTACCAGTCCTTACTCTTTCCAGGGTATGGAAGAGGATGGTCTGAAGCTGTTAGCTGAAGCACGTGAGCAGACTGGGTTGCCAATTGTTACTGAAGTCGTCAACCCACGTGATGTTGAGTTGGTGGCAAAGTATGCTGATGTGATGCAGGTTGGAGCCCGTAATACTCAGAACTTTGCTCTTTTGAAAATGCTCGGACAGTTGGATAAGCCGATTCTTCTGAAGCGTGGTATGTCAACCACAATTCAAGAATTTTTGATGAGCGCCGAATATGTTCTCTCTGAAGGAAACCGTCGTGTTATTCTGTGTGAACGTGGAATTCGGACCTTTGAGACCGCAACACGCAACACCTTGGACCTTTCGGCTGTTCCTGTTCTAAAGCAACAAACACACCTTCCGGTCATGATTGATCCATCTCATGGGACTGGACATGCGTCACTCATTGCTCCTATGTCTTATGCTGCAGCGGCAGCTGGCGCAGACGGTATTATTGTTGAGGTGCATCCCTGTCCTGAAAAGGCTGCCAGTGATGGCCCTCAATCCTTGCGACCTGAGGCATTTGAGCTCATGATGAAGCAGTTGCGCAGATTTGCAGAGGTTGCTGGTCGAGAGATGGCCTAATAAATCATTGATCTTCCGATTCAGGGAGACAGGTTGTTTCTTAATTGAAACTAGACAAACTAATTCGGAGGATTATGTATTTCGTTCCATTATCTCAATTGGAAAGTGTTGAACTGCTGATTCATTGTCTCAGGGCAGCAGCTGGTCAGGCGGATTGTACCATGTGTCCAGCATATAAGGTTTGCACGCATCAGTGTCTTTTGATCGCTAAATCGGTTGAGCAGATGTTTGAAAATGGAGCCTTGCCACAGATCAGCGGAAGTTCTGAAGAAGACGCAACTCCTCCAGAAAATGATACAGATCCTCCCAAAAGTGGAGGTGGCCCTGCTGGCCGAGGTGGTTTGCGGGTTGTTAAATAATTATCGGTTAGATGGATAAATAATCACGTATTCGGGAAATCAAAGATGAAAGAACCAGTTTATAATTTTGGTGCCGGCCCGGCGATGTTACCGGTTCCGGTCATGGAAAAATCCAGAGGGAGTGGCTAGACTACCAAGGAATGGGCGTTTCGGTTATTGAGATCAGCCATCGTTCCAAGGAGTTTGCTGATATTATTAACGGCGCACAGGACCTTTTCCGCGAGCTGACCGGACTACCGGATAATTACCGCGTTCTTTTTGTTCATGGTGGTGCCCGGATGCAATTTTCGGTTCTTCCATTTAACTTTGCTGGTCGTGTCCCTGGACGGAAATGCCTGTATGTTGAAACGGGTAATTTCGCTCAATTGGCGGCTAAAGAAGCACAGTCTGTCTGTGATGTTAGAACCATTGCCAGCAGTGCCGCTTCAAATTTTGATGCGATTCCTGATGTTCCGTTGGACCTTGTTGATCAGGATGCTGCTTATTTACATATCACTGGCAACAATACGATTTATGGAACTCGCTGGAAAGAATTCCCCGATTGTGGTGATGTCCCTTTAATTGCCGATATGACTTCTGAACTTTTATCGCGCAAAATTGATTATAATCAGTTTGGTGTCGTCTATGCTGGATTACAGAAAAACCTTGGACCATCAGGGATGGCGATGGTGATTGTCCGTGAAGACCTGCTTGGTTGTGCCGATGAAAGTACACCGACACTTTTGAATTACACTCAATGTGATAAAGATAATTCTCTGACGAACACAACAAATACCTTTGCCGTTTATGCCATTAAACTGGTTCTGGAGTGGTTGAAGGAACAGGGTGGTGTTGAAGTTATAGAAAAAGTGAATGAAAAGAAGGCTGCCCGTCTTTATCAGGTGATCGATAGTGGAGATTTTTATCACGGGATAGCCCACCCCGGATCTCGCTCAATTATGAATGTTTCATTCACCCTGCCAACTGAAGAGTTGGATGCGAAGTTTCTTAAAGAAGCCGATGCCGCAGGGTTGTACGCTTTAAAAGGTCATCGGAGTGTTGGAGGCGCACGAGCATCCATTTACAATCCTATGCCGATGGCTGGTGTTGAAAAACTGGCTTCTTTTATGGAGATGTTCGAGAAAAATAACGGATAATCACTGTTGAAATAGTTTACACAAAAGCGGACAGATCACTCTGTCCGGGCTTTTGTGTGTAAGGAACAACGACAAAATCAAATAGTAGATCGTGTAGACTTAATGATTTTATATGTTTATGCGTTATTATTACTATAGTTGTTTTAATTTGTGTGTTGGAAGTCGTTGAATATCCAAGGTTAATTGTTCTGTGGCAAATGAAGTAAGATGTGACGTAGCTTTTCTCATCAATATTGGCCTTAAAATTGCTGATAAGTATTTAAAACTATTAAAGGTCCGGAGAGAAGATATGAAAAAAATGTGTCAAATTGTTTTGGTTTTACTGGTGTTGGGTTTTGTCTGTGCTGGGAGTGTATTTGCATATCCAGTCGCTGCGAATGATGTCATATATTTTGAGAATTCGGGCAATGGAACTGGGACAGGTGGAGGTGAGTTTAATATTAGGGATGCCACCAATCATGACCTTTTATTTACGACTTTTTGCCTAGAATACAGTGAGCATATCGCCTACAAGACAAACTACAGAGTGCAAGGGATCTCTGATCGTGCTTATGGTGGTGGTTACGATCTCACTGACGATGCTGCGGGTGATCCTTTGTCCAGTGCAACTAAATGGCTCTATTGGAATTTTGTGACTAAGGAACTCGATACCTCTGAGCTTTTTGATTATGATGATGATCGTAGTTATGATGCGTTGCAATATGCTATCTGGTATCTTGAGGATGAAATTGAGTCTGCAGGAGTCGGAACTTATTTAGTTGAATATGCGAAAGATATTGTCAGTGATGCCGATTATTCTTTTGACGGAAACGTTGCAGTTATGAACCTTGGTGATTATCAGGATCAGTTGATTGCTGGCCCAGCACCGGTACCGGAACCAGCCACTTTGGTATTGTTGGGTTCAGGGCTTGCCGGGTTAGTTTTTTATCGCAGGAGAATGAATAAATAATCTTTTTAGATATTTATTTTGGAAACAGAAAGGCCACCTGAAGCAGGTGGCCTTTCTGTTTTTGAGACTGCTATTATTGATCTTAGCTTAGGGGCAGTGGAGCCTCTGTAAAGCTACGGATAAAAGATTCAAGTTTCTGTAGTTTAGTGTCGTCAAGTTGAGCAAAGCGTACACTGCCTCGGCGAACTGGGACAAGATTATCGCGTAGGCGGTAATCAGAGATAGACCGAATGGGGAGGTCTTCTACGATCAGTTCGTGATCATGGTAAAGGCTGATTTTTTTGACTTCAGAGCGTCTTAGTTTTTGCCCCAGGTAACGGAAGGATAGGCCACCCTCACTGATATCCATGATGTGGTATGGAAGTGATTCCGGGCCTTGATCAATGAGTATCAAAGCTCGATCGATCGCTTTGAATCTTTGAAATTGTCTAACGGGGCTGTATTTTATACGACTTTCCATTTGGTTGCTCCTTCATGGCCATTTGGATTTTACGTTTCCCCCCTAGTTTTGCCGATAGTAGTCATAAGCTAATTTATGGTAAAACTTTTCATATGTCCACTATTGTCTTGTAACATCATTATATTGCAAATGTTATACCTTAATGTGTTCGGGAGCGGGGGTTGCCGCTTTTGAGTCATGCCGTTCTTCTGTAAGTTACTGTGAAACAGTCATTTTTAGTGATTCTTTGCTGTCTGGGTTAACTCTTCGGTGGAAAAGGATATTTCGTGAAAAAATATATTTCTAGGGAAGCGAACATGCTCTGTCGATTTTTCTTACATTAAAATATGAAGATGAGCGTATTGCGTCAACAGATACATATTTTTCTTCTCCCCCTTGCACTGGTGTGTGCTGTCCTGCTTTTTGTGGGCGGCCCGGAATTTGATTCATTACGTAGTTATCGCTATGGTTGGGGGGCTGGTCATCTTATTAGCTTTGCCCTCTGGACCTACCTTTATGGTCTGTGGAAGGATGATCGTTTCTTTTGGCCGTTGGTTGGTGAAGTTCTTCTGTTGACCGTTGTTATTGGTGGGTTGACTGAATTGCTTCAGTCGGTTATTGGTCGAGAAGGGACTTGGCTTGACCTGGGGAATGATATTATCGGCAGTTTGTTTGGACTGTTCTTTTTGACCTCAGCACGACGATCTCTACCGTTCTTTTTATTAAGGGGACTTCAAATTCCGGTGCTGGCCCTGCTGGTATGGAGCCTGTTGCCAACGAGCAGGGTGATTGTCGATGATTTGATTGCCCGTCAACAGTTTCCGCTTTTATCAGGATTTGAGACTTCACTTGAAGTCACTCGTTGGCGCGGAAGTGCCAAGCGTCTTGTTAATACTGATATTGCCTTTTCAGGCGAAGCATCGTTGCAGATTCAGCTGAGCACTCAGCGTTATTCCGGTCTTGGTTTAAAGGATTTTCCTCGTGATTGGAGTCATTACCGATTCGTTGCTCTCCAGGTGTTTAACCCCGAGACAGAGCCTTTGCAGTTGCATTTTCGCATTCATGACCATTTTCATACGAATCGTTATAGTGATCGCTACAATCATAGTTTTAAGTTGCAGTCTGGTTGGAATGAACTGTTGATCGATCTGGATGATGTCGTAAATGCTCCCAAAGGGCGGCAGTCTGATCTTTCTCGAGTCGCTGGCATGGGGGTCTTTGTCGGTAAGCTGGACCGACCGAGGACGATCTATCTCGATGAGGTTCGGCTGCTACCATGAGAATCTGTTGCAATGAACGGCTTTCTTGTTGATTCCTTTTCTAACATTGATAGCGTTCTCAATATTTCTATTAAAATAGATGTTTCCCTGATTGACAAGTGCTTGCGATGGTCTTAGAATCCCACCTCTTAAGTCAGCTATTCATTTATAATTACGTGTTTATTTGGTGTTCTGATTAAGCACAATGTAGTTTCTGTTTGGAAACGAGTTCAATAGAAAGGTCGAAAATGAAAGTCCTCATTACCGACGAAATTTCAGACAAAGGTCTGTTGCCGTTATTGGAAGATCCACGGATAAAGGTTGATAAAAACTGGGTCTCTCGATTCCCGAGTTACACAGTGTGATTGGCGATTATGAAGCGATCATTACCCGCAGTGGAACTTTGGTTGATCAAGCTCTTCTTGACCATGCGACGAATCTAAAGATTATTGCACGGGCAGGTGTTGGAATTGATAACGTTGATGTCGAAGCTGCTAGCAGCAAGGGAATCATTGTTGTTAATGCGCCTTACGGGAACGTTAACGCTGCAGCCGAACATACATTGGCAATCCTGCTCTCTTTGTGTCGTAATGTCCCAGTTGCCAATAGCTGCCTTAAAAGTGGTGACTGGCAGCGTGCTCCCTTTACTGGTCGTGAGTTAAAGGGCAAGACTGTTGGTATTATCGGTCTGGGTAAGGTCGGTGGCCGGGTTGCTCGTCGCTGCCGCGCATTTGAATCGAATGTGATTACCTACGATCCATATATTTCCGAAAAAAGAGCTGAAGATTTTGGTGTCAAACTGGTTTCACTGGAAGATGTTGTTCGGTTTTCTGATATCATCACTGTCCACACACCATTGACGGAAGAGACACGCGACATTATTTCTGCTGAACATTTTGACGCAATGCAGGATGGCGTTATTCTCGTCAACTGCGCTCGTGGTGGGATTATCAATGAAGCAGCCATGCTTGATGCTTTGACGAGTGGTAAATGTATCGGAGCTGCTTTTGATGTCTGGAGTGAAGAGCCGCCAAAGACCGACACTCTGAAGAAACTGATTGCTCATCCAAACATGTTGGTGACACCGCACCTGGGAGCGAACACCCGAGAAGCTCAGAAAAATGTAGCCGTCGATGTTAGTAACGAAATCGTCAACTATGTTGACGGTCGACCGATGGCAAATGCGGTTAATATTCCACGTTTTGATCCCGATTTGATGGAGCATATGAAGCCATTTATGGAATTGGTTTCGATTCTGGGGAACTTTATTTCACAGCTGGCTCCACCTAATCCAAATAAAATTACCTTTACCTACAACGGTAAATTAGCACGTTTTGACTGCGCTCCTCTTAGTGTTTGTGGTTTGTCTGCATTGCTTGACCATTGCTCCGATATGGATGTCAATATGGTCAATGCGGGACTGATTGCCAGAGATATGGGCATTGATGTGGATTCGATCCGTTCGACAGAAACCGATTCATTTTCGAGTCTGATCACCTTGTCACTCGAAAGTCCTGAAGGGAGTCGCACGATCGCTGGAACCTTATTTGAAGGGACTCCAAAGATTGTGAAAATGCGTGACTACTCCATCGATTTCCGCCCGGAAGAGCACATGCTGGTTATCAATTATCTGGATCGTCCTGGCTTAATTGGTAAGATCGGGACCATTCTCGGTGAAGCTAAGGTCAACATTGGTAACATGAGTTTGGGACGTCAGGAGAAAGCTGGCGAAGCGATGGTCGTATTCTCTGTTGATTCACCTGTTGATGATGAAACCCTTCAGAAGGTTGCAGAGGCTGTCGATGCCCGTTTTATTAAATCGGTTCACCTTCAATAGTCAACAATTCAGCAGTTAAAAGCAAAAAATTAAAGGCGGCCCGTTTGGGTCGCCTTTTTTAGTGAAGACTTCTCTGCCGATTTGTGAATGTATTACTCTGCAAAAAGAGGGAGAGATGATGGAGGGATGATGCCACGCTCCTCAGCTCGTGAGAGAAGGGTGGTGACGGCCTGGATTCCTTCTTCTCCCAGATCAATTGAGAAATCGTTGACATATAAATCAATATGACTACGGACAACAATCTCTTCCAGTTCTTGGGCATGCTGTTTGATGTAATTTCCTGGTTCATGCGGATGAGCATAGGCATATTCGACACTCTGTTTTAGCGCCGCATCAATGTTATTGATCTGTTCTGTGCCTAAACTCCGTTTTGCCAGAATCCCTCCGAGTGGAATTGGGCAACCTGAATCTTTTTCCCACCATTGACCAAGGTCAAGAATCTGCTTCATGCCGTACTGTTGGTAAGTAAAGCGTGATTCGTGGATAATCACTCCCGCTGCAGCCTGACCACCCTGGATCGCTGGCATGACCTGTTCGAACGGTACTGTCAGTAAGTTGTCGTAGCCTTTACCATATAATTGCAGTAACAGGTTCGCTGTCGTCAGTTGACCGGGGATGGCAATTGTCTTTCCGCGCAAATTCTCCATCGTCGTCGCTTCCGGGGCGATAACCAATGGACCACAGCCTCGTCCGAGGGCTCCACCGCTCCGCAACAGCGCATACTGATCGCGCAGGTGACCGAAGGCATGGTAAGAAATTTTGGTCAGATCGAGACGGTTGTCCAAAGCCAGGCGATTAAGGGTTTCGACATCTTCAAGTCGTTCCTTAAAGGTGATGCCGGAGCAGGGGACTTTACCATGTACGAGGCCATAGAAAATAAATGTATCGTTTGGGCAGGGAGAATAGCCCAGACTTAATTCTTGCATAAAATCTCACAGTTAGGGGGCCATGTTTTAAGTAGTTTCAAGAGTCCATTCTGGGCACACTCCGTTCCTTTGAGAAGCTCCCATTGCTCTGGATCGCGTGTGCCGGTGGGGTTTGATATGCCGCGTAGTTCAATCATCGGGATATTGGCCTCAGCACATAACTGAGCCGCCGCCGCACCCTCCATATTTTCACAAATCCCTTGCGTGCGCTCTTCTATTTTTAAGCCAAGTTCTGGTGTTCCGCTACAGCAATTGACAGAAACAAAGGGACCAACGGTGATGTGAGGCATCAAGTTAACGATAAAAGAAATTAAACTTTTATTGAACATGAACTTTTGTTGAACATCGCGAACCAATAAATTGGTATTTTTACGGACGATACCATCCAGAAGTAAAAAATCATCCTTGATTTCAACGCCGAGGTCACCGTAGATCTCACAATCAGCTAAAACCAGGTCGCCATTACTCAAGCCGCTATTTGGGTAGCTACCGCCACAGCCAACAACAAAAACACAATCAGGACTATATTGATTCAGAATTTGACTGGTCAAAATTGCCATGTTAACCAGACCGATGCCGCTGTGCGCCAGAAGGACTTCCTGATGATACAAGCGGCCACTGATGACATGGCTTGACGCACAGAGTGTGACCTGTTGATCTGAGAGATGCTGGCGCAGTAACTTGGTTTCGAGAGGGGTGGCAGCTAGGACAAGGATCATGATAAACCGTTGAACCAGCCATGACGAATCAGGTCGCGACGTAAATCAGATCCTTGCTTTCTGACCACTCCTTGGTACCAGAAGCGTTCGTTTCTCAACTCTAATTCGTTGGGAGCATCAAGGCGTTTACGTTGGTCAATCAGGATATTCTTAAATGTACGATCTGGTTCATCAACGATGGAGCAAAGCTTCTCAGCCAACTCATGCTCCGCAATTTCAATGACAAGCTGAATGGCGTCGCGGATCCTCAAACCCTGTTTGTACTCCCATAGGTCACCCTCAAAACCATGTTCGCACTCGCTGACAAAATCACTCCAATCCAACAACAATCCACCAAATTCGACATCCGAAAATTCATGGTTATGGAGCTGTTCTTTAATCAGTTGGGCGATCTGTTCCTGTTCTTTACGAGTGAGAAAGAAAGAGAGGCCTTCTTCGACTTGATACATATCTAACGTCTCTGTCAATTCACGACAAAAGATTGTTGCATCAAGTTCTCTGGTTCCAAGTTTTGACAAGGAGTCTGTGAGTTGTTCAACAGGAAACCCAAGCAATGACAGATGGTCGTGACCGAACTCCGATGGCAAGACCAGATTCTCTGTGTGGTGAACTTTATGTTGATAGAGAAAATTGGTTAAGCGCAGATGGTTGTCGGTAAAGAAGGTTAATGTCTTTTCTTCGGAGTAGAAAAATTCGAGACCTTTACGGTTGTTGGCCAGCCCAAAGCCGACAAAGCCGTCATGAATCAGACGCTCGAGGTAAGGCATCACTGTTTTAAGGATATAATCAGTTTGCATATAGGGAGAATAATAAACTTCAGGAATGGGCCGTTGGGTTGTGTTACTGGGTCGAGAAAGGAGGGTGTCCTCTGGGTAGTATTCAAGGATAAAGAACGCTTCATCCGGAATAAAACGAGAAAATTCAGTGAAAAGCGCTTCTATTTTATCTGCGCACGTGACAGCGGTAAAGCGATAAGCATTTTCACAGTCTTCTAGTAACGAAAGCTCAAAGCCTTCTGAGTATGAATTCTTATTTGAGGTGTCTGGCCAGTGGCGAACACCCAAAGGAAGTTTTACATGATCTGTCAAAAGTGATCCCTTCGATAAACTCAAACGATAACTGAATAAGTAGAGGATTTTGTATTGGAAGTCAATAAAGTGGTTAAGGAACAGGTGCTTATTGTTGTATGAATAAATTTTAAAGAAATTTTGCTTAGACTCTTGATGTGGGACTTTTTAAATGTTATACAGAATTGTTCGATTAAACCCACGATAAGGAGTTCCCATGCTTGGTCCCCAGTCATCTCTGGTGATGTACGATGAAGAGTATCAGCGTATCCTTGCCCTGATTGAAAGACTGATGCGCGAATCAAACTCAAAAGTGATCTTTCTGGTTGATAAAAACGGTCAATTGATTGCTTCTACGGGTGAAACCGCTCATTTGGATACCACCAGCCTGGCGTCCTTGACCGCTGGCAACATTGCAGCGACTGGTGGGTTGGCTAAACTTATCGGAGAAAAAGAATTCTCGATCCTGTTCCATGAAGGGGAAAAAGATAACATTCATATTTCCATCGTCGGGGGGCGGGTGATTCTGGTTGTGATTTTTGATCAACGCAGTTCTCTCGGATTGGTTCGATTAAGAGTCAAGAAAGCTAGTATTGAACTAGGGAACATCTTTGACGACTTAGCTCGTAAATCTGAGCAGGAAATGAATAACACTGTTGCCAGTCCATTTGCTGAAATAACAGATGACGATATTGACAACCTCTTCAACTGATCGGGGTTTTAAAGCATGTCCTTTATAAATTACGCATCACGTGAGATTAACTGCAAGATTGTTTACTATGGGCCAGGTCTCTGCGGTAAAACGACTAATCTCCAGTTTATCTACAATAAGACCGCAGAAGAATCAAAGGGGAAGATGATTTCCCTGGCAACCGAAACCGAACGAACTCTGTTTTTTGATTTTCTCCCCCTCGCTCTCGGTGAAATAAGAGGGTTTAAGACTCGCTTTCATCTCTATACCGTTCCTGGTCAGGTATTTTACGATGCTTCCCGGAAACTTATTCTTAAGGGTGTCGATGGTGTTGTTTTTGTCGCTGACTCACAGGAAGAGCGTTTTGACGCCAACATTGAAAGCCTGGAAAACCTGAAGGACAATCTTGAAGAGCAGGGGTTCGATATCGAGAAGATCCCCTTTGTTATTCAGTACAACAAGCGTGATTTGCCCAATATCTCTTCGGTAGAAGAATTAAGCAATCTGCTGAATGAGCGTAAGGTTCCAGAGCTTGAAGCTTCAGCCATGACCGGCGAGGGTGTTTTTGAGACCTTGAAAGCCGTTGCTAAACTGGTCTTGAATGACTTAAAGAGAGGCTGAAAAAAAAAGCGGATAAAAAGTCTTGACAGTGGGGGGGCAATCCCCTATATTCCGTTTCCGCAACACGTTATTCCCTTTTAGCTCAGTTGGTAGAGCATCTGACTGTTAATCAGATTGTCGCTGGTTCGAGCCCAGCAAAGGGAGCCATAAAATTCAGGGACTCAAGGCAATATGCTTTGAGTCCCTTTTTGTTTTTAGATGTTTTTTGTTTTCCATTCTTCTCAGGTCTTTTTAAAAAAAACATTACTCTATCTTATTTATCTTTAATATTTTGTGGCAAATGCTATAGTCATCAAAAGATTTCAGTTGTCCGTAGTACCTGTTTTTCACTTATTCAAAGGAGACAGAAATGTATAGGCAGGCTATTAATAGATACCTTCCGCTAGTCTTATTGTGCGTCCTTTTCTCGTACGGATGTGCAAACAGCTCAGCAACCATCGTAAGTGAAGCGAAACCAGCCGTTGTCAAACAGGCACCGAATGTTTACAAGGGAAAGGTTGCCGGTCGATCAAACAAGGCGAGAACCATTTCCATTACGGTCGGCCAAGGTGATAAAGCCAAGACAATCATGGTCAAGTTTGATGAAGCGACTGAGGGTCTTGAATTTGCGAAAAAAGGTGAAGCCGCTATTATCAAGTGGCAACAGCGTGGTGAAGATAAATTCGCTACTGTCGTCAAGCCTAAGCTGGCAAAGCTCCCTCCAGGTGTTGCAGAGATCAAGGTTGACGAACTCTATAAGTTGCTTCTTGACCATGCTCCTCTGACTCTGGTGGATGCAAGACCGGAGAGCCGCTATGCTCAAGGGCATCTTCCTGGGGCTATTAATATCTCAGTACCGATGCTTAAAGAGAAAAAAGCAGAGATTCTTCCAGCCGACAAGGACAAACTTCTCGTATTCTACTGTGGCGGCTACACATGAGGTATGACCACTAAAAACGCCGGTCTGGCGAAGAAACTCGGTTATACCAATGTTAAAGCATTCCTCGGTGGCGAGCTGCTTGGATTGCTGAAGAGTACCCTCTTTATGCTTCAACCAAATATGTCGAAACTGGTAATATTGTCCTTCTCGACCTTCGGGACAGCGATGCTGCTACTGAAGGACGCATTCCCCGTTCAGTTAATATTCCTTACGATGAACTTGAAAATGTGATTTTTGAGCTCCCTCTTAAAGCGCCATACGTAATTTATAGTGATAATTCCGAAGATGCCTCTGCTGCATATTATGACTTGAAGGAAGAGGGCATTAAAAAAGTATCAATGGTCGTTGGAAACTATCAAGGCTGGGTTTCTGGGGGTGGAAAAACAGAGAGTGGTCCTGGCATCCAAACCAAGGTTAACTGGGTCCGTAAGCTTGGTAAAGGGGAAGTGCCTCTCAGCGATTTCAAAAAGGCAGTTCTTGGTGAGCTTCCCAACTCCTTTGTTCTTGATGTTCGCTCTCCTGCAGAGGTCGAGGAACTGGGGATTTTTAAGAATACTGTGAATATCCCGCTTGATGAAATTCCGAAGCGTCTGGCAGAAATTCCTAAAGACAAAAAAGTTTTCATTCACTGTTCAACCGGTGTCAGAGCTGAACTTGCCTTCCGTGAGCTCAAGAAAAATGGTTTTGACGCCAAGTACCTGCTGCTCGATATCAGTGATCCGGAGTGTGACTGTCCTATCGTCAAATAACCAGAGAACTGATTAACGTTATTTTGTTAACGTACAATTTATAGTGCAATAAAAAGAGCCTTACGACAGTCCGTTGTAAGGCTCTTTTTTATTTATGGGGGATATTCGGTTGTTGTTGACGGCTAATATTCTGGAGCATGTCCAAAGACCATGCTGATGATTTCTCTGGCGGTCTCTTCGACTGACTTATTTGTGGTGTCGATCACGCGCCACTTTCTGTTTTTCTTGAGTAGATCGTAAACCATTTCCATTTCATTGAAGATGCGACCCAGGTCAGTGTAGTTACTTTTGATATTGTAATGTTTGACTCTGGCGCTTCTTATCTTCTGCAGGACTTCCGAATCCATAACCAAGCAAACGACATGACTCTGATCGACTTGATAGACTTCCTCGGGAATTGGAATTTCTGGTACCAGTGGAACATTGACAACTTTATATCCCTGTTGCGCTAAAAAATAGGATGTTGGTGTTTTCGATGTTCTGGATAGGCCTAAAATAATGATATCGGCATCGAACACTTTATTCACATCTTGCCCATCATCATATTTCATGGAAAATTCGATGGCATCAATCCGTTTAAAATATTTACTGTCAACTTTTCTGAGCAGGTTGGGATCCTCTTTTGGTTCAACCCCCAGATAGTCTGAAAGCTTCTCAATGGGGGGACCCAATATATCAAGGTGCAACAGACCTTCATCTAGGCAAATGTCGTGCACCATTTTGCGGATTTCTTTTTTTGCGATGGTGAAAGCGACAAAAGCATTTTCTTCTTTTGCTTTTGCTAATATCTTTTTTATCCGGTCAGCATTATCGATCCTCGAAAATATCCGTAGTGCTGATGATGGGAAGTCAAATTGGATCATGCTGGCTTTCAGCAGGTTGATCGCACTCTGACCGATTCCGTCCGAAATGATATACACCAGCTTTTCATTTTGATTGATTAGTTTTGTCATCAGAGTTACCGATCTGTTGGTTTGCATTATATTTAAAAAAAATTACTTAGACTGATAGTTTTTACACCTAAAGCCTCTCTCTTCGCAAGTTGTCTCCCGCTTCTTTGTCGCAGATTCTAGAGTGAATGGCTTGTGAGCCGTAAGGCACAAGAGTCTCTATCTATCCTGTCGTCCTCAGGTATAATATAAAAATTAA
>JDSF01000448.1_pt1 | contig 14417 bp, 12 predicted proteins | sample 199441 | NCBI WGS metagenome assembly JDSF01 (sample SAMN02592751, study PRJNA231836) | bioreactor metagenome | isolation source: continuous culture bioreactor denitrification-DNRA | place: Germany: Bremen
GACCTAGTGTGTTCCTTGAGTTTGTCAATGATCTCCGGTGAAAGGACTGATGGGAATGTTGATCCGGTAAATTGGTTACCGTTTTCTATGCGCTGGTCTGCTACTCCTGCAATGTATACGTCCTCTTCATTGATGGCGACTGCCAGTACGGTCGGATCGTACTCGTGAGGGATAAAGCGGGTGATCAGGTAGGTTTTTTCCTTGTCTGCAAACTTTGATTCCAGATCAATGCGATTATGGGCAATTATGCTGTTGATACCTGCGGCGCTATATTCCAAAGTTGCGAATATTCCGTCAGTCCATTGGTCCCATAAACTGTCTGTGGTTTCTAGCAATGCGTCGAGCCCGTGACAAACTCTGAAATCCACATAAGGGACTACTTCACTAAGGTTTACAGCTTGGATACTTTTGTTGTTGAGTTGTTTGGCTATTATCTTGTTCGGGCCCAGAATCGATACCCTTGGAATCTCGTCCAGTGTCATTTCCGCCAGACTTTCGAACATGTACAGATACAGATTATCCTGTCGGTTGAGCAGAGTTTGGATCAGTGAACGAACCTGATGGCTGGCCGATACCGCTGTGGCAAAATCACTCGACGATACTCTACAACTGACGTTACTGCCATATCTGCAGGCATATGTTCCCATATTTGGATTGATGACAATTAGATTATCATAATTGTACTGTTCAAAAATATCAGGAACGATTGAGATAAAATCAATTCTACGATTGTGGATTTTTGTCAGAGCTTCTTTGAGGAAAATGTTTAAACCGTAATTTTTTAATTCGCCAATATATAAGAAATATATTGTTTCCTCATGAAGAATGTAGTTGGAAAAATAAATTTCAGACATTTTACATTCCTTCGTTTCACATTATGTGGGCCGGGTTAAGGTTGTCCGGTTTTTTAATATCAATCATGATCATTGTCAGAAGAGCGGCTCTTTCCAGTAGGCTGGATCTTAGGATATATTCGTTTTGTCCGCGATGTTGCATGCCGATGGGTCCCAGACCATCTAAACGGGGAGTATTTGGATCGACAAAGGCGATGTCGGATGAACTCCACCGATGTTCTTTCTGCAGACTGATATTCAGCTTTGATGCCATTTTTTCAACCTGTTTATAGAGTGTTTTATCCGCATCACTCTGCTGCATGGCAGGTCGCTTGAGTCCTCCGTCAAGAAGTACATTAAATTGGGGCGGAACCATCGTACTAATGGCGGTTTTTAATTTATGCTCAATTGATACAATATTATCTGAGTTGAGCATCCTGACGCTAAGCAACGCTTCTCCATAGACATAGCGCTCAAATATATTTGCCTTTATATTGACGCTGGAAGGAATTACAACCAGACCTTTTTCCGAATCTGTAAAATCGCTCCATGCTGACAATGTCCGGGAAAACACGCCAACTACCTTAGCCAGATCGTTCTCATTTTTTGGTTTTTCCTTCATATGCAGTTCACAATGGTAGGTGGCAGAACCTGATCTGGATGTGACGACGCTTCCATCAGGAGACCCACCACGCAGGCCAAGAACAACACTTGAATTTGATGCAATATTCTCCATGATTGTACGTGCGAAGCGTCCTTGTAGTGTCTCGTCTGTTGTTAAAAGGATGCCTATACGTTTTTCTTCAATAGCATTGAGAAATTGCAGGGTGTCCAAGGATGCAAGTAGAATTGCCAGTCCCCCCTTGTTTGACCAGACACCAGTTCCATAGATTTTTTGTTCATCCGTGCCATAATAGACGTGTCCAGATAACGGCACGTGATTATCGAGATTAATTTGAAGAAGAATATCGAGCTCAACAGAATCGGAATTGTCAAAATAAAGAATATTACCGACCTCGGCCTGTGGAAAAATCTGAAGTTTGAATCCTAGTCCACTTAACTGGTTTGTCATGAAGCGGCCAAGTTCATTGACGCCTTCAACATTGCGGACGTTTGAATTGATGTTAATAAGACTGGAGAGCAGGTTCTCTGATTTTTCTTTGTGGTCACGGAGATATGTGCGAATACGTTGTGGCAGTGTTTTTTTCTTGTCAGATAAGGTCGGATTACACACAGAATTTATTTTTTTGTGATATCGAGTTACAGCGATATCGAGCATTTTGTTGACCAGCATGGAGAATTCGTAACCTGATTTCTGAGCAGTTCGAACATAAGCTCCAGATAAATCGAGATTCACCATCGAATTGACTTTAAGTAAATAGAGTTTTCCTTGCTCATCCATGCGCACGCTCGCCAGAGCAAAATCGCGTAACCCAAGCGCGTTGAAACCCTTTATACTAAGCTTCTGCATCGCAATTTCAATATCTTCAGAAATATCACCAGAAGTATTGTTTTTGAGCTCTGCTGGATTACTTGAAAATTTATACGGGGTTGCTTCTAAAAAATCATTTTCGATCACCGAGAATGTTTTAGGTGAAGTGTTACCGAGTAAGCCGACGGAAAAGTCTCGGCCGTTGATAACTTTTTCAACCAGTGCTGGTTGACGCAATTCTTCATTGATAAATGCAACTGACTCACTCAGTGCTTCCGTATTGTAAATAATCCTTTCGTTAAAAGTAGGGTCCTCGTTCTTCGGCTTGACAATCACAGGAAATTCAATGTAGGACATATCGTCGTCGGGATTATTGAAGACCCAGATGTCAGGAGTAGAAATACCCTCATTGCGAAACAGAATTTTTGTGATCAGGCTGTCAAGCGCCAAGGTATGACCGTAGGGTGCAGAGCCGAGGTAGGGTGCCCCTAGCATCTCTAATATGGAGGTCAGATGAGTGTGTTGATTTCTTTCATAGATACTATGTGAAATGTTGAAGACAATTCCGTCAGTCTCACCGGTATTTGCATTCCTGATAAATTTGTTGAGGCTCTCCATGATATTCATGTTGACGTCGATCATGGAAACGTCATGCCCACAAGATTCCAGAGCCTCTGCAACGTCGTGAACCATTTCTGGATGCACTAACCGATCAGGAACAGAATGATAGGTTGGTGCTGCATCAGTTTTTTTGTTATAAATTAACGCGACCCTCATGCTGATGATCCTTTGATTTATGCGGCGCGGGTAAGGCGTAAGAGTTCCCACGAATTAAGGATAGTCATAGCTGAAAGAACAACTCGTTCAGTTAAGCTCTCCTTCAGCATCCATTCACGGTCGGAGTGATCATCTCCACCAATCGGTCCCAAACCATCAAGGACGGGAGTTCCCGCAGCTGAAATCAAATTAGCATCAGAGACACCATTACGGGTCTCTTCTCTGAATGGTACATCCAGTAGCTGCGCTGTTTCAAAAAAGGCGTTAAAAAGCAGTCGATTCTCCTCCGTAGCTTCCATTGGTGGTCGCTCAGACAACAGCTGCAGGTCACAATGCGTTCCGGGGACATTGGGTTTCTGGCAAATTCTTTCTATACGTTTATGTAACCGTTTGCCATCCGCCTGGGTTAAAAAGCGACAGTCGATCAGTGCTTGTGCGTTGTCTGCAACTGTGTTCGGACCAATCCCTCCCTGCACCCAACCAACATTAACGCTGATGCCTTTATCGACATTATTCAGTTTCTCAAGTTTTCTTGTCTTTTCCGCAAAATCCAGTATCGCACTTGGTTTGTCCTTGATCACGAAGGCTGCATGACCGGCGCGACCATGGCAATTTAGTTTAAAGGAAAGTTTGCCTTTCCGACCTACAACTGTTTCACCCTCGGGCCCTGCACATTCGTAGACCAGAGCACAGATAGAGTCTTCAGCGGCCTGTCGAATTAGATCGCGGCTTGCCATTGAGCCTGTTTCTTCATCGGGAATCAGTAGGAAGCGGATGGGAATATGCTGCCCCAAGCCTGTTTCCACAAGTGCTTTCCAGGCATAATAAGCGACGACCAGTCCACCTTTCATATCGATGACACCAGGCCCATACGCCTTTATCTGGTCTTCGCTGTAGTGGACAAAAGCGCTATCTGGTGGGAATACAGTGTCCGTGTGACCACAAAGAAGAATATCTTTCTTCTTTGTGGCTTGACTGCAGTTTCCGGCGAGTACGATATCTCCTGCTGTTTCCGTTTTAATCCGCGAAAAGGGTATCCCGTCTTGCGTAAAACGATGACATAGGATGTCATTCACCTGATTGACACCATCAATGTTTGGTGTATGGCTGTTTATGTCGATCAGTGCGCGCAGTAACTGAAACATTGCTGTTTCATGTTGCCGCGCATAATTTTTAAATATTTGGATAGATTTCTTATTCATATTTATTAAATGCAAATGTCTTGTCGTTGTAGTAACTCTCAATATCGGCATCGGGGTATTCCGCGATTTCACCACTCCATGGTTTACGCAGGACAACCTTGCCATTGCGAATATCCATGACGTTGCTACGATGCAACGGAATTTTGCCTCCGGCAGTTGCAATGTAACGGGGAATCGCGTCGCCTTGAATATTGCCGTACATCCCTTCAATGATGTCTCGACCAATTTGAACCGGAACTCTCATATGGGCGAATTCAGGGTTTCTGAAGCTGCAGTTAAAGACGTAATAGGGGCGGACGTAGGCTGAGAATATGGTTTCGCACAGACTCCACATTTTGACCTTGCTATCGTTGATCCCGCGTAGTAGCACTGCCTGATTCATGACTCCGCTGACCCGTTTAGAGATTTGCTTGAATGCTTCTTTTGAAACCGGAGTAATTTCTTGAGCCGTGTTGATTTGGGTAACCACCCGAACCGGTCCTCTGTCGTTACTTTCTTCAAGAATGTCAAGCAGCTCAGAGTCAATTCTTTGTGGTGATGTGACTGGTATTCTGGTACCAAGGCGCTTACTTTCAAGATGGTCAATGCTGTCCAACTCTTCCAACAGCCAGCGTAATGTTTTGTTCGGCAGGACAAAGGCATCACCGCCAGTGATCAGAACATCTCGGATGAGTTCGTTGCTGCGGATATAATCAATTGCTTCTTTGTAAGCCGCCTTCGAAAAAATATGATCATTTTTTCCGATATGTGCCAGGCGCAGGCAATGAGTACAATACATGGCACAGATATTGGTTACCTTGATTGTGCAAACGCGTGGATAGAATTGGTCGATTAAGCGAGCAGGAGAATGGTCGGAGGCGACCGGTGGAATTTCTTCACCGATATTGTCAATCATCTCTCCCGTGGGAACCGATTGTAACAAGATCGGGTCATTCTTGACTCCAGGAAGGATCAGACTGGCATAATAGGGGGTCAGGCGCATTCGATATTGGACTGTGACACGTAGTACGTCTTCGATTGCTGACATTGGAAGTTCAAGACATTTTGCCAGAGTCTCTACATCGTTGATGGCGTATCTTAATTGACCGCTGTAGCTATTCCAATCCTCATCGGACATTTTTAAGGTGGTTTTAATTCGATCACAATTTTCTGAGATGGCGTCCCAGCGTTCTATGCCGCTGGGAGCTTCCGTTTGGCGTCTTTGGAGATAATCGTTTACGCGTAAACGAGCCTCTTCGACAATCGGCAATGCGCGGGCAACACGGCCTCCAATGGTGACGCCGTGTTCATCCAGAGTCTCATGCTTCTCAGCAAGAGCGGTCAACTGTGCAATGGAAAATCCCAGTGTTTCTGCATTGATTTGTCCTTCAAGGCAGCGAAGCTGATGGAAAAAACTGACCAGAGGTTCTGTCCCCTCTGCATTATTCGCCTGAGTATAAAGATCTGAAAAATATTCTTTCTGTTCTAGACTGGCATTTTCGCTACCAGTAAAAATTGTTTCAAAAAGTTCGTTTGTGTAAGAATCAAATGTACTGCTGTACCGCTTTTGCGTGCTCATTTTAAGCCTCCAAAACTTATTCGTCTGAGCTGTGGTTAGTTATGAAGCATGCCGAAATCTACTTCGGTCCTTTTGCCGTGCCGTCTCTCCGCATTTCCGCAACCCCTTGGAAAACCGAGGAAGCTCTCTTGGCAAGAGTTGCGTGGATGGCACCAAAGTAAAACGCTGGTTTTTCTTCTATGTTGTAATCTCTGCGCTTCAGAGAGTTAATGACTTCTTCAGGAAATCCTCCCTGCTCCACTGCAATGATGCCTTTTTTCTGACAATGCATTCTGGGCATTGTCATGGCTTTTGAGATTGACATGCCTTCGTGAAGGACATGAACGAGGAACTGGGTCAGGGCGGAGACAATTCGTTGTGATCCTGGGCTGCCAGCCGCCAGCCAGGGTTTCCCCTGATGCATGACGATAAAAGGTGCAACCGATGAGGGTGCGGTTCCTCCCGGATTAAGACCGAATGGATGGTCAAGAGGGAAGGGCCAACAGTCAATCAGGTAGTTGTTGTAAAGAAAACCGAGGCCATCTGCGGCTGTTTTTGAACCGTAAACCATGTTGACTGATTGGGTTATACAGACAGTGTTTTTATTATCATCCATTACGGTCAGATGGGTTGTTTCCCCTCCAGCAAGCTGCGGCCATGGTTCTTTGGAGACTGCTGATCGTTCTATTAGATCGGAAAGCTCTTCAATGTGATTGCGATTATGCAAAACCGGGTCATTGTCTGCGATGTATTTGTAGCTTGGCTGTTTAAATGCCATTCTGCCGTTGTAGCCGGCGAGCATGGTTTCTGCCAGATAGACTGGCCAGTTTTCATGTTCTGGAGTTATCCCCCTCTTTATTAATGTTTCGATGATGTTGAGCATCAAAATGAGGATTCGTCCTTGTGTTGGCGGGGGCATTGTCACGATTGAGTGGTTTAGAAATGTTGTTCTAATGACGGATTTTTCTTCTGGCCAAGGGATATTATAGAGATCCGTTTTACGTAAAAAGCCATTGTTGTTGCGCATGTCCTTGTCAATGAGGTTCGCAATCTCACCTTGATAGAAACATTCGACTCCTTGCTTTGAGATTTTTTCCAGAACTGTTGCAAGTTCAGGCTGAATAAATAGATCTCCGTCAGCAAAAGGTGTTTGGCCATTTTTGAAATAATAATGCTTTCCACTGCCACTCTTACTGCGTTAAAAAGAGTTTCTTCACGTTTCAGCAGGGTGTGCTGCAACTCTGTGATTATGTAGCCATGTTGGGCCAGTCGTACTGCAGGTTTCAGGACTGTATCCCAAGACAGTTTTCCGAAACGTTTGTGTGCGTAGTTCAGAACCGCTGGTGTTGTCGGAACTGTTGTTGCTCGATATCCATGGACTACATCCTCTTTTTGCATGATCTTTTTATTCAGTAGTTCTGGGATGCGGCCAGAGCCTTCGAGCGCAAATGAGCAGCCGTTCATATGTAAAAGAATGGAGCTTTGTCCTCCAAGGCTACAGGCTTGTGGTTCGCAGACACAAAGTGCAAAAGCTGTCGCGATAGCGGCATCGACAGCGTTGCCCCCGCTACGGAGAATTTCGGCACCAGCGTCTGTCGCTGCAGGGAATGCAGATGCCACCATGCCGCCTTCAGCCTGAGAACAGCATGCGTTTTTACTGAGAATAAAGCTGCTTTCTACACGATTTATGTTCATTACTTCACCATTTTCGGGTCAAGAACATCACGGAGTCCGTCGCCAAGCAGGTTGAAACCCAGAACGGTAATAAAAATAACCAGACCCGGGAAAATTGCCTGCTCTGGGGATATCTCCATGTATGCCCGAGCTTCGTTCAGCATCCGTCCCCATGATGGCGCAGGTGGTGGTGCTCCTAATCCGAGGAACCCCAGGGCGGCTTCGCTAAGAATCGTAGATGGCAAGGTCAAGGTAATCTGAACAATCAAAGGGCTCATACAATTCGGTAGAATATCGCTGAAAAGTATTTTCCCGCCAGATTTACCGAGAGCTCTTGATGCCAGAACATATTCTAGATTTTTCTTTTGCAAGATGACTGCTCTGGTCAGTCGGGCGAAGCGGGGTGTTGAGCCAATACTGATTGCGAAGATCAGAGACATGAGTCCCGGACCAAGAACGCCGACCAATGCAATTGCGAGTAGGATGCCGGGAAAGGCCATCAGAGCATCCATGAATCGCATGATACAGGTATCTGCAATGCGGCCTGCATAGCCCGCCAGAGATCCAGAAATAACACCAAATAGCAGTGATGCCAGGGTGGCCAGACCACCAACTTGGATCGAGATACGTGCGCCATAGGCCAAGCGAGAGAGAGTATCGCGTCCAAACTGATCTGTCCCCAGAAGATGGTCTGATCCGGGTGATGACAGGGCGTTGCGAATATCCATGTCGGTCGGGTCATAAGTAACCAGTATCGGGCCGAAGATCGCAAATAGTACGACCCCGGCTATAAGGATGAAGCCGACTACGGTCAGGTGTCGTTTTAGAAACCTGCGAATCAGTTTTTTCCATTCTACAGATGTTTGCATGTTTCCACCGGTTTTGGCGGGGCGAACCCCGCCAAGGATAGGTTTTTGTAGTTCTGTCCGGGTTTATTTCTTAATCCATGTGTAGGGTAGACCACCGTCTTTGAAGGAGAGGTCACCCTGAGTCGATACGCTGAAATTTTGTACGTTTCTACGCCATGCATGGGTCATCGGTAGATGGAAGAGCATCAGGTTCGGTGCTTCGTCAGTGATGATGTTAAAAAGATTCTGGTACGTTTGTTTGCGCACTTTTGGATCTGCATTTTCTCGCCCTGTTTGGACGAGTGCATCAACTTCTGCATTTTTATAGCCACCGGCAAAATAGTTGGCCGGGCCGTCTGAAGCGTAGAACCGTCCATAACGTGCGTCAGGATCGGAATACCAACCGGCACCAGAAACCGCCATCTGGTATTCGTATTTTTTCATTTTTGGTTTCAACGAGGCCCAGTCGAGGACGCCTAGAGTGATGCGAATACCTGCGTCTTTGACCTGATCCTGAATGACCTGAGCGACTGGCTGATAGCCAGGCTTGACTTCGAGAAGTACGTCGATACCGTCTGGATATCCAGCTTCTTTGAGGAGCTTTTTAGCTTTTTTGATGTCTTGCTTAATCGGTTTTCCACCCATATTCCAGAAGGAATCCTTAGGCCAGATCTGATTCTTGACTGTGCCGAACCCCCAGGTCATAGCGATCATCAATTCTTCACGATCAATGGCATAGTTGATTGCCTGACGTAATTGGGGATTGTCGAACGGAGGCTTACGATTGTTGAAAATAAGCATTCTCCAACTGACACCGGGACGAACCTGCAGTTCGAATTCCTTGTTTTTCTTTTTGGTTAAAATGGGTAGCATTTTTTCAGGAAGAGCGTGAGCGATGTCCACTGCTCCAGTACGCAACGCTGTTAAACGGACTGCTTCATCCGGCAGTGGTAAAAAGTTTATCTGATCAAGATATGGAATTCCTTCGATCCAATAGTCCGTATTCTTTTTAATGGTCAAATGGTCGTTCTTTACCCAATCGACAAAAACAAAAGGCCCCGTCCCAATGGGATGGGTTACCTTACCGTTAGCATCCAGACTTTCCTGAGGAATGATGGCACCGTAAGCTCCCACCAAGTAGGTCAGAAATGCGCTGAAAGGTGATTTGAGGGTTACTTTGATGGTGTGGCGATCGATAATGTTGATTGTGTCGATCACTTCCAGATTTTTTCGGCGCCTGGAACCGGTATTTGGATCGAGAATTCGTTCGAGGCTGAACTTTACGTCATTGGCAACCATTTCACGACCATTGTGGAATTTCACTCCTTTGCGCAGATGGAAGGTGTAATCTTTGCCATCTGCTGAAATATCCCAGGATGTTGCAAGCCATGGTAGCGTGTTCATGTCCTTGTCATACTGCAGGAGACTCTCGGTGATCTGGCCTAGAATCCAGCCAGTACGATCTCCCTGAATAACATGTGGATCAACGCCGACAGTTATTGATGCGTTAGATATACCGTAAGTCAGGACCCCACCAAGCTGTGGGGATGACGCCCATGAAGCTGTTGCAATGAGCATGAGTAGCACTGCAAAAGCAAATCTCTTCATACCTTCCTCCTTAAATGATGGTGTTGAGGTTATTTATCTTCCAAGCGGACTCTAGGGTCGAGAAGTGTGTAGGTGATATCGACACATAGGTTGACAACAACATAAATGACAGCTGCAACAAGAACGATCCCTTGAACCAGAGGGTAATCACGTTCAAAAACGGCCTGAATCGCCATCCGGCCAATGCCCGGCCAAGCGAAAACTGTTTCGGTGATAACTGCTCCTTCGAGCAAACCACCGATCTGCAGACCGATAATTGTGATAGTCGGGATCATCGAGTTTTTCAGAACATGTTTGAGTATGACGGTCGATTCTTTGATTCCCTTAGCTCGAGCAGTACGAACGTAATCTCGATGTAGCTCTTCCAGCATTTCCGAGCGAGTGAAGCGAGTTAGGCTTGCGGCCATGGCTGTTCCCAAGGTGATTGCTGGCATAATCAGGTGTAGGATTGCCTGTGTCGGATTGGTGAAAAGTGGGACGTATCCCATAGATGGCAGCCAGCCCAGAAACTGAGAAAAAACGAGTACCAACATGATGCCGAGCCAGAAGTTGGGGATGGAGATTCCTCCAAGCGAGATGCCCATGGCGCAGTAGTCAGGGAGTCGGTTTTGTCTGATAGAAGCGATTATCCTGCAGGGATACTGATTAAGATTGCAACAATCGCTGCCGATATCGCAAGCAGTGCGGTTGCTGGAAACCGCATCATAACCATATCAAGAACCGGTTCGCGAGTAATGACTGAGGTACCAAAATCTCCTGTCATGACGCCACCAAGCCAATAGAAATACTGAACAATAATCGGTTTATCCAGATGTAATTGCGCCCTTAATGCAGCCTCGGCAATCGGGTCGACGTGGCCTTCACCCATCATCACATCGACCGGGTCTCCCGGGATTAGATGAGTTAAAGAAAAAACAATGATTGACATGAGTAAAAGAACTGGTATCAGGTGAATAAGCCTGCGAACTATGTAAGACAGCACAATCAGTTACCTCCCGGTCTATTTATCAAGTTCCCGCCCACAGCAGGAGACGTAGTGATCTTCTCCTATATGTTCCAGCGCAAGGTGGCTGTTTTTGTCGCAGTATTCTTTTTTCTCCGTGCAGCGATTCCAAAAAGCACAGCCGCAGTCTTGATCTAGTTCTTCCAAAGTGGGGAGATCACCTTTCAGGACTGTTCTGGTGCCTCTTTTTCTGGGTCGGCAATCGGTGCGGCTGCAAGTAACGCTTTTGTGTAGGGATGTTGTGGATTGGAGTACAGCTGCTGGGTCGGTGCCATTTCAACAATTTCTCCGAGATACATAACTGCGACCCGGTCTGCAATATGACGTACGACACTCAGATCATGGGAAATGAATAAATAGGTCAGGTTGAGTGTGTTTTGTAGATCGACCATCAGGTTGAGGATCTGAGCCTGGATAGAAACATCAAGAGCTGAGACTGCCTCATCGGCAATGACCAGTGATGGATGTAGTGCAAGTGCTCTGGCTATTGCAATCCGCTGTCTCTGCCCACCGGAAAATTCATGCGGGTAGCGATCCGCATGCTCTGGTCTCAACCCAACTAGGTTTAATAATTCTTCAATGCGCTCCAGGCGTTCCTTTGGAGAATGCAGATTGTGGACTTTATAGGGATCTAGTAGTATTTGTCTGACAGTTTTACGCGGATTTAAAGATGCGAAAGGATCTTGAAATACAGGCTGAACCTGGCGCCTCGTCTGCTTTAGTTCTTCGCGGGACATATGTAGCATATCGTTCCCCTGAAAGAGGACTTTGCCTTCTGTTGCATCTTCAAGTTTGAGGATACAGCGGCCCAAGGTACTTTTCCCGCAGCCAGATTCTCCAACCAAGCCGACTGTTTCGCCTTTATCGATGGTCAGAGATACTCCGTTGACAGCTTTGACTGTTGACTTTGGTTTGCCGAAGAAGGTTTTTCCCATGGGGTAGGTTTTCTTCAGGTTGATAATTTCAACTAATTTGGATTGATTATTCATAAAGCCAGCACCTCACTGTATGGTTTTTGTTCTGTTCGATAGCAGGAGGAATTTCATCGTTACACCGAGGTAATGCCAACTGGCATCGATCTCTGAATGGACAACCTTGTAGTAAATTGACCAAGCTCGGCACCGTTCCTTCTATAACCGGTAACTTCCGATCTGGCGGTATCGGCGTGTTGAGTCGGGGGATGGAACGGATAAGTCCTCTGGTGTATGGGTGTAACGGCGTCGCGAATAGTTTTCTGACTGGTGCTGATTCAACCACCATCGGTGTACATGACTGAGACGCGATCTGCGACTTCGGCAACAACCCCAAGATCATGGGTAATCAACAGAACTGCTGTGCCATTTTCTTGTTGTAGTTTCTTGATCAGGTCGAGAATTTGGGCCTGGATTGTAACATCAAGGGCTGTTGTTGGTTCGTCTGCGATTAGCAGATCTGGTTCGCAGACCAGTGCCATGGCGATCATGACACGTTGGCGCATTCCACCACTTAAACTATGAGGATATTGATGGAGACGTTTTTCAGGTGATGGGATACCAACTTTCTGCAGCATGACCAAGGCTTTGTCGAGAGCGTCTTGATATGATATTGAGCTGTGAGCCTGGAGTGTTTCGGCAATTTGATCTCCAACTTTGTAGACAGGGTTCAAGGATGTCATTGGCTCCTGAAATATCATGGAGATTCTGTTGCCCCGTATATTTCGCATCTCTTTTTCGCTAATTTGGGCCAGATCCTGACCTGCAAAATGATATGACCCTTTTCAATCCATGATGATTCGGGGGGAGAAGTCTCATGACTGACAGTGATGACACACTCTTTCCACATCCAGACTCACCTACTAGGCAGTGGGTTTCCCCTTTGTTTAGGGAAAAATCGACGCCGTTAACCGCATGGACAACACCGTTTTCGGTCTTGAACCGAACATGTAAGGACTTGACATCTAAAATCACAGAGGCACCACCATTGCAAATAGAAAGGCAACAAGATGCTGTTCTATTATCCAAGTAACGTGCCAAACAGGAAAGTACAGTTATAATGGGGGGTAGGGTCGTGAAATGGTATGAAATGCGAACTTTTAGTTCGTATTTATCGGAATATTTCCTTCTTGATGTGATGTTTTGTCATCAGCTTTTGCAGTTGTCTTGTGGTGACGCCAGCCTGAATGGCACTGTATTTGATGCCGCCTCTGTTTTCAGTCAGGAGTTGAACCAGATATCTGCGTTCAAACATATCGACAACGTTGCGTCTGGCTTCAGAGATCGGCAGGGCGGTGCTGACCGTCTCAGCTTGGGCGTGAATTTTAGACGAACATATCTCTGCTGGGAGATTGCCTAGAGAGATTTCTTTTTCTTCTGTGAGGATATACGCACGTTCGAGAATATTCTGCAGTTCACGAATGTTGCCAGGCCATTCATATGCACACAAGGTATTAAGTGCGTCTCTGGTAATGCCTTCAATCTTTTTATTATGAGTCGTATTAAACAGTTGGATGAAATGAAAGGAAAGGGCAGGGATATCTTCCTCCCGCTTTCTTAGTGGAGGTATGTCTACCGGGAAGACGTTTAAGCGGTAGTAGAGATCTTTTCTGAACTGATTGAGGGAACACATGTCTTCGAGGTCATCATTGGTCGCTGCGATAACTCGCACATCCACTGAAACGGGACTTTCCCCGCCAACACGAACTATGGTTTTCTCTTGAAGAACGTGTAGCAGCTTGATTTGGACATGAAAAGGTAGGGTGGAAATTTCATCGAGAAAAATCGTGCCTTTATTGGCAATTTCAAACTGCCCCATTTTGCTACGGATGGCTCCGGTAAATGCCCCTTTTTCATGTCCAAAAAGTTCGCTTTCTACCAGAGAATCAGGAATCGCTCCGCAGTTGACCGAAATGAATGGACCCTTGCCGCGGCGACTCTTTTCATGAATGACCTTGGCCAGTAAGCTTTTTCCGACACCCGTCTCTCCGTTGAGCAGAATTGTCGCGCTGGTTGGTGCTGCTGTTTCGATTTGCTTCAAAATCGCTTGCATGGCAGAGTTTTCGGAATGGCATAGAGTTTCATTCTTTGGATTCAGGGCCTGCTCGCGTAGCAATTGAAGTTCGACATCCATACGCGCATTGCATTTAACCTGTTCAAGAGTCAGAGTTATTTCCGAAGGCATCAGTGGATAAACCAGATAGGCAGAGACGCCCCCATTCATCAGTTTGATTACAGCTTCAGTTTCGTTTGGGCGGCAGACCATGATTATGGGGGTTAGTTTGTTGTCGGCGTGGGACCCGCCGGCTTCAAGATAGGCCAGCTCTGGCATCGGACTTATTAGGGCGAATTCGAAGAACGCAAAATCAAAAGCACCTGATAAATAGAGAGACAGGGCGTCGGAACTCTTATGGCAGCATTCGAGTGAGTATCCATCCATAAGCGTAGAGTTGATTGGGTTAACGGCGTCTTCGCTGGTGGCATGTATTAGGATACGTTTCATTTGAGCCTCTTCGGAAAATGAATGCGAAC
>JDSF01000449.1_pt1 | contig 14324 bp, 22 predicted proteins | sample 199441 | NCBI WGS metagenome assembly JDSF01 (sample SAMN02592751, study PRJNA231836) | bioreactor metagenome | isolation source: continuous culture bioreactor denitrification-DNRA | place: Germany: Bremen
AAGGTGTTGTACCAATTAAAAAAGATACTAAAATAGAGTCTTATGCTGTATACACAATTGATTCAAGGTATTTTCTTCAAAGTGTAAAAGATTTTGATGGAAGTAATGGAATAATTTTTGTAAAAGATAACAATAGACAAAATGATATATTTTTAAAAGAATACAAAGATAGTAATTTTTTTAAAGCAATGGCTTTAAAATGTGAAGAAGAGCATGATAAACCTGTAGTAGAGTATGAAGATAACATTTATGTAAAAAAGATAATGACTTTTAAAGATTTTAAAAATAAAGATATTGCACATGCAATCTTTTTTTTAGATATTTCAAAAGATAGAAAAGCTTTTTTCTCTACCGTTAAAGACTCCATTCTAACAAGTATTATACTTTTTATTCTTGCTGCAATTATAGTAAACTATTTTTTTAATTATTTAATAAAAAAGATTGATAAAAAGAAGAAGAGTTAAAAAGTATAAATAGAAATTTAGAAAAAATGGTAGATAAAGAGATTGATCATAGGTTAAAAATTCAAAAGAAAGCAGATGAAGAAAAATCAAAAAATGAACAACTTTTAATGCAACAATCAAAGCTTGCAATGCTTGGTGAAATGATAGGAAATATTGCACATCAATGGAGACAACCTTTGATGCAATTAAGTGCAATTTTAATGTATCTTGATGCATACAATGAAAAAGGAAAATTAACACCTCAAAAATTTACTAGAAAACTTGATGAGGGAAATTTAATTATTGATTTTATGTCTAAAACTATTGAGGATTTTAGAAATTATTATAAACCAGAGAAGCAAAAAGAGAAATTCTTATTAAGAGATTGTATTAATAGTGCTTTGTTTATTGTAAATTCAAGTCTTAAATCTTCAGGTATTAATATTGTTACAAATTACTCAAGTAATACTATTGAACTAGAGAGTTTTAAAAATGAGTTCTCACAAGCTTTATTAAATATTATTACAAATGCAAAAGATATTTTAATTCAAAGAGAGATAAAAGATGCAAAAATTTCTATTGATGTAAAAGAAGAGTCTAATAGAGTGATAATTAGTGTAGAAGATAATGCAGGTGGAGTAGAAAAAGAGATTTTAGATAAAATATTTGACCCATACTTTACAACAAAGCATAAATCACAAGGAACTGGAATAGGGCTTTATATGACAAAAATGATTATTGAAAACAATATGGAAGGGACAATTAGTGTTGAAAATAGCTTAAATGGAGCTAGATTTATAATAGTATTAAAAATATAAGCTATTCATTTTTTTTATAGACTCTATTTAATAAAAGTTGCCATTTGTCAACTTTCCCCCAATTAATTCTTACTTTTTTATCAATTTTTTATCTTTAAGAAGATATGCCTCTTTTTCGTTAAATATAAATTGTGGTTCTAAATCAGTTCTTTTTGTAAAAGGCAAGACTTTAAAACTAAGATTATCAAGTATTAATGGAACAGATTTTTTATTCTCAAAATAAGTTAATATCATGTGATAGTCTGTAGCACCTTTAACTTTTACAACACTTAAAAAAAAGTTTTTCTTTAGGGATACCTATCTCTTTTAATGTAAAATATTTAGCAATTGCATAATCTTCACAATCACCTTTCCCTTCTATAAGAAACTCTTTTGGTGTTGCCCAATGGTCATCAACTTTATATTTTCTTGCATCATTAATTGGTAAAATCTTATTATAAAAAGTGTTTACATAATTTAGTTTTTTTTCTAGATTAAAGTTTTGTGTATTTTTTTTTTAGTTTTATATATTTTATTAATCTTATTTTTACAGCTTTTTTTTGAGGGTTATTATTAAGCTTTTTTATATCTTCATTTGTAAGAGTTATACTTTTTGCTTGAAGAAAAATAATACTAATAAACATAAGTAAAATTAATTGTTTCATAAGGTATAATAACAAAAAAATTTGAACTTAGGATTAAGAATGATAAATAATATTATAGAAAACATAGAGTATAAAAATTTAGTAAGTTCACAAGTAAAAGATACAATAAAGTTTTTATTAGAACAGAACCAAGAATTCGCTATTACAGCTAATATTGATGCCTTAGAATTCAACCCAGAATTACCAAGTACAACTTTTGAACAGTTATCAAAGTTTTCATTATTTGTTTTATCAAATTATACATATACTACAATTAAATTAGATAATGGGTTTTTATATTTTGAGGCAGGATTTGGCAGTGAAAATTTTGGTTCTACAGTTAAAGTTCCTTTTTATTCAATTTTTCAAATTGTTGTAGATGAGTCAATACTATTTGTAAATTCTGTTGCAACTGTAGATAAATTTAATAAAGATACTAAAGAGAAATCACTAAATATATTTAAAAATAATCCAAATAATAAAAAACTAATTAAATAAGATTTAGATTGAAGTATGAACGTGAAATAAAAACAGCATTTAAAATATCTATCCCTGTAATGATGGGATACGGTGTTTTAGGTTTTGCCTTTGGCTTACTTTTAGTATCTTTTGATTACCCTTGGTATTTAGCTCCTATTATGAGTCTTTTTATTTATGCCGGTGCTTTACAGTTTGTTGCAATTAACTTTTTTAATGCAAAAGCTGGATTTATTGATATTGCAATTGCCACTTGGTTTATAAATATAAGACAAAGTTTTTATGGCTTGTCTTTATTAAAACGATTTAAAAAAACAGGTAAATTGAAACCTTATTTAATATTTGGTTTAACAGATGAAACCTATGCTTTACTTACAACAATCAAAGATGATGAACAACTAAAGAAAAGATGGTATTATTTTTTCTTAACGGCTTTTAATCAATCATACTGGTTCACAGGAGCAACACTTGGAGCAATAGTAGGTTCAAATATTAAGTTCAATACCGCAGGGTTAGAGTTTTCATTAACTGCATTATTTGTTGTATTGTGTATAGAACAGTATAAAAATTTAAAAAATATTGTTCCTTTTTTACTTGGAGCTATTGCTTCTGTACTAGCTTTATGTTTTGTTCCTACAGATAAGATGCTTATAGTCTCAATTTTAGTGGCTTTAATATTAATGTTTACATTTAGAAAGAAAGTTGAAAATGAGTAATCTTGAAATTTATATAGCTATTCTTATTATGGCTGTGGTAAACTATATTACTAGACTTTTCCCTTTTTTATTTTTTAGAAAAAATGAATTGCCCAATTACATAGTTTTTATAGAGAAATATTTTCCTGCAGTTATCATGACTATACTAATTTTTATTCTATAAAAGAGATTGATTTTATGAGTTTCCCTTTTGGATTAAAAGAGATTGCAGCAATATTTTTTACTGCTTTTTTGCATATTAGTATGAAAAATTATCTTATATCAATTTTTTAGGAACAATTTTTTATATGATAACTATACAGTATTTATAATTAATTACATTTGTGTTATAGTTTTAAGATTGAGAAGGGATAAATATGAAAATACTCGTTTTTGATAAAGAATATAGTTTTGAAAAAAATGATTATTTAATGTATTAATACATAACTTAAGTGATTATCATATTACTTTAACAAAAAACTTTAATGAAGCAATTGAATTATTTAGAAAAAATGTTTATCATATAGTTTTAATAGATTTTACAACGCAAGAAGGTAAAGAATTTTTGCAAGAAGTTAATAGATTAAATACATTACAAAGAATTATAACAATGGGATATTCACTTAGTTGTAGTTCAGAAATGGGTTGTGATTATTGTATAGATAATTTTCATAAAAGAAGACTTATTAAACCTATTGATTCAATTGAATTATATAAAACAATTCTAAATTTTAATGATATTAAATGTAAATATGCAAATGCATTTTCTGAACCAAAAACATTAATAAATGAATTACTAAATAGATATGATTCTTTTTCTTATAATTCATTAACACAAATGATAGAGTCAAAAGATATAGATATTCATGAGTTAAAAGAGTTTTTAGATTTAATAGTGGATTTAAAAAATTATCATATTGATTTTGAAATACTAAATGAGCAGAGTATTAAAATACTTTAAATCAAAATAGGCTTTTGCCTATTTGATTATTGTTTAGGTGCAAATGGGAATAGTGCACTACCCCATGTAAGTCCAGCACCAAATGCATCGAATAAAATTGTATCACCAGCTTTTATTTTTCCTTGCTCGTATGCATAGTTCATAGCCATAGGAATTGATGCTGCTGATGTATTACCATATTTATCAACTGTTACAACAGTTTGTTCATCATTTAAACCTAATGCTTTTCCAACTGCAGAGATAATTCTATAGTTTGCTTGATGAGGAATAAAATGATTAATATCTTCATTTGTGATATTGTGTTTTTTCATCATTACTTCAACATCTGCTGTTAAAGTTTTAACTGCAAGCTTGAAAGTTTCATTCCCTTTCATTTTAATGCATGCAAGTTTTTGATCAAGTACTTCTTGAGAACATGGATGTTTACTTCCTCCACCTGGAGTTTTAATTAAATCATCATAATTTCCATCACTTGAACAGTTTACGTCTACTATTGCTTCTTCTTTGTTATCAGTTGCAGAAATAATTGCTGCTCCTGCACCATCACCAAAAATAAAACAAGTACCTCTATCAGTATAATCTAAAATAGATGTATAAGTTTCTGCACCAATAATTAGTACATTTTTTTTTCATTCCTGATTCAATAAAAGCTTTTGCTACTGAAACAGCATATACAAATCCAGTACATGCAGCACTAATATCATAAGCTTGAACAGGAGGTAATCCTAATTTTGAAGCGATTAAACATGCCGTAGAAGGCATACATAAATAATCTGGAGTTACTGTAGCACAAACAACTAAATCAATATCTTCTTTAGCAATTCCTGCTCTTTGTATAGCTTGCTCTGCTGCTTTTGCTCCTAAGTCAGACGATGCTTCATTCTCCTCAGATATTCTTCTCTCTTTAATACCTGTTCTTTTAGTGATCCACTCATCAGTAGTATCAATAATTTTTTCAAAATCTGCATTTGTCATTATCTTTGGTGGAATGTACGCACCAATAGATCTAAAAGCTGCATATGCCATAAAAAATCCTTAATTATTTATATAAATTTAACTTTTGTTCAATATCTTCATTTAAATTTGAACTTGCTGCATTTATTGCTTGAAAAATTGCATTTTTAATAGCTTTTGGATTTGATTTACCATGTGCAATAATTACAGGAGATTTAACACCAAGTAATGGTGCTCCACCATATTCTGCATAGTCAACTCTTACTTTTAAGCTTTTAAATACTTTTCTCATTAGAACTGCACCGGCAATTGAAATAAGTGATCTTTTAAGATTTTTCTTTAAAATCTGACCAATTGTATCTGCAACACCTTCTGCTGTTTTTAATAAAATATTTCCAATAAACCCATCACAAACAACAACATCTACTGTTCCTTTAAAGATATCACTACCTTCAACATTACCAGCAAAGTTAGGTATTTTTGAGATTAGTTCATACGCTTCTTTTGTTACTTCATTACCTTTAGATTCTTCTTCCCCGTTACTTAATAAACCAACGATAGGATCATCTAATTGAAGAACATCTTTTGCATATGCTTGTCCCATAATTGCAAACTCAAATAAGTTTTTAGCATCACAATCAACATTTGCTCCAACATCTAGTACTAATGTATTTTGATTTTCGCTTGTAGGCATTAATGTAGCAATTGCAGGTCTAGTTACACCTTTGATTCTTCCGATTCTAAGTGTTGCAAGTGACATAGAAGCACCAGAATGTCCTGCAGATACTATTGCATCAGCATTTCCTTCTTTAACTAAATCTATTGCTTTATAAATTGTTGATTCTTTTCTTTTAAGAGCATCTGTAGCTGAGTCATGCATGCTAATAACATCTTCAGTATGCATTATTTCGATTCTGTGTTCAAATTGTTGAGGAATTAAAGCTTCTAATTTGCTTTTATTTCCAACTGCTATTGCAGTAAAGTTGTTGTTGATTCTCAACGCTGCAATAAGTCCATCCATAATAGGTTCAGGACCGAAGTCCCCACCCATTGCATCTATTGCTATCTTAAGCATTAGTTTTTATATTCACCAGTATTTGGGTTAACCGTGTGAGGCATCTTCCAAGTTCCGTCACTATCTTTTACTGGTTTTTTTAAAGTAATTTTATAGTGAGTTCTTCTTTTAGCTGCTCTAGTATGAGATACTCGTCTCTTAGGTACTGCCATGTTTTCTCCTTAATTAATATTCTTTTTCTATAAAATTATCATCTATGCAATTTGCACAAACATGATAATCGCTACTTATAGATGATACTTCACTTTGAATAATCTCTTCAAAATCAATATAATGATCATCTATTTCTATTACTAACTCATCATTTTCTAAGTCAGATTTGTAAATACCATCACTTATTAAAAAATCTAATTTTTCATCTAAGTTAATAGTTTTGTCTTCACCGCATCTTGCACATTGAACAGTAGTCTCACCTGTTAATGCTCCATCGATTTTGACTAAAGATGGCGATATTTTACAAAAAGTACCTTCAATTTTAACTGAATCAAGCTCAGAAGTGAATTCTTTAGGTGCTTGTGGTACTTTTCTAAATTCTATTTTCATTGGAAATTTTTATTTAAATTCTTAACAAATTTCTCTTGCTGCAAAGAAAAAGCTAATTTCAATTGCTGCATTTTCTAACGAATCAGAACCGTGTACGGCATTTGCATCTATAGATTCAGCGAAATCAGCTCTGATTGTTCCAGCTGCTGCTTCTTTAGGGTTAGTTGCACCCATTAATTCTCTATTTTTAGCCATTGCATCTTCACCTTCTAAAACAGATACTACAACTGGTCCAGAAATCATGAATTCAACTAATTCACCAAAGAAAGGTCTTTCAGCGTGTACTGCGTAGAATGCTTCAGCGTCAGCTTTACTTAATTGAATTTTTTTAGTAGCTGCTACTCTAAGTCCGTTAGATTCAAATCTGTCTAAGATTTTACCAACAACATTTTTTGCAACTGCATCAGGTTTAATGATTGATAACGTTTGTTCCATAGGTATTTTTCCTCATTTTATTTTTAAGTCGCGGATTATACCTAAAAAATAAAAAAAGGCAAGTAGTAAAAACTACCTGCCTTTTTTTGAGCTATATTTATAGTTAAATATTAGTCTTCAACTACTGGTTCACCGTCAACTGCACCTTCAGTTGTTGGGTTATCCCAAACGATACAACCTTCAGTTGGACAAGCTTCAGCACATGCAGGAGTATCGTTGTCTCCAACACACTCAGTACAAGTTTCAGCATTTACATAATAAATGTCCTCACCTGTTGGGTTCTCATCATTATCAACAATAGATTCTGTTGGACACTCATCTAAACATGCGTCACAATTAATACAAATATCAGTAATTTTAACTGCCATTCTAACTCCTTCTAAAATTTAAGAAACTTTAGCACACAAAAAATTAAATTTAACTTTAAATGATAATTCTTATAAAAAACCATTTCATGGGCTGTTTCTAGTTGAAAATAATAACGATTATCACATATTTAAGATAGCAAAGGATAATCTTTTTCCAAAAGTAAAAGTTTTCTTAAAATTTAAAATTTATTTTAAAAGGTCTATTTTTTTTTAAAAAATTTATATTATAATTACATCACAAAAATTAATTTTATAAAAAGGAAATTACATGTTAGTAACAAAAAAAGCTCCAGATTTCACAGCAACAGCTGTACTTGCGGATGGTCAAATCGTTGAGGATTTTAATTTATATGATAATATTGGTGAAAAAGGTGCGGTTTTATTTTTCTACCCACTAGATTTTACATTTGTTTGTCCTTCTGAAATCATTGCTTTTTCTAAAAGAATTGAAGAGTTTACTTCAAGAGGTGTAAATGTTATTGGTGTTTCTGTTGATTCACAATTCTCTCACTTTGCTTGGAGAGAAACTGCAGTTGAAAATGGTGGAATTGGAAGAATTAAATATCCATTAGTTGCAGACCTTTCAAAACAAATTTCTAAAGATTATGATGTATTATTTGGTGAAGCAGTTGCGTTAAGAGGTTCTTTCTTAATTGACAAAGATGGTACAGTAAGACATGCAGTAATTAATGATTTACCATTAGGAAGAAACATTGATGAAATGATCAGAATGGTTGACACTATGTTATTTACTAATGAACACGGTGAAGTTTGTCCTGCAGGATGGAATAAAGGTGATGAAGGTATGAAGCCTAACACTGATGGTGTTGCTGAATATTTAGGTAAACACGAGGGTGACTTATAATATTAAAATTTAATATTCATTAAATATACTTAAAAAGGTGTCAACTATTGACACCTTTTTTTATTTACTATATTTACTTTCTTGACTTTTTTTTAAATAAAGACTAAAATTACAACACTTAAAAAAATTACTAAACTAAAAACTACAAAAACTACATAACTTATATGTAAATCAAAAAAGGCAAAATATACTTATGGAAGAGTCAAAAACTCAAACAAAACCACGAAGTCCAAAATCTTCAAATGGAAATAACAAAAAAGCAAGAACTCATATTCCTGTAGAGGGTTATAAAATTGAACAACTAAGAGAACTTCCTTTAGAAGAACTTTTAAAAATTGCAAAAGAATTAGAAGTAGAAAACCCACAAGAGCTTAAAAGACAAGACTTAATGTTTAATATTTTAAAGTCTCAAATTGACCAAGGTGGATTTATCTTATTCACTGGTATTTTAGAAATAAAAGATGGTGGATTTGGATTCTTAAGAGCAATTGATGGAAACTTTTCAGATACGTCAAATGATTCTTATGTATCTGCTACACAGATTAGAAAATTTGCATTAAGAACAGGTGATATCGTTTCAGGACAAGTTAGACCTCCAAATAAAGATAGTGAAAAATATAATGCATTATTAAAAATAGAGGCTATTAATTATTTACCAATTAACGAGTCAAAAAATAGACCACTATTTGACAACTTAACACCTTTATACTCTACAGAGAGATTTAAATTTGAATATGACCAAAATAGAATGACAGGAAGAATGTTAGATTTATTTGCTCCAATGGGTAAAGGTCAAAGGGGACTTATCGTTGCACCTCCAAAAACTGGTAAGACGGAATTACTTAAAGAGCTTGCACATGGTATAACAAGAAATCATCCAGAGACGCACTTAATGGTATTATTAATTGATGAGAGACCTGAAGAGGTAACTGATATGCAAAGAAGTGTTAAAGGTGAAGTTTACTCTTCTACTTTTGATTTGCCAGCACATAATCATGTTAGAGTTGCCGAAATAGTAATTGAAAAAGCAAAAAGACTTGTAGAGATGAAAAAAGATGTAGTTATCTTACTTGATTCTATTACAAGATTAGCAAGAGCATACAATACTGTAACACCAAGTTCTGGAAAAGTACTTTCAGGTGGGGTTGATGCTAATGCTTTACACAAACCAAAAAGGTTTTTTGGAGCTGCTAGAAATATAGAAGAGGGTGGTTCTTTAACTATTATCTCAACTGCTCTTATTGAAACTGGTTCAAAGATGGATGAAGTTATTTTTGAAGAGTTCAAAGGAACAGGTAACTCAGAAGTTGTATTATCAAGAAATGCAGCAAATAGAAGAGTTTATCCAGCACTTGATATTATCAAATCAGGAACTAGAAAAGAAGAGTTATTATTATCTCCAGATATTTTACAAAAAACTTGGATACTTAGAAATGCTATTGCTTCGATGGATGAAGTTGAAGCTCTTAAATTCTTATATTCAAAAATGCAAAAAACAAAAGACAACGAAAGCTTTTTTGCTTCAATGAACGAATAGAAAAATAATTATCAATAAAAAAGGGAAGCTAAATTCTAGCTTCCCTTTTTTATGTAAACAATTTATTAAAAGATTAATTTTTAACAAATAAACTAACAGTTCCACTTACTACTGTAAATGCAACTAATCCTACAACTACGAATAAAAGTATCTCCGTAATAAACATTTTAATTCCTTTTGCATATCTATTTAATGAATAGTTATTCATTTTTGATAAAAGTATAGAGGAATTAAAATTAGTAGATTCTTAAATAGTGAATAGGTATTCACTAAATTTAAAATTTAAATACTTTTTCATATTGTTCAACTCTAAAGTCAAAAGTAGTATAGTTTTTATTTTTTTGTTTCTGTTCTTTATAATAAGGGTTTGCACCAATGCTTCTGTTTGCAGCATTTGAAGGTGAGGTTAGACTTATTGTTTTGATTTCTCTGTTATCATATTTAAATGTATGAATTTTTGGAATAGATTCATCTAATAGATTATATGTAATAGAGTTTTCTTTTAAAACTTTTCTTAAAAAGTATTCTGGAGAGTTTTTACAAAGTCCACCTGTGAAAATAATAGTATCTATATTTGTATACTTTTTTAAAAACCAAAGAATATCTCTTAATACAACATCTTGCATACCAATATCACTAGCATCTATTTTTTCTCTTTTACAAGAATCAACAATATCACAAATTCCTAGATAATTTTTAAGTAGAAAATCTTTTCTTTGTTTAACTGCAAAACTTGATTGGTCATAAACTAAGTTTAAATCAAATATTTTATCTAAAGCTTGCCATAAAAGACCATCTTGTGAACCATAACAAAATAGCACATCTTTTTCTTTATACTCTTTTGTACAAAATCTAGGAGGAGGAAGAGTTCCTACTATGATTCTTTTTGTTTCTTTATTTAAAAAAGGTTCAAAGGGATGAAAGTGATTAAACAAAAAATCCTTTTTTAATATGGAATGAATTTTAACATATTAGTTATAACTTTTTAGGTATAATCTTACGAATTTAAATAAAGGTTTTATTTGAAAGTTGGTGTTTTTGATTCTGGACTTGGTGGATTAACAGTTGTGCAAGCAATTGCGAAATCTTTTAAGGGTGCGCAGATTTTTTATATTGCAGATACATTATTTGCACCTTATGGAGAAAAATCAGAAGAACAGATATTAAAACATAGTTTGGATATTACAAACTATTTAATCAAAGAACATGAAATAGATGCACTTATTGTAGCTTGCAATACAGCAACTTCAGCAGCAATAAAATACTTAAGAGAAAACTTTCCAAACCTTATAGTAATAGGAACAGAACCTGGAATAAAACCAGCTATGAAAACAACACTATCAAAAAATGTTGGAGTCTTAGCTACACCAGCAACATTAAATGGTAACAAATACCAAAATCTTTTAGAGACTCTGTCTTTAGAACATGATGTAAAAGTTCACGAACAAGCTTGTACAGGTTTAGTAGAACAGATTGAAAATGGAAAGATAAATCATCCAGAAACAGTAACTATGCTTCAAAATTGGTTGAAACCAATGAGTGTAAATAGTGTAGATACCATAGTTTTAGGATGTACACATTATCCTTTGATAAGTGAAGTTATAAAAGAGATTATGGGTGCAAATATTATTTTAATAGAGACAGGAACAGCGATAGCTAAAAGACTAGAGGATTTAAGTTCTTTAAATGGACACAATGGAAATAGTGAACTTAAGATAAAAGTTTTTTATACAGGTGAGATAAAAAAAGAGATGATAAATATGATTTTAGACACTTGGGATGATGGTGGTAAAATAGTAGTAAGGAATTCAAATGAGTGATAATCAAACAGTAGAAAAAAAAGTTTTAGCATTAAAATATAGACCAAAAAGATTTGAAGATTTAGTAGGACAAAGTACTATTTCGCAAACTCTTTCTTTAGCATTAGATTCAAATAGATTATCACATGCATATCTTTTTAGTGGATTAAGAGGTTCAGGTAAAACTTCAACCGCTAGAATTATGGCTAAAGCCTTATTATGTTCGCAGGGTCCAACTTCAAAACCTTGTGAAGTTTGTGAAAACTGTCAAAGTGCAAATACAAATAGACACTTAGATATTATAGAGATGGATGCAGCTTCAAATAGAGGTATAGATGATATTAAAGATTTAATAGAACATACAAAATATAAACCGAGTTCGGCTAGATTTAAAGTCTTTATCATCGATGAGGTTCATATGCTTACTACTCAAGCATTTAATGCCTTACTTAAGACATTGGAAGAGCCTCCAGGTTTTGTGAAATTTATACTTGCAACTACAGATCCACTTAAGTTACCAGCAACAATTTTAAGTAGAACTCAACATTTTAGATTTAATAAAATTGCAAATCAAGATGTACTTCATCATCTTTCTCATATTTTAAATGAAGAGAATATAGATTTTGAAACACCAGCTTTAGAGATAGTTACAAGAAGTGGACAAGGTAGTTTAAGAGATACTTTAACACTACTTGACCAAGCAATAATTTTCTCAAAAGGAAAAGTTACAGTTCCTGCTGTTGTTGATATGTTAGGACTTATTGAACCTGAACTTATGGAAAAAGTTTTTGATGTAATACTTAGAAAAGAAGACTTTAGAGATATTGTAAGTGAATTAGAGAACTATGAAATATCACAAGTATGTGATGAGATGACAATTTATCTAAAACAGAAGATGTTGGAAAAAGATGCAAAATTTGATTTACTACTTTTTGATAGATTTTTTAGAATATTAAGTGATGCTAAGCATCTTTTAGCATTAAATTCTGATAGTGGATTTGTACTTATACTTACACTTTCAAAGATGATTGAAGCAACAAATTTAAAAACTATAAATGATATTATAGATCAAGTTGAACAAGTAGATGTTAAGCCTATTATGAAGGAGGCTATTTCAACTGCAAAAGTTTTAGAACATGCACAAAATGATGTGAATCATGCTTATGATGATAAACCAGTAAACATTTCTCAACAGTATAGTGTAAATAAAAATATTCAAATAACAGAAACACCAGTAGTTCAAGAACCATTAGTAAATATTGAAGAAACTGTAGTTGTAGAAGAGATAGTTGAAATAGAAGAAGAGACAACTTTAGCAATAGATACAATAAATGCAGTTCCTACAGTAGAACCAATTGAGACTATTGAAGTTGATGAATTTTCAACACCTTTTGATGAGGTACCATATAATCCAACACAAAATATAGTAGAAGAAAAAGTTCAAGAAAAAGCAATTTCTGAAGAAACTGAAGAAAAAGTTGAAGAAAAAAGAGAAGAGCAAATAGAAGCTGAAGTAGTTGAAGAGGTTAAAGAACAAGAGACTTTAGACCCAAATAAAGAATTATATAAAACTTTAGCTGCAAAAGTATATGAAAGAGATTATGATTTAGGTGAGTTATTTGAGAAGAACTTTGTTTATAAAAGTCTTGAAGATAATAAACTAAAAATAAGCTCATATGCACAAGGTGAAGATAGAAAGTTCTTATTTAAACACTTTGGTGTAATTAAAACATTTATTTATGATGTATTTGGACATGATATTGAGCTTGACTTTATAAAGGAAGACCCCTCCACAAGAGAATAAACTTGAAAAGTTAAAAGTTGAAGAAAAATCAGATGAACATAATGAAGATAACTCTGAAGAAGCTGGTTCTATGATTGAAGATATTGAAATAGGTTCTGGCTGTGTTGCAGATATGCAAAAAACAGCTAATCCAACACCAGCACAAAAAGAATTAGAGATGAATGATATATTAAATTCAGCTATGTTAAATAGAGCAAAAGAACTTTTTGATATTAAAAAAATTACTGTAAAAACCAAGACTTAAGATTTAAGTTTTTGTAGAATATAATGTTGCACACTTTTTATAAAAGATATGCAAAGTTTTGAAAGGATGTTAATGAAATTAATTAAGATAATTACAGCTAGTAGTTTGTTAGTAGCTTCGCTATTTGCAGCAGATACAGTTGATGATAATGTATTAAAATTTGAAAAACAAAGATTTTCTAAAAATCAAAGAATACAAATAAAAGATGTAAAAGTAAATTTAAAAAAAGAGATGCCTCAAAAAGGTTGGTATGGATATATTATCGACCTAGATGCAAAAATGGCAGGAAATGATATCAAAGCTAAAGATATAGTATTTTCAAATGGAAGTTTAATTGCTCCTGAATTATTTGATATTAAGACTGGTATGTCATTAAAAGATTTAATGAAACCAACACTAACTAAAAATTATTATGATGAAAAACACTTAATAGCTGGAAATCCAAATGCAAAAGATAAAATTGTAGTATTCTCAGATCCTTTATGTCCTTTTTGTATGGACTATATTCCAGATGTAATTTCACATGTAAAAAGAAATAAAGATAGCATAGCTTTATATTACTATCACTTTCCATTACTAAAACTTCATCCTGCAGCAGCAGCTTTATCAAAGTTAATGACAGTTGGAAAAGAAAAGGGAATAAAAGATATCGAATTAAAAGATATAGAGCAGATTGGGATAAA
>JDSF01000450.1_pt1 | contig 14292 bp, 19 predicted proteins | sample 199441 | NCBI WGS metagenome assembly JDSF01 (sample SAMN02592751, study PRJNA231836) | bioreactor metagenome | isolation source: continuous culture bioreactor denitrification-DNRA | place: Germany: Bremen
GGTAACTGCAACATATGTAAGCGAAAGTGCGATCACCCTAGATATCTCTCCTGGTCCATTCACCCATCCGACTGTGTTGGGTGCAAAACTGGGCACATTTGTCATAACTTCGACAACCGGAGAGATCTATAGCCCCTCTTTGGTGAATATTGGAGAAGCAAGCGACCAAATTCCGCTCACAGGACTTATGAAAGCTTGGGCTGATGGTCCTTTCGAGCCAGACACGAATGATTTCTATATCATATCTGTTGCGTATCCCAATGGATTCGGTTCAGAGCCGGTTTTACAGGTTCTCTATGATAATTTGAGGCCGATTATTTCTTGGAATAGCAATACAGTGTATGCAAATCCATTTTATGTAGAATTATACTTAGTAAATACCAATAGCACCAATAGAAATGCTCAAAGCGGTTATAGGCCGGCACAATACTTCAAATTGGATTCTCCCTTTTCCTTACCCGTTGGATTCAATCCTCGCTTCAGTGTTGCTGTTGCAGATAGTCCAAATACCAATGTTGGGACGTATACTACAGGGTCTGGCAGCGTGAAGGAATCACAAGGCAGTTATGTTACTACCGACGGTTCTAGTGGTCCTGATAATACTCCAATTCTTGATCCAGGTAGTTATACCAATCCAGATGATCCAGAAACACCAGGTTTTTACTATGGAGAAGTCCCAGTCACTGAGAGCTTTTTTTTATCGATTTTCTTATACCTGAATCAAATTTTGAACTCAGTAATGCCTATGGGAACAACAGGGTGACCATAAATGAGGCTCGCATAGAAGTGATGAATGGGGTACAAGGAACCAATTACTCACAGCAGTTTACCTTTTCTGACCAATCTCCGGCTTCCTCGTTTCAGCTTTTCCCAAGTGTTGGTTCTGGAAGTCCCATCAATTTTAATCTATATCTAGAGAACCAGCTAATAGAAAAGGGGACGGCTTACACATGGTCCGGCTTACAATCTGGCGTATTGAATACTCGCAATATTCGTATCGGTGACATCAGTGAGACAGAAGTAATGAACAAAGTCAGCGGTACCTATACAGATACCATAACAGTAAATATCACCAACTGATTGATCACCTTGCCTGCTTGGAAGCAAGTCGCTCCTTGAGCAGTCTCAGCTTGTCACTTACCTCATCACTGGAAAGCTGCTTGTTTGGATCTACCTCATCAAACAGTTCCTTGGGAATCTCCTCAAGGAAACGTGAAGGGATACTGGTTACCAGTTCGAAACCTCTTTTTTTCGCTTTTCACAGCTACTGATGATAAGCGCGCGCCTTGCTCGGGTGATTGCTACATAGAAGAGACGGCGTTCCTCATCAAGGCTGGCCGGGTTCTCTTCAATTGCCCTTGCATGGGGGATGTACTGATCTTCAACACCAGCAAGGTACACGGTATCAAACTCCAGTCCCTTGGAGGCATGGATGGTCATCAGGGCAATCTTCCCAGCATCCTCTTCCTCTGGGTTCTCTTTTCCTGCAAGACTGATCCTGTTCAGATAGTCGAAAATGGATGCATTCCTGTTCTCAGGATTTCGCTCCCACCTTGCGAGCATATCACAGAGCATGTTGACACCTTTCATCTTATACGCTGCAAAGGCTTCATTGTCAGGATGTTCCGCCTCGATATGCTGCTTGTATCCTATCTCCTGGATCAAGGTCCTCAGTATCTGGTTCCTCTGGGTATGGGTATTGAACAGTTGGTAGTGATACTCCTCAATCAAATCAGCAAACCGCTTTAGCGTACGTTTCATTGCTTCCTTGACCTGTCCATCGGTTGCAATACTCATCAAGGACAGCGCACTGAAGAGGGAGCACTTATGGTCATCAGCTACCTTGCGCATTTTCTCAAGCGTTGTCCTGCCGATCCCCCTTCTTGGGGTGTTGACGATTCTGAGCAGGTTGATGTCATCATCCTGATTTGCAATCACCTTCAGGTAGCTTACAATGTCCCTGATCTCCTTTCTGTCGAAGAAGCTCTGCCCCCCGGTGACCTGGGTTGGAATACCCCGTTCAGTGAACTTGGTCTCCAGGATGGCGATCAGGCTATTGGTTCGCACCAGTACACCGAAATCACTGTATGGCCGATCCTCTTTCTTGTGGATCATGAGAATTTCATCTGCGATGGTTGCCGCCTCATCTTCATCATGGGCAGGGTGGATAAGCCGGATGGAGGAACCTTTGCCACTATCAGTCCAAAGCTTCTTGTCCTTCCTCATCTGGTTGTTTACGATCAGGCGGTTTGCTGCCTCGAGAATATTTCCACTGGAACGGTAGTTGCGCTCGAGCTTTACTTCCAGACGCTCGGGGAATTCTCGCTCAAACATTATCAAATTCTCATAGTTTGCACCTCTCCAGCTGTAGATGCTCTGGTCGTCATCACCAACCACACAGAGATTACGACTCTCTTGGGCGAGGAGCTCGACCATGCGGTACTGGGAAAGGGATGTATCCTGGAACTCATCCACAAGAATATGGCTGTATCGTGCCCTGAGCTCGCCAAGAATTTCAGGATGCTTGTCAAATAATTCAAGGGGTTTCATGATAAGGTCATCAAAGTCGACGGCATTGTATGCTTGAGGTGTTTCTCATACTCATAATAGAGGTTCCTGATCTTGTCAGAGGCATTGGGTCCAAAGACCTTACGCTTGGTCTTGATGTCACTGAACAATGATGAAAGCTCAAACAAGTCAAAACTCTCAACTACATAGTCAAGATTCTGAATGACTTCCTTCATCAAGGCTTTCCTGTCATTGGTATCATAGACAGTGAAGTTGTTCTTGAACCCCAAATGCTGGATATACTGCTTGAGTACACCCATGCCAAAAGCATGAAAGGTAGTCGTGGTAAGTTTCTTCAATGACAGGCCAGTAAGGGCGCGTACCCGCTGTGCCATCTCCTTTGCTGCCTTATTGGTAAAGGTCAGTGCAAGGATGGAGTGTTCATTGATCCCTTTCTCCAGCATATGTGCGATGCGAAAGGTCAGCATTCTTGTTTTTCCACTACCGGCACCTGCTATAACAAGCAAGGGGCCGTGCAAAGTGGATGCAGCTTTGCACTGCTCAGGGTTGAGCTCTTTTTCTAAATTGAATTGCATGGTTCCTCAGATTCGTTTAATGAACACCGAATCGATTCCGACCCCGAGGGCAACCAAGCTGGTGACGATCAGGCCGGAGACAATGACTCCGCCGAATACTGCCATCATGGTCTTGCGCTTGTCAAGGCCCAAAATCCAGGAACCGAGAGTTCCTGTCCATGCACCGGTGATCGGCAAGGGTATCGCTACAAAGAGGAGAATACCCCAGTAGCCATATTTGCTGACCTTTGGGTAGACTCGTCTTTGTGCCCTGGCGACAAAGCGGTCGAAGAATGAGGCGTACCACCTCCAGTGGGCATGGAATATCTTATGGAACGTTGCCAGAAATGTGTACACGATTGGGGCTACCAATGCATTGGTGAGGACACACAGTGGAGTTGCGATAAAGAGGGATACTCCGTTGAAATAGGCATAAGGGATGCCTCCGCGCAGTTCACTGATAGGCAGGAGGGAGAGCAAAATACTGAAAAAACAACGTGGAATTATCCATATAACCTTCCTCTAGGAGGGGATTTCTTCATCAACGAGTATCGCTGAGGCAGGGCATACTTCATGGCAGCAGTAGCAACGGATACAGGCCTTGGGATCGATGATGATGCGTTTATCAACCATCGTCAAGGCTCCAGCAGGACAAATGTCGATGCATTTCCTGCAGCTGATGCAAGGATCGACCAGAAAAAAAACCGGTGCCTTACGCTCCTTCTTCACCTTCCAGCGGATATACCGACTGAAAATAAAGGGGACGATCAAGGAGTGAACGAAGCTGGTACGTTTCTGTATCTCGATACGTACGTAGTCTTCCTGTACCAGTCTTCAGCAGAGAGAGCAGGATAGGAGGTGGGCTTTTCTCCCAAACCTCTCCTGATCCCTTCTGAGACAATAGGAACGAGCATAGGGTCATACCCCATGATAACAGCCTGGGCGTAATCCAAGGCTACTGCATCACGGCTGGCAAGAAGGATGCCCAGATGACGAGAGACCCCATTTGCCGGGCCTGGACCCTCCATTGCGATGATTCCGTCCATCAGGCTGAATGCAGGTTCACGATGGATGCAATGCCCACCATCAGGGAAGCAAACTGTTCACGGGATGGGAACTGGACATGACAGGGACTTTTATAGAGATTGGGCACCAACCCAAACAGGTTTTTAACCGCTCCTGTAGCATACATCAGCTGATGTGTCTTGAATTTGGGAAGGCTGAATACCATATCCACTTGTGAGAGCACCCCGGCAAGTGGTAGCTTCTTTCCACGGGTATACGGAATGGTGTAGGTGGTAGGTTGCTTGGTAAAATCGATCCACTGCACACCTTCCTCTTCACATACCTGAAATATACCAGAGGCTTTCGGCTGGAAATTTGGCTTCTGCAATCCGGGTGAATCGCCAACCAACACCTCTTTTGCTCCTTGGCTCTTGAGATGCCTGATCATAGCCCTAAGGACAGCTGAGTGCGTGGTTATACCACGTTCTTCCTTTGCATCGCTTAGGATATTTGGCTTGAGCAGGATACGTTTGTCCTTGACAACAGGCATTTCACCCTTCTCACAGGCCAAGGCAACCGCCAGGTCGACCGACTCTTGTTCATATTGTTCACACCGTACAATGGCGACACTACTCATACATCTCTCCTGATCAGGCAAAAATAGAGTGGACCTCGTCCATCTCCACGGTCGGGAAGGATGATGGAGCCATATTGCCTCTCTTCACTTCCCTCTTGGGCGCTATCCATAATGGTGAATCTTCCCACTCGTTTTTTTTCGAACAACTTCTCGACAACTCGTTCATTTTCCATCGGATTGATGGAGCAAGTACTGTACAGAATGTACCTCCCGGTTTTACCGCTTCCAAGGCAGCAGCAAGCATGGCGAATTGGGTAATGGCAAGTCGTTTGGGCCTCGATGGGCTCCACATCGCTAGTGCCTTTTGATCATGCAGCACATGGCGCTCACTGGAACAAGGGGCATCGAGTAGGACACGGTCATACACATTCTGTTCGTATAGTGACCAGCGCGTAGCATCATGGGCTGTTACCTGTACAATCTCCCGTTCGGCTTCACCAAGGTGGTCCTTAACAACTTGCTTCAATCTTGCCCTGCGGGCAGAAGAACGGTCATTGGAAACAAGCCTGCCATCTCCATGCAAACTGGAAGCCAGTACGAGGGTTTTTTTTCCTCCTGGGGCAGCACACATGTCAAGAATAGTCTCTCCCTTCTGGACTCCTAGAAGTTTTGCTGCAAGAACCGATGCTTCATCGAGGTAATAGGGTTGGGTCAGCCCCTCCTCATACGCAATAGGAACCTTGTTCTCAAGCAATGCTGCCTTCAGCGGTTCCCAGCGATCTTTGTAGAGCTCCTGGTAGTATGCCTTAAACAGTGTCTCTCCATCTGCTTTGTCCTTCTGTTTTGCCATGGTCAGACTGTACCAACTTTTATCCCTCTTGTGAACCTTTTCCTCTTATGATATGCTCAGCCATGGCGTATATAACTGCATTTCTCGAAGGCATTATCAGTTTTATCAGTCCCTGTATCCTCCCAATCCTTCCACTGTACTTTTCATATCTTGCAGGTGGTGTTGTAGAACAGGAACAGGAAAAAAAACATGTTGCTGAAAAACAGCATCGCATTCGTCATAGGATTCACCATCCTTTTCGTAGCCCTTGGGGCTGCATCAACCACCATAGGACAGTTTCTACAGAGTCACCTGGACATGCTCAATCGCATTGGTGGTGTCTTGGTAATCCTCTTTGCATTGAACAACCTGGGGTTCGTCCTGATCCCCGCATTGAATAACAACCACAAGTTCCAGATGAAAGGCTTGCAGAACATGAATGTTCCCAAGTCGATGCTCTTTGGTTTGGTATTTGCCTTGGGATGGACTCCCTGTGTCGGGCCTCTGCTCGGCAGCGCTCTGATGATGGCGGCTAATGCTGAACTGGTAACCAAGGGTATGTTGACCCTTTTCTTCTATGCAATGGGTCTTGGCGTCCCGTTCCTACTCTCAGCAATCCTGCTCGAGCAGCTCGAGGGCGTTTTTGCTGCAATAAAAAAAAGCATTCCAAGCTTATCACGATAATCAGCGGTCTCTTTCTCTTGGCCTTTGGTATTGCCTTGACCTTGGGATTCAATCCGGCCGCACTATTTCTTTAGGAGTTTTTCATGAAAAAAAATACCCGTACCCTGATGATTACCCTGATTTCATTCATAGTAATCATTGTTGTCGCCTCAGTCGCATACAATGCACTCAAGGAGAGTAGCGCTCCAGCTGTCTCTCTCAAACCGAACCTTGCGAATATTCCCTCCGCCGCAGAAAAACCTGCCGCCGTTGAACCATCAATTGCTGCAGTAGAAGAGCCAGATGTGGCCACAACAACTTCTGAAATTGATGAACCGTCTGCCCCTGCTGAAGTGGCTACTGACGAACAGGCTGAAACTCCTGAAACGGAAGTGGCTGAAGAAGCGCCAAAGATGCCAGATATCCCACTATTCACACTCTCTGGGGAAGAGACCAGTTTTGATACCGTAAGGCAGGGCAAGCCCGCTATCATCAACTATTTCGCTTCCTGGTGTCCTCCCTGTAAACAGGAACTTCCTCACTTCCAAGCAGCATATGATACCTATGGTGATGAGATCAGCTTCATCTTCCTCAATGCAATGGATGGAGAGCGTGAGACACTGGAAACGCTTACCAAATTCATGGAAGAGTTTCCGTTTACCGGTCCTGTTTATACAGATGAAGGGCTTTTCGCTTACATCTTCCAGACAACGAGTCTGCCGACCACGGTCTTCTTCAATGCCGATGGTTCGATAGAAAATGGCTATCTTGGGTATGTCAGTGAGACTGCCCTGCAGGAGAATATTGACCGGTTACTCACACAATAGTAATCATATAGCCTACGTAGAACAGAGCGCTTCCCCCGATACAGAACAGATGCCAAATGGCATGGTAGTGGGGGGAGGCGTTTACTTGCATAAAAGATTACCCCGATGCTGTAGGTCAATCCTGCTGCAATGATCCAGTTGATCAAGCCAGAGGGGATGTACGGGACGATATCTTTCCAGAAGAATACAATCAACCAGCCCATGGCTAGGTAGAGCAGTACATGCAATACCTTGGCTTTTCCCCAGAAGATCAGGGTGAGGATGATTCCGATAACAGCAATTGCCCAAACCAGGATGGTAATTCGATAGGCTATCGGGGTGGCAACATACATCATCATCGGTGTATAGGTGCCGGCTATGAGAAAGTAGATGTTACTATGGTCCAGTACCCTGCAAAGACGTTTCCCATTTCCATGGGGAAGGAAATGGTAGAGGGCTGAGGAACTATAGAGCAGAAGCATGGTGAACCCCCCCCACACAAGGCTACCTATCTGGAGTGAACGACTGGAAAGATGGGGAAGTTTGAAAATGATGGATATGAGGGCGATAAGCGCGAGGAGTGCCCCTACCGCATGGGTTATAGCATTCTCTTTTTCTGCTATCGGGTCGTCATAGCTATGAAGGGTGATATGTGCTTCAAGCCAAGCATTAAGACGTTGCATCGTTGATGCCTCCTATTGCAGGATACCTTAGCGAAGGATGCTCTTTGAAGCAATGGTAGATTTTCGCTGTTTGCATACTAGTAGAAATCTATCAGAAGCCAAAAAAAAGGGCCCTGAGGCCCTGGTTTTAAAGAATATGCTCCAAAAAGAGTTTTGTTCGTTCACTCTTGGGATGGGAAAAAAAACCTCATCGGGAGTGCCTACTTCCACAATTCGTCCTTCATCCATGAATACAACCTTAGAAGCAGCTGCCCTTGCAAAGCCCATCTCATGTGTTACCAGAAGCATGGTCATACCACTTTTTTTTGCAAGTTTGAGCATGACATCCAGCACTTCCTTGATCATCTCTGGGTCGAGCGCACTGGTTGGTTCATCGAAGAGCATTACCTTCGGTTCCATTGCCAGTGCACGAGCAATGGCAACACGCTGCTGCTGCCCTCCAGAGAGCTGCGGTGGATGTACATCAGCCTTTTCCTCAAGTCCAACGAGCTTCAATAAGTCCCGAGCTTTCTCTTCTGCTTTTTTTCTGGGACATTTTTTCTCACTTTCACGGGAGCAAGGGTGATGTTTTGCATGACCGAAAGATGGGGAAACAGATTGAAGGACTGGAACACCATTCCTACTTCCTCACGTATCTTTCTTAAATCTACATGGGGGTCAGTTACTTCATCTTCATCAATGAAGATTTTGCCACCGGTTGGATTTTCCAATTTATTGACACTTCTAAGCAGGGTGGATTTACCGCTTCCAGAAGGTCCGATGATAACAACAACCTCCCCATTTTCCACCGTCAGGTCCGCGTGCTTGACAGCTTCCACCAAAGTCTTGTTTGCAGTGATATAGTCTTTTGAGAGATCTTCAATACGTATTCTAGCCATTCTGATGCAACCTTTCCTCCAAGATGCCTACCAAACGGGAAAGCAGGAGGGTGATGATGAGGTATATGAGAGCGACAACCAACATGGTTTCCAGGGAGAGGAAGGTTCGACTAATATACTCCCTTCCTTTTCTCAGGATGTCACTAAGCGCGATGGCAGATACCAAGGATGAGTCCTTGAGCATCGAGATGAACTCGTTTCCAATTGCTGGAAGTATGACCTTGACCGTTTGGGGGGGGAGGATGACATACCGGAAGGCCTGTGATCGGCTCAATCCCAGTGCAATTGCAGCTTCCATCTGTCCTTTGGGAATAGCCTGGATACCTGCACGTACAATTTCTCCCATGTAGGCTCCGAAACAGATGGAGAGTGCAACGACTGCTGCAACCATCCCCTGTATCTTGAAGAACCGGCCCATTGCATAGTAAATGAATATCAACTGTACAAGGAGGGGGGATACCCCGGATCAACTCTACATAGACACCGCTGAGCATATTGACCCAACGACGTTTGCTAACCGAACCAAGGCCTGTAACCGTTCCAATAACCAGAGCACCTAGGATGGCAAATACGGTAGCCTGGAAGGTGACCGGAGTTCCCTTGATGGTTACCATGAAAATATCACGATAGGGTTGGGGTTTGAACATGACCAAGCCGGCAAGCAAGAGGATTGCACTGAAGAAGGTAATCCTCCATGAATTCAGTACATGTCCATCATCCTTACGAGGGATGAGCACCCCATCGGTCATCTGGATGGTAAGAGCCTTTTTTTTCTGTGCAGTGGGATCAACCGAGACCACTTGGTCCCGTATCTTCTGCATCTTTACTGTTTCATTATCAAATGGTTGTTTTTTCCATATATTCTCACATTTTACTGATATAAGGGAAGTACTACATAATTATGCATGTAAAGTCAAGCTACTATGTATAATTATTCACATATTCCCGATAAACAGTACAGCCGCCTTTCGGCGGCTGCAACAGTATTGAAACAGGGTTTGTTTAGATAATGCCCCATTTCTCTTTCAGTGCATCCATTGTTCCATTCTCTTCCATGGTCTTCAATCCATTGTTGACCAGGTCAAGTACTTCACTATTACCCTTCAGGGTTGCAATGGCAATTGGCTCAGGCTCTCCCAAATCACTTGCACTTCCGGTGATCTTGAGTTTGCTGGCATAGTTTTCATTGGTCATGACGTAGTCACTGGCAATGACGGAGTCAGTAACCACTGCATCAAGATTGCCGTTGAGCATATCCTCGATGGCAAAGCCAACTTCATCATAGGCCTTGATGTTTACACTGAAGTCATCACGGCTCTTGTCAAAATCATCAAGGAAGATATGACCGGTGGTCCCAAGCTGAACACCAATGGTCTTGTTGTTCAGGCTAGCGGTATTGGAAAGTCCACTATTGGAAACAGGAGCCAGGATAGCCTGAGTTACTACAAGGATTGGGGTGGAGAAATCCATGGTAGCCATTCTCTCTTCCGTAACAGAAACGCCACTTGCCACTGCATCATAGGCGCCATTTGCAAGACCGGCAAAGATGCCTTCCCAGGCAACGTTTACGATGCTGATATCAACATCATTTACCTTGGCAGTCTCAGCAACCAGATCGATCTCAAATCCAACGATATCCCCATTCTCATCAACAAACTCAAGTGGGGGCCATGCACAGTTTGCTGCAAAGACATATGATTTTTTTTCCACTTTCAGCCTGTGCCTGGGCGAAGACCAGGGTAGAGGACAATACGATCAACAGGGTAGCAACAACAAGTATTTTTTTTCATGATAATCTCCTTCTTCTGATATACGAATAATGCATAGATATACAATTAATGTCAACTATTTAAGAATAATTATGCACAAAAAGGAAAATAAAATGCAAAAAACAAGGAGCCGAAGCTCCCTGTTTCTGAGTAAATCTTGCTTACAGCAGATTCCATTTCTCCTTCAATGCATCTAAGGAACCATCGGCCTTTGCCTTTGCCAGTCCTTCATTGATGAGATCCAGGAGTTCCTGGTTGTCCTTCTGTACTGCAATAGCAATATCTTCCTGAGTGAAAGGCTCTCCAGCAACTACAAGGCGTGAACTGTAGTTTTCGTTTGAGAGCACGAAATCACTGGCGATCAAGGAATCACACACGGCAGCATCGACATTCCCGTTGAGCATATCCTCGATTGCAAGGCCGATGTCATCATATGCTCTTCTTTCAACTGGATACGCTTCCAAGGCAAAGTCACCGGTAGTACCAATCTGTACTCCGACTTTCTTCCCTTCCAGGTCCTCAATCCCCTTGATAAGACCTGCATCTTCATTGCGGATGATGACTACCTGTCCCGCGGAGAGGATGGGGGAGGAGAAAGCCATAGTGGCTTTTCTCTCTTCGGTTACGGTAACACCGCTTGCAACTCCATCATAGGCACCATTGGCAAGGCCAGCGAAAATGGTGTCCCAGGGTATGTTTTCACTGACATGGGAACACCTACCTTCTCACCGATGAGCGGTACCAGTTCAACCTCAAATCCGGTCAAAGTACCGTCTTCGACAAATTCCAGTGGGGGCCAGGTTGCATCTGTTGCAAATACATAGCTCTCTTTCTTCTCTTCTTTCTTACAGCCGGTAAGCACGAGTGCAAAGACCAGTACCACCATCAGTGCTGCTATCATGGTTTTTTTTCATGTTGTTTCCTTATAAATATACATGTGTTGTAAGATTCTTGTTTGGATAATGGGCAACTTTGTTACATCTGTCAATGACCCATAATCTGGTAGGTTGCACTCAGACCAATGATGAGTCCGAGCAAGACGCCTCCCAGCACTTGGCTGAATGAGTGACCGAGCATGGTTTTCAGATTCTCAGGTGTGAACTGGCCTTCTCGATGGATGTCACTGAGAAGCCTGCTCCACTCATTGATGACTTCTGCCTGTTTTCCAGCTGCCCTGCGAATGCCCATTGCATCGTGGATGACAATTGCTGCAAAAGTAGCTGCTATGGCAAAATTTACGGTACCGATACCTTCAGTGAATGCAATTGATGTTGTAAGCGCAATAACACCTGCAGCATGGCTTGAAGGCATTCCTCCAGTGCTGAAGAGCATGTGCCAGACAAACTTCCTCTCAAAGATTACATTGATGAAAGGTTTGAGAAATTGTGCAATAAAGAAAGCAAGTGCTGCCGAAACAAATGGGGCATTATCCAACAAGGCATTGTTCATGCCCAACAGAGTAACTTTTTTCCCCTGCTTGCGCAAGATTCTATCTTGTTCTAGAGTTGCACTCAACATTATCATTGGAGATTTCATGTACGTTTCACAGCAAAAAAGTGATTCCATTCAATTCTGGGTACTTAATATTGCCTCATTCTTTGGCCAGCTTTCCATTGCCATGGTCAATCTGGCACTGGTGTATCATCTTCGCAGGGCTTTCTTCCTTGGGGCGGACCAAATAGGGGTTGCAGCTCCATTACTACTGCGACGTACTTGGTTTTCTGCTTGCTTGGGGGGGGTAAGTTCACCGTACATTTTCGTCCACGCCACCTTGTAGAGACATCTTTAATCGGTATGGCTTTGGCGGTACTGCTCTTTGTATCAACCAAGACATTGTCCATCGCTTACATTGCATTGGTGTTCTATGGGGCTTTTATGAGTCTTCTATGGCCACAAGTCGAGGGATGGTTCTCTAGAGGAAAGGAAGGGGCACAGCTAAATCATGTCACCAATGCCTTTAACTTTTCCTGGTCCTTTGGAGTTGGCGTCTCCAGCTATATTGCAGGCATTCTCGTGGAAGTATCCACAACGACGCCTTTCTATGTAGCTATTCTTATGTTCTTCCTTGTGTTTCTTCTGCTGGTAATCACCAGCGCTTTGGTTCCTGGTATCAGGGCAGTACAGAGTGAGCATGCTGACAACAAGGAGAATAATAGGGAGGATGCGAGTACGCCTTTGCGCTTCTATGCTTGGGTAGGTATTATCTCCCTCTATAGTGGTATGAGTGTCATTCTTACCATTTTCCCGCTTTACGCCCAGGATGTACTGAAGATCAGTGAAAGCCAGACCGGCTTGCTTTTGCTTGTACGTGGAGTAGCAACCTGCCTCAGTTTTCTGGCGCTGGGCAAGATGGAGTTCTGGCACTTCAAGAAGCGCTACATCTTTATGGTGCAGTTGCTCTTCGGAGTGCTCTGTCTTTTGCCATGGGATTCTCTTCACCGCTTCCCTTTGCATTTTTCTTCTTATTATTCGGAATCCTTTTCGCGTTTTCCTACGACCAGAGTATGTTCCATGGTGCAAGTGGCAGTGTGAACCGGTCTGGGAGAATGATCATCCATGAGGTATTGCTGACCGTCGGCACTATCCTTGGGGCAGTCGTGGGAGGAAGCGTGTACGAACAGCTCTCTTTCTCCAAGGTATTGCTTGTCATTGGGACTGCCGCCATCATCCTCGTCATGATTGAGTTGCTTGTTGCCTTTCTCATTGAAAGGAACAGGATTAAGGGAAAGTAGTTTTACACACAACCTAGAGTTCGTATACAATAGAGAACAAAGACGCCAAAAGGAGCCTACTATGAGCAAGACCTTGACTGAAAAAATTCTAGCTTCCCACCTTGAGGAGGGAGCACTGGGAACGGGAAACCCAATCGGTATCCATATTGACCAAACGCTTACCCAGGATGCTACTGGAACTATGGCCTACCTGCAATTCGAGGCAATGGGTTTGGATCGCGTCCAGAACGAGTTGGCTGTGAGCTATGTTGATCATAATACCATCCAAGTAGGATTCGAAAATGCAGACGATCATCACTATCTGCAGACAGTAGCCGCTGCCAAGGGCGTAGTATTCTCCCGTCCGGGAAATGGAATTTGTCACCAAGTGCATCTAGAACGATTCGGCAAACCAGGGAAGACGATGCTTGGCAGTGATAGCCATACCCCAACCGGTGGTGGCATCGGCATGATTGCAATCGGAGCCGGTGGGCTTGATGTGGCTGTTGCCATGGCTGGCCAGAGCTTCCACCTTATCAGCCCGAAAGTCATTGAGATCCGTCTCCATGGGAAACTTCGACCTTGGGTCTCCGCTAAGGATGTCATCCTGACAGTACTTGAGCGCTTTGGAGTGAAAGGCAATGTGAACTGTATCTTTGAATACACCGGAGTAGGGGTCGAGACGCTTGAAGTTCCTGAACGTTCGACCATCTGTAACATGGGTGCTGAATGTGGTGTCACCACGAGTATTTTCCCCTCTGACGAAAAGACCCGCGCATTCTTGAAGGCGCAAGGAAGAGAGTCAGACTGGATTGAGCTTAATGCAGATGAAGGTGCGGTATATGATGATCTGTTTGAAATCGACCTCTCAGCTCTGGAGCCCAAGGTAGCCTGTCCCCATTCACCAGGAAATATTGCAACTGTTGCATCCCTTGCTGGTAAACGAATTGAGCAAGTCCTTATCGGCTCCTGCACCAACTCCAGTTATGCTGATATGAAAAAAGTTGCTGACATTCTTGATGGACATACCGTCGCAGAACATGTAAGCCTTGGTATTGCCCCGGGAAGCCGTGAGGTGCTCCTGATGCTCAGCAAGGATGGTTCATTAGCAAAGATGATCGCCAGTGGTGCCCGCATTCTGGAGAGTGCCTGTGGATTCTGCATCGGCAACCATCAGAGTCCTGGCACCGAGGGTGTCTCGCTTAGGACCAGCAATCGTAACTTTGAGGGACGTAGCGGAACCAAGAGTGGCCAGGTCTATTTGGTCAGCCCTGAGACTGCCAAGGCA
>JDSF01000451.1_pt1 | contig 14279 bp, 9 predicted proteins | sample 199441 | NCBI WGS metagenome assembly JDSF01 (sample SAMN02592751, study PRJNA231836) | bioreactor metagenome | isolation source: continuous culture bioreactor denitrification-DNRA | place: Germany: Bremen
AGTGTCTTTTCGTCTACTAAGTACGGTAATTGGCCTTAGCCATTGACCTTAGCAATAATTTCTTCGCCGATAGCCTTAGGCACCTGATCATAGTGATCAAAGACCATAGAGTAGGTGGCTCGCCCCTGTGTCGCACTACGCAGATCGGTTGCGTAACCGAACATACTAGACAACGGAACATGAGACTCAACAACCTGGGCACCACCACGTGCATTCATCCCTAGCACACGGCCACGGCGACTATTAAGGTCGCCAATCACGTCACCCATATACTCTTCAGGAACGACAACTTCCACAGCCATAATTGGTTCGAGCAGAGCAGGAGCAGCTTTCTTAGCACCTTCCTTAAAGCCCATCGAACCAGCGATTTTAAAAGCCATCTCGTTTGAATCAACATCATGGTAAGAACCGTCATAAACAGTAACCTTGACATCAACAATCGGAAAGCCAGCTAACACACCATTCTCGGAAGCTTCCTCAGCACCCTTGCCTACAGCAGGAATGTATTCACGTGGAATAACACCACCTTTAATAGCGTCGACAAACGTAAAACCATCACCCGGCTCGCCCGGCTCAAGCCTCAGCCAACAATCGCCATACTGACCACGACCACCAGACTGACGTACAAACTTACCCTGCACCTCAACTGACTTAGTAATCGACTCACGATAAGCAACCTGTGGGGCACCAACATTACACTCAACCTTAAACTCACGCTTCATGCGATCAACAATAACGTCGAGGTGGAGCTCGCCCATACCAGAAAGTATCGTCTGGCCGGTCTCCTCGTCGGTGCGAACACCAAGTGAAGGATCTTCAGACAACAGCTTACCAAGAGCAACGCCCATCTTCTCCTGATCGCTCTTAGTCTTTGGCTCAACTGAGAGATGAATAACTGGCTCAGGAAACTCCATAGACTCAAGTATGACCGGATTATTTACATCACACAGAGTATCACCAGTCGTAGAGTGCTTAAGCCCAACAGCTGCGGCGATATCACCAGCATAAACCTGTTTGATCTCTTCACGCTTATTGGCATGCATCTTCAGCAGACGACCAAAACGCTCCTTTTTGCCCTTAGTTGAGTTAGCCACAGTCGTGCCAGACTCAGCAACGCCTGAGTAAACACGAAAAAAGCTCAACTGACCAACAAAGGGGTCTGTCATAATTTTAAACGCAAGAGCTGCGAATGGTTGATCATCATCTGCTGGACGCGCAAGCTCTTCACCCGTATCAGGATGAACACCTTGAATAGGCTTAACATCCAGAGGAGATGGCATGTAATCTACGACAGCGTCAAGAAGAGTCTGAACACCTTTATTCTTAAAAGCACTACCACAGAGAACTGGACAGAAATTAATTTCCTGAGTCCCCTTACGGATAGCATCCTTAATCTCCTCAAGCGTCAACTCTTCACCGCCAAGATACTTCTCCATCAACTCATCATCATGTGAGGAGATCTCTTCAAGCAGGGCTTCACGAGCTAGTTCGACATCATCCACCATATCAGCAGGAATATCGATAACCTCATATTTAGCGCCCATCGTCTCATCATCCCAAACGATTGCTTCCATCGTTACAAGATCAACAAGACCACGATAATTCTCTTCAGCGCCGATAGGTAGCTGCAATGGCAATGGATTAGCACCAAGGCGATCACGAATCATATCGACGCCATTTTGAAAATTGGCACCGGTACGATCCATCTTATTTATAAAGGCAATCCGTGGAACACCATATTTATCAGCTTGACGCCAGACAGTCTCGGACTGAGGTTCAACACCACCAACAGAACAGAATACAGCAACCGCGCCATCGAGCACCTTCAGAGAGCGTTCAACTTCAATAGTAAAGTCAACGTGCCCAGGCGTATCAATGATATTAACGCGGTGATCGCGCCAGAAACAGGTTGTCGCAGCCGAGGTAATAGTAATTCCTCGCTCCTGCTCCTGCTCCATCCAATCCATAGTAGCGGCGCCGTCATGAACTTCGCCGATCTTATGAGACACACCGGTATAGTAAAGAATACGCTCGGTTGTCGTAGTCTTACCAGCATCGATGTGTGCCATAATCCCGATATTACGGGTATTTTCTAATGATACCTTGCGTGCCACAATTTACTCCTGCCAGCCTACCAGCGGTAATGAGCGAAGGCTTTATTTGCCTCAGCCATACGATGTGTGTCTTCACGCTTTTTAACTGCAGCGCCGCGATTATTAAATGCATCAAGAAATTCGCCAGCCAGACGCTCGCGCATTGTCTTCTCACTACGACCTTTGGCATAAGTCACCAGCCAACGCATAGCTAAAGCAGTGCGGCGTGAAGGACTAACTTCAACTGGGACCTGATAAGTCGAACCACCAACACGGCGTGATTTAACTTCAAGAACCGGACGAATGTTCTCCATCGCTGTCTTAAAAACTTCCAAAGGATCATTACCGGTGCGCTCAGACACAAGATCAAATGCACCATAAACAATCTGCTCAGCAGTACTCTTTTTACCGTCAACCATTACATTGTTAACGAACTTCGCAACCAACAGATCCGCAAATTTTGGATCAGGCAGGATGACCCGCTTAGGGACTTCTCTTCTACGTGGCATAACGTCCTCTTCCTAGACTATATTACTTAGGGCGCTTGGCGCCGTACTTGGAGCGAGCCTGCTTACGGTCTTTAACACCAGCAAGGTCAAGCGTTCCACGCACAATATGATAACGAACACCAGGCAAATCCTTTACCCGGCCACCACGAATCAGAACCACTGAGTGCTCCTGAAGGTTGTGTCCGACACCAGGGATATACGAGGTAACAACAATACCATTCGTCAAGCGCACACGCGCGACCTTACGCAAAGCCGAGTTCGGCTTCTTTGGAGTTGTTGTATAAACACGGGTGCAAACACCACGTCTTTGCGGGCAAGACTTCAACGCTGGCGCAGTTGACTTAGTCACTTTTTTCTTACGCCCGTTGCGAATCAATTGGTTAATCGTTGGCATCTAGATTCTCCCAAATCTTTAGCTTTGTTTCAGCCGATAAATAATGGCCTTTCTACGGGGAAAAACCCGCAGAGATTATCAATCGTCACCAGCTTTGTCAAGCTATTTTTTCCAATATAGTAATTAGTTACCAGAGATGAAAAAGGCCCTGAAGTTCAGGGCCTTAACACCTTTATTCAATCTCTTCCGGCATCTCAGTGTCGGATTCATCTATTTCGATCGGTTCTTCCAGTCGTACCTCTGGCTCCGGAATCTTCAATTCAGCGGCACGGTACTTAGCAACACCTGTACCGGCTGGAATCAATCGACCCATAATGACATTTTCTTTCAAACCACGGAGAGAGTCGACCTTACCCTGAATTGAAGCCTGAGTAAGAACCTTCGTTGTCTCCTGGAATGATGCTGCTGAAATGAATGATTCCGTCGAGAGAGAAGCCTTGGTAATACCAAGCATGATCGGCTCACCAATGGCAGGCTGTCCACCGTCATTCATGATGCGACCATTCTCTTCCTCAAAGACGCCACGATCTATCTGATCATCAATCAAGAAGTTAGTATCACCAACCTCCTTAATCTGAACACGCCTCAGCATCTGACGCACGATCGTTTCAATATGCTTATCATTAATCCCTACACCCTGCAATCGGTAAACTTCCTGAACTTCGTCTACAAGGTATTTCGAGAGCTCCTTACTACCAAGAACCCTCAAGATGTCATGCGGATTACTGGAACCATCAACAAGCTCTTCCCCAGCATGCAGATAATCACCCTCATGAACTGAAATGTGCTTCCCTTTAGGGATGAGATATTCTGCAGGTTCACCAATTTCCGGAGTGACAATAATCTTACGTTTCCCTTTGGAATCTTTACCAAAGGATACCACACCATCAATTTCAGAGATAACAGCAACTTCCTTAGGCTTGCGTGCTTCAAACAGTTCGGCAACACGCGGCAAACCACCGGTAATATCTTTAGTCTTAGTTGTCTCACGTGGAATCTTAGCCAAGATAGCACCCGCATGAATCGGTGTTCCTTCCTCAACTGAGATATTCGCCCCAACGGGCAGCATATAGCGCGCCTGAGCACCATTGGGCAACTTAACAGTTTTCCCGTCCTCACCTTTCAGGGTGATACGTGGACGTTTTTCTGCAGACTTGGCCTCAATAACAACCTTACGCGAGAGGCCAGTAACCTCATCAACCTGCTCCTCCATGGTCACACCCTCGGCGATATCACCGTAGTGAATCACACCTGCAACCTCAGTAATGATTGGAACAGTGTAGGGGTCCCACTCTGCTAACATTTCTCCACTCTTAACAGGCTCACCTTCCTGACGCGTCAGGCAAGCACCATAGACAACAGAGTAACGCTCACGTTCACGTCCAGTCTCATCAACGACAGCCACCTCACCTTTACGGTTCATAACGACTGGGAACCCATCAGCATTATCAACAGTAATCAGATTGATAAACTTCAGAATACCATCGAAACGCGCCTCAAGAGCAGTTTGCTCTGCACGCCGTGAAGCAGTACCACCAATATGGAAAGTCCGCATTGTCAGCTGAGTACCTGGCTCACCAATTGACTGAGCAGCAATAACACCAACAGCTTCACCCAAGTTAACCAGATGTCCACGCGCAAGATCCCGGCCATAGCAGAGTGCGCAGATACCACGCTTACTCTTACATGTCAGAACTGAACGGATTTTGACTCTTTCAATGCCCGCCTCTTCAATTTTGGCGACCAAGTCTTCATCAATCAGCTGGTCAGTCTCAACTAACAATTCATCCGTAATCGGATCAGTGATGTCCTCGAGAGCTGTACGGCCAAGAATACGGTCTCCGACACGCTCGATAACCTCACCACCCTCGGTCAATGAAGAAACTTCAATGCCGTCAAGGGTTTCACAATCCTGTTCAGTAATAATGGCATCCTGGGCAACATCAACGAGCCGACGTGTCAGATAACCTGAGTTTGCAGTTTTCAACGCTGTATCAGCGAGACCTTTACGGGCACCGTGAGTCGAGATGAAGTACTGTAAAACTGTCAGACCTTCTCGGAAGTTCGCAGTGATCGGAGTCTCAATGATAGAGCCATCTGGCTTTGCCATCAGACCACGCATTCCAGCGAGCTGGCGAATCTGTTGAGCCGAACCACGAGCGCCAGAATCAGCCATCATGTGGATTGCATTAAAGGACGAAACTTCGACCTCTTCCCCATCTTCAGACTGAATCTTATCGATCGCAATATTACCAAGCATTGTCCCGGCAATATCTTCAGTACATTTAGCCCAGATATCGATGACCTTATTATAGCGCTCACCGTCTGTAATCAGACCTTCTGTGTACTGCTGCTGTATATCTTGGACCTCATCAGCAGAAACTTTAATCCGCTCTTCTTTGGTCTTCGGTATTTCCATATCATCAAGACAGATAGAAACACCAGCCATACTGGAATAACGGAAACCGGTTTCTTTAAGTTTGTCCGCCAGGATAACGGTCTCTTTGTTGCCAGCAAGACGGAAACTGATATCAATTAAATCAGCAACCTGCTTTTTACCCATAACCTTGTTGACATGCTTGAATGGTATCGATGTCGGAACAACATCCCGCAGCAAAATCCGACCGATCGTTGTCTGTACAATTTCAACCGGAGATCCATCCTGCTGAGACATACGCACCTTGACACCCGCCTGGAGATCAGCCTCACCTGAATCAAATGCCATACGCACTTCATCTTGAGAGGCAAAGATCTTACCAGTACCAGCAACAAATGGCCGCTCACGAGTCATATAATACAGACCAAGAACCATATCCTGAGAAGGCACGATAATCGGCTTACCATTTGCTGGCGACAAGATGTTGTTAGTTGACATCATCAAAACCCGCGCTTCAATCTGACTTTCAATTGATAACGGCAGGTGAACAGCCATCTGATCACCATCAAAATCGGCGTTAAAAGCAGTACAAACCAGCGGATGTAGCTGAATAGCTTTACCCTCAATCAGAACCGGCTCAAACGCCTGAATACCAAGTCGGTGCAGAGTAGGTGCACGGTTGAGCATAACCGGATGTTCTTTGATAACTTCTTCAAGAACATCCCAAACCTCAGGTTTTTCCTTCTCAACCATCTTCTTGGCACTCTTGACCGTGGTTGAGAAACCTTTCTCCTCAAGCTTTTGATAAATAAATGGCTTAAATAATTCAAGGGCCATTTTCTTTGGCAGGCCACACTGATGTAGCTTCAGCTCCGGACCAACGACAATAACTGAACGGCCTGAGTAATCAACACGCTTTCCGAGCAAGTTCTGACGGAAACGACCGCCCTTACCTTTAAGCATGTCTGACAGAGACTTCAGAGGTCTCTTGCTTGGACCAGTTATTGCGCGACCTCGGCGACCATTATCAAACAATGCATCAACAGCTTCTTGAAGCATTCGCTTTTCGTTGCGGATGATAACTTCTGGAGCACGAAGCTCCATAAGTCGCTTCAAACGATTATTTCTATTTATAACACGACGATACAGATCATTAAGATCGGAAGTCGCAAAACGTCCACCATCAAGGGGAACCAACGGACGCAATTCAGGTGGCAGAACCGGGATGGTCTCAAGGATCATCCATTCAGGCCTATTACCACTATGACGGAAGGAATTAATAACCTTCAGTCGTTTAGAAACTTTCTTCCGCTTGGCTTCACTCGTCGCTTCTTTCATTTCAATGCGAAGAGCATCACCTTCCTCAACAAGCTCGATCTCTGCTAACAATTCACGAACAGCCTCTGCACCCATGCCAGCAGTAAATTGACCGGCATATTCGTCCATTGCTTCGCTATACTTGTCCTCTGTAAGCAACTGACCTTTGACCAGTGGTGTATCACCGGCATCGAGGATAACATAAGCCTCAAAGTAAAGAACCTTTTCGAGATCCTTCAATGTCATATCCAACAGAGCACCTATCCGCGAAGGAAGGGACTTTAAAAACCAGATATGAGCAACAGGGCAAGCTAAATCAATATGTCCGAGACGCTCACGACGAACCTTGCTCGGAATAACCTCAACACCGCACTTTTCACATACGATGCCACGGTGCTTCATCCTCTTGTACTTACCACAATTACATTCGTAATCTTTGGTAGGACCGAAGATTTTAGCGCAAAACAGACCATCACGTTCCGGTTTGAATGTCCGGTAGTTGATAGTTTCTGGTTTTTTTACTTCACCAAAAGATCGTTCACGAATTTTCTCCGGCGAAGCCAGAGAAAGCTGAATTGAGTTAAAACTCAATGGATCTTTCGGACGCTCAAAGAGACTGAAAATATCTTCCAAAACGCATCCTCCTTATAGGATGAGTGTTCAGTTTTACAAATTGCAGGGCCAAACCTTCAAATGAGGTCTAGTCCTCTTCCAGCAGATCAACATCCAGACACAGAGCCTGAAGCTCTTTTATCAAGACATTGAATGATTCTGGCAAGCCAGCCTCAAGAGTATGCTTACCCTTGACGATCGCTTCATACATACGCGTCCGACCTGCAACATCATCTGACTTTACAGTCAAAAATTCTTGCAGTGCATGTGCGGCACCATAAGCTTCCATCGCCCAAACTTCCATTTCACCTAGGCGCTGTCCACCAAACTGGGCCTTACCACCGAGTGGCTGCTGTGTAACCAGACTGTAAGGACCAATTGAACGTGCATGAATTTTGTCATCAACGAGGTGATGCAATTTCAACATGTACATAATACCAACGGTGACTTTCTCTTTAAATGCATCACCAGTGTTACCATCATATAGAGTCATTTGACCACTAGAGTTGAACCCTACGCGCTCAATTTCACTCTTTATATGCTCTTCACTCACACCTTCAAAAACAGGAGATGCCATTGGCACACCCATAAACAGACGGCGCGCAAGCACTTTGACATCCTCTTCTTCGAGGTTATCTATAAATCCATCAAGCTCTGGATCATTATACGCTTCTTTGATCTGAGCCTTCAGAGCTTCTTCACTATACTGCTCTTCCATAACCTTGCGGATCTGGTTACCGAGACCACGGGCAGCAAGACCGAGGTGCGTCTCCAGAATCTGTCCGACATTCATACGTGACGGAACACCGAGTGGATTCAGTACAATTTCAACAGGAGTTCCATCAGCCATGTAAGGCATATCTTCCTGTGGAAGAATCCTTGAAAGAACACCCTTATTTCCGTGGCGACCAGCCATTTTATCACCAACTTGAAGCTTACGCTTGATGGCGATATAAACTTTGACCATTTTAATGACGCCCGGAGGCAAGTCATCGCCACGCTTACACTTGTCGATTTTGTCTTCAAACACTGCAGTGACAAGTTGCTCACGCTCAATCAGTCGATTTTGAATATCATTAACTCGACTTTCGACATCACTATCACCAGAAACAGAGATCTCCTGAATCTGATTGAAGGCGATTGTATCGAATGCAGCGGCCGAAACTTCAACACCTGCTGGCAACAAAACATTTCCAGCGTCATCTTTGATCGCAACAGCAGCAGTTTGACCGACTAACAGTGAACGAACCTGATTCCGCGCTGACTTCCGTAAGATCCTGATTTCATCATCACGATCTTTAAGAAGTTTGTCAATTTCACGTGCTTCAATCTGCTCAGTACGAGCATCTTTGTCGGAACCTTTACGAGAGAAGACTCGCGCGCCAATAACAACACCTTCTTCACCCGGCGGTACTCGCAGAGAGGTATCACGAACATCTCCTGCTTTTTCACCAAAGATTGCCCGCAAAAGCTTTTCTTCAGGCGACAATTGTGTCTCGCCTTTAGGGGTGATCTTACCAACTAAGATATCGCCTGGCTTAACACTGGCGCCAATGCGAATAATACCAGACTCATCAAGATCACTTAGAGCATCCTCGCCAAGGTTTGGAATATCATCTGTAATCTCTTCCTTACCGAGCTTAGTATCACGAGCAACACACTCAAACTCTTCGATATGAATCGAAGTATAGCGGTCGTCCTGAACCAACTTTTCAGAGATAAGGATAGAATCCTCAAAGTTGTATCCATGCCAGGGCATAAATGCGACAAGGACGTTCTGCCCCAGAGCTAATTCACCCCACTGAGTGGATGGCCCATCAGCAATAACATCACCACATTTGACTTTGTCACCAACTTTTACAATTGGTTTCTGGTTAATGCAGGTATTTTGATTTGAGCGGCTAAACTTCAAGAGGTTGTAAATATCTACGCCTGTACCACTCTCATCCAGATCCATATCCGCGATCTGAATAACAATCCGGTCTGCGTCAACACTCTCAACAACACCATCATGGTTAGCCACGATAGAGTTTCCTGAGTCATGTGCAACAACACGTTCCATACCAGTACCAACCAGTGGTGCATCAGTACGCAGCAGTGGAACGGCCTGACGCTGCATGTTCGAACCCATCAGAGCCCGGTTCGCATCATCGTTTTCCAAGAAAGGAATCAATGCCGCAGCAACAGAAACAATCTGCTTAGGAGAAACATCCATTAAGTCGATCTGATCTGGTGGGATCAGCATCGTCTCACCATTCTTGCGGACGTTGACCAGCTCGTTGATAAAAACACCATCTTCATCAATAGGTGCGTTCGCCTGAGCAATCGTGTGCCCTTCTTCTTCCAAGGCAGAGAAATATTTTATCTCATTGGTCAGCTTACCACTATTAACCACCCGATACGGAGTCTCAACAAAGCCATACTCATTGATACGAGCATATGTCGACAGAGAGGCAATAAGACCAATGTTTGGTCCCTCAGGAGTCTCAATTGGACAAACACGACCATAGTGAGTGGTGTGAACGTCACGAACTTCAAAACCGGCACGCTCACGTGTCAAGCCACCAGGTCCGAGGGCAGAAAGTCGTCTTTTGTGAGTAACCTCAGACAATGGATTTGTTTGATCCATAAATTGAGATAACTGAGAAGAGCCAAAGAACTCTTTAACAACCGCAGACACAGGCTTGGAGTTGATCAGGTCATGAGGCATGAGGCTGTCAACATCCTGAAGACTCATCCGCTCCTTGATGGCACGTTCCATACGAACTAAGCCAACACGATATTGGTTTTCCAGGAGCTCACCGACAGCACGAACACGTCTGTTACCCAAGTGATCGATATCATCAATCGAACCCTTACCATTACGGAGGTCGATAAGATAGCGAACGACCTCTAGAATATCATCCTTAGTAAGCGTTGCTAATTCAAGAGGGTTGTCAAGGCCCAACTTGTGGTTAAGCTTCAAACGACCAACAGCAGAGATATCATAACGATCAGCGCTGAAAAAGAGACTCTCAAATAATGTCGTCGCAGTCTTGACGGTAGGTGGATCACCAGGACGTAAGCGCCTAAAGATTTCGATGATGGAATCTTCTGCACCTTCAACCTTATCAACACGTAAAGTGTCACTTAAATATGAGCCAACATACAGGTTATCAATAAACAGAATGGAAAAGTTATTGATCCCTTTTTCTTTCAATTCTGCGAGATTTGATTCTGTTAACTCAGAGTTACACTCAAGGACAACCTCACCAGTCGACTCATCAACAACATCAGCAGCAGAGACCTGTCCGATCAAATTCTCATCAGCAACAGCGATGGAAGTGATCGCCTCTTCCTTCATTTTACGGATAGCAGCTCGGGTAAATTTACGGTTTGCTTTTACCAAAACCTCGCCACTAGTCGAAAGGACATCGGTACTTGCACGTTGTCCAGCGAGCAGATCGAAGTTAACTGCTTTTGTATAGGCCTTACCATCCCAAGAAATATCCTCAATATCATAATAATACTTGAGCAGTTCCTCAGTTGTATAACCTAAAGCCTTAAGTAGTACTGTTGCCGGCAACTTCCGTCTACGGTCAATACGTACCCAAAGCAAATCTTTATGGTCGAAATCAAAATCGAGCCATGAACCACGATACGGGATCACACGAGCATTATGCAGGATCTTCCCACTGGAGTGAGTCTTGCCTTTGTCGTGGGAAAAGAACACACCAGGAGAACGATGCAACTGGCTAACAATAACCCTCTCAGTACCGTTGATGATGAAAGTTCCGTTTTCAGTCATCAGCGGAATTTCGCCAAAATAGACTTCTTGCTCTTTGATATCACGAATCGATTGAGCACCAGATTCTTTGTCAACGTCCCAGGTCACAAGACGGACTTTCACTTTAATAGGTGCAGCATAGGTCATACCACGCTGATGACATTCCTGTACATCATACTTGGGTGTACCTAAACCATAGGACACATACTCCATCGAACATGTATCACTAAAATCTCGAATCGGAAAAACTGAGCGGAAGACAGCCTCAAGACCACTTTGCTTACGCTCTGCAGGTGTTATATCTGCCTGCAAAAAGCGTTTGTAAGAAGTCTTTTGTATATCTATAAGGTTTGGAATATCAATGATATTCGAAACCTTTGCGAAGTGTTTTCTGAGGAGCGGATTATTCGCAAACGAATAGGCCATGATTTCTCCTTTGGCACAGAATCACGGGCTTTTTAATAAAACCCCGGCAGACGCCACTCTAGAGTGCTTGACGATCAATGTAATTTGAGAAGCACATACAGCCATGAATAATTCATGACATAATCACATGAGTTAGCTCAAGGTAGTACAGAGCTGACAACGACAATAGCCAAGGCCACATGTCGTGACCTTGGCTAATGACTAACTAATCGGTTTGGAGTACTATTTCAGCTCCACGCCAGCGCCGGCTTCTTCAAGCTGCTTTTTAATGTCTTCAGCTTCGTCCTTAGAAACACCTTCTTTAACAGTACCAGGGGCACCATCAACGAGCTCTTTTGCTTCTTTAAGACCAAGGCCAGTGATTGCACGAACAACTTTAATAACGTTGATTTTCTTGTCACCAATGCTGGCAAGAACAACATCAAATTCAGTTTTCTCAGCGGCAGCATCACCACCAGCAGCAGGAGCTGCAGCAACAGCAACCGGTGCAGCTGCTGAAACGCCGAATTTCTCTTCGAGTTCAGTAACAAACTCAGACATTTCAAGAACGGTCATGTTCTCGATAAACTCTACAACTTGCTCTTTTGTAATTTCAGCCATTTTTTCCTCCGAAGTATATTTATCTTTTATTTATATTTAGTTTATTAAGCTGCTTTGTCTTGCCCAATAGCATTTAAAACCTGAACTAATGAACGTGGAATTGCTGCCATAGTGCCAACAAAGTTAGACACAGGTGCATTCATTGAACTCAGTGCCTTGGCCAAGAGCTCTTCACGACTTGGAAGGGCTGCAAGTGCAGAGATATCGGCAACTGACAACAGCTTACCACTGAGCACACCAGCCTTAAGTTCGAAAGCCTCTATATCCTTAGCAAACTTGCTAAGAATTTTTGCCGGAGCAACAGGATCATCTCCCGACAATGCGATAGCAGTCGGGCCTGCACAATAAGGCTGCAAGTCTTCAGCAGGAGTTCCTTTAGCAGCAAGCTTCAACAGGTTGTTCTTAACAACCCGATACTCAACACCAGCCTGAGTTAACTCACGACGAAGCGCTGTCGCCTGATCAACATTGATACCACGGTAATCGGCAAGAAAAGCCGCTTGTGTGTCATTCAACCGCTGAGCAAGTTCCTGAACCACTTGTTCTTTTTCTGTTCTATTCATACTCTCCTCCTTTCATTATTGATGATTGGGATCGAAATCCCGCTCAAGTCAACCAAAGGGAGAGTCGACAATGTCGCCACTTTACCCCCACAGCCTCGGCAGGTGGTAGAACCATTAAATGAAATCCATACCTGCTGTCTCTGACTTTGAGCTAAATATAATTACTTAATCAATGCCTGAACCTGAGGGATATCAAGATTGATACCGGCACCCATAGTACTAGACAGTGAAATCTTCTTAAGGTAAGTACCCTTAGCTGTTGCAGGCTTTGCTTTCACAAGCACGTCCAACAACGAAAGGATATTCTCCCTAAGCTTATCGGCATCAAAAGAGACCTTACCGACTGGGGCGTGGATAATTCCAGCCTTCTCGACACGGTACTCAATTTTACCAGACTTAGCTTCCTGAACAGCACGACCGACATCCATCGTCACCGTACCAACCTTCGGGTTTGGCATTAAACCACGTGGCCCGAGGACACGACCGATCTTGCCTACAACACCCATCATATCAGGCGAGGCAATAGCTGTATCAAAGTCAAACCAACCGCCTTGAATTTTCTCAGCCAGATCGTCAGCTCCGACGAAGTCAGCGCCAGCTGCTTCGGCCTCTTGAGCTTTATCACCCTTAGCAAAAACCAGAACACGAACGTTCTTACCCAGTCCGTTAGGCAGGACAACAGCGCCCCTGACCATCTGATCAGCCTTACGTGGATCGACACCTAGACGCACACTGACATCGACAGTCTCATCGAACTTCGCAAAGGCACCGCCTTTAAGCAGTTCAAGAGCCTCATCAAGTCCATACACCTTGGAACGGTCAACTTGCTCTTTTGATTTTTTGATGTTTTTACCTGTTGCCATCTTCTATCTCCACTATAAGCCGCTTCAGGCGACTTCGATTCCCATGCTGCGAGCAGTACCCTCGATAATCCGAACTGCTGCCTCTTCTGAGAAAGCATTAAGATCAGGCATCTTCAAACGAGCGATCTCGAGAACTTGATCGCTTGTAACGGTACCGACTTTGTCCTTATTGGGCACACCAGAACCTTTTTTCAGATTAGCAGCTCTCAGCAACAACACAGCTGCTGGTGGTGTTTTCGTAATAAACGAGAAGGAACGATCAGCATAAACGGTGATCACTACTGGAATGATCAGACCGTCTTGTTCCTGGGTCTTGGCATTAAAAGCTTTACAGAATTCCATAATATTAACACCGTGTTGACCCAATGCAGGTCCAACTGGCGGTGACGGATTCGCCTTTCCGGCGGGAATCTGTAGCTTTATCTGTCCGACAACTTTCTTGGCCATCAGTGACTCCTTAAACGAACGTAACGTTCATCCCAGCTTAGCTGGTTTTTTCTACCTGGATAAATTCCAATTCAACCGGGGTTACCCGGCCAAAAATACTCACCATAACTTTCAACGTGCCACGATCAGGACGTACATCCTCAACCATTCCAGTAAAATTCAAGAATGGGCCATCGACAACACGAACTGTTTCACCCACCTCAAATTCAACCTTAGGCTTGGGCTTCTCAACGCCTTCTTCCATCCGATTTGTAATTTTAGCGACTTCTTCATCCGGAATAACCGGAGGATTCTGACCGCCACCTACAAACC
>JDSF01000452.1_pt1 | contig 14248 bp, 18 predicted proteins | sample 199441 | NCBI WGS metagenome assembly JDSF01 (sample SAMN02592751, study PRJNA231836) | bioreactor metagenome | isolation source: continuous culture bioreactor denitrification-DNRA | place: Germany: Bremen
GCAGTCTTTTAGATTGCCCCTTGTTTTACACTGGGGGGAATATGGATGCATTAAAGAAAAGGATAAATCATGAAAACATCGTTGGGTATTTATTCATAGCTCCAAGTCTGATCGTTTTTTTCTTGTATTTATCGTATTTCCTATGTTAGCAGCTACTTTATTGTCTTTTACTGAATGGAACTTTCTATCTGGGTTTAGTGGAATCAAATGGGTAGGTTTTGGTAATTTTCGTGATATGGTGAATGATTCGCGATTTAGGTGGGCAATCAATAATACTTTCGTTTTTGTCTTCACTATCGTTCCCATATCCTTAGTTATTTCCATGGTACTTGCGTATTTTCTCAATGGAAAAAAAATATTTGCGAAAAAAAATTTTCTTCGATTTTTTTTCTTCTTTATTCCCTATATATCTAGCCAGGTTGCACTTGCTGCAGTCTTCAAATTTATATTTAGAGATGATGGAATGCTGAATGATTTCCTGGTTAATACCTTGCAGATTCTGCACACGGGGCCAGATTGGTTGAATAGTGATGCTTTAAATAAAATCCCAATAATTTTATTGGCAATCTGGACAGGTATCGGATATGAATTAATAATTTATCTGGCAGCATTGCAAGCGGTCCCTTCTGATTTATACGAAGCAGCAAATATCGAAGGTGCCAGTACTATCCAGAAGTTCACTCGTATCACTTTCCCTTTGATAACACCAACCACATTCTATCTCGTTGTAGTTCGATTTATTGCAGTGTTTAAGATATTTGCCTCAATTAACATTATGACGCTTGGGACGTCCTATGAATCAAACACCTCGATGGTAATGGAAGTTTATAGAAATTCATTTGTTCATTATTCATTTGGATATGCAAGTGCAGAGTCTTTGATTCTTCTGGGATTGGTACTTGCTATTACTTCTATAAATTTCTTATTACAGAAGAAATGGGTCAACTACTAGGAGTCATATATGCATCGAACATCATTACAATTACAAATAATCAAAACTATTGTTATTGCACTATTTGCAATACTGTTCCTTATTCCTCTGCTCTGGATGATATCATCCTCGCTGAAGAGCACTAATCAAGTGTTTACATCCCCGTTTCGATGGTTTCCAGAAGAAATTCGTTGGATTAACTATAAGAAGATTTGGGCAAGTACCGATATGCCATTGCTGAGGGTTTTTTTATAACTCTTTATTTGTCACAGTCTTTAGTACTGTGGGGCAGTTGTTGTTTGCATCAATGGCAGCTTATGCTTTCGCGAGGATCCAGTTCAGAGGCAAGAATATACTCTTTACTTTATTTTTTAGCTTCAATGATGATTCCTACACAGGTAACAATCATTCCACGTTTTATGATATTTAGAACAATGGGATTGTACAACAGCTTCTGGGCCTTAATATTACCGTCGTTATTTGGAGCTTCTGCAATATTCTTTCTTCGCCAATCTCATAAAAGTCTGCCGAATGAACTGGTAGATGCTGCCAAAGTTGATGGAGCAGGGCATCTCACGATTTTTGCAAGAATTATGGTTCCCCTCACCATCCCTGCATTAATATCCATGATGGTTCTTACATTCATCAGTACTTGGAATGATTACCTCAACCCATTGATTTTCTTGACAAAACCAAAACTATTTACCATAAGCCAAGCTATCCGTTGGTATATGTTGGACGAACAACAAAGATATGAATTAACGATGGCCGTTGCAACGAGCTCAATCATTCCGATAGTCATAATTTTCTTATCATGTCAAAAGTATTTCATTGAAGGAATTGCTAAAAGCGGGATTAAGGGATGAATGTATGAAAGAATGGAAAACATATAATCATGATACACAACTATGTGTAGTGGGTGGTGGATTAGCAGGTGTAATCTGTGCGATTGCTGCTGCAAGGCGTGGAACAAAAGTTGTTTTAATACAAGATAGGCCTGTTCTAGGTGGAAATAGTTCAAGTGAGATCCGGATGCAGGTGCGTGGTGCACACGGAATGGAGAATAAGGAAACAGGGATACTCAGTGAAATGGAACTGGAAGCTATCTATCGTAATCCAAGGATGAATCCAAATATTTGGGATGGTGTTATCTATGAAAAAGTGAAGGGTGAAAAAAAATATTACATTGTTGCTAAACACTACCTGTATTGATACGGAAATGGAAGGAGATTCTATACGTTCTGTAAGGTGCTGGCAATTGACAACATATAGTTGGCACGTTGTCCGGGCCGAACTATTTGCCGATTGTTCTGGAGATAGTGTGCTATCTGTTCCGTCAGGTGCAGAATATCGACTTGGCCGTGAGTCTTCAAAAGAGTTTGGTGAGTCCATGGGGATATCCATAGCTGATTCGAAGACCATGGGGATGTCTATCCTGATTCAAGCCCGTGAATTGGACCATCCAGTTACATTTACTTCGCCCAGCTGGGCCTATGTCTACGAGAATGAAGAGTTTGCTACGATTGCTTATGATGAGTATCATATTGGCCACAGAGATCATGAACTGGGTACAGATGGGTGCAATTTTGGTGGATAGAGCTCGGGGGGATGGAAAGGTCTTGGATGATGCAGAGGATATACGTGATGAGTTGTTGAAAACTGCGTATGGAGTCTGGGATCATATTAAAAATTATGGGGATCATAATGCTGAAAATTGGGAGCTGGATTGGATTGGTTTCCTGCCTGGTAAAAGAGAGAGTCGTAGATATGTCGGGCAGTATATCCTCACACAAAACGACATACAGGAAAATCGGCAATATACAGATCTTATAGGCTATGGTGGATGGCCTCTTGATGACCACAATCCAATGGGATTTCTTAACCGTGGAGAAGTAACTGAAAAGTCCCAATTTCTTCCAACTCCATCACCATATGGAATACCATTCGGGACTCTCTACTCAATAAACGTTCCTAATCTGATGTTCGCAGGACGGAATATCAGTGCAACTCACGCTGCGATGAGCTCAACGAGGGTGATGGCTACTTGCTCAATTCTTGGTCAAGCAATTGGCGTGGCTGCAGCAATCTGTTCTAAATATAAGTTGTCTCCCTCAGAAATAGCATTGTCAAAAATTGATGAGTTGCAGCAATCTTTGATTGAGGATTATTGCTTTCTGCCAGGATTGGTGAGGACCGTACCTGCATTAACATTGAGAGCACTCAATAATCTTTCAGAAGAAGAGTCTTGCATTTTATATGATGGAAAAGAGAGATTGAGTTCTGATGGTATTGATCATTGTATCCAAATCAAATCAGGTAGGAATATTGTCTACAGTTTCGATAATCCCGAAGCGGTACAGAAACTAAGAATTGTATTTGATTTAGATTTTTCACGACAATCAGTTTCACAATTTACTCGATTTCGGAAATTCGCGATGAGAAGTCACATAGGTAAGGATTTTGAGCTAGTAAGCATGCCAAAAAATATGGCAAAGGAATTCTTGGTGGAGATTGACGAGGGAGATGGAAACTGGAAAGAAATATTTTCTACCAGTACCAATCACATCGATTTATTTACTCTATCGATTGGCAAAGTTGTTAAACAGATCAGAATAGTTTTCTTGAGTGCATGGGCTGATACGAATATCAACGTGTATGCCTGTGATATCTCATGAGGAGGAAATATGCAGCTTTCAACTATGACTAATATTCATCAAATATTTAATGATGATGAGGATTATTTTTCAACCAAGGAATGCATTGAAGCCTGTTCTCAGGCTGGATATCGTGTCATGGATATGAGTCTCAGTGGGATAACACAACCTGGACGATATCTACATTCTCGTGAAGCCCAATTACCATGGCTGGAAGAGGTGCATGGTGCATTGGCGAGAAGCAAAGTTCGATTTGCACAGTGTCATGGGGTATTTTATGGAACAAAACTGGACCAGAAAACTAAAGATTTCTCTGAATTTGTGGAGAATATCAAGGAAAATTTTTGGTTAGCTTCAGAGCTTTCGATTCCTTGGATGGTTCTTCACCCACTTCAGTGTATCCAGTTTGAGGAGCAAGAGCATCAAAAGATCTTGGAAGAAAATATTGTTTTCTTCGTTCTTTCGCTGAGTTAAGCGAGAAAACTGGGGTGGGTATTGCAATAGAGAACATGACCAGAGGTCCTTTCCAGAGTGCAAAGATGTTGCTTGAGTTACTGGCTGGAATTGGAAATACAACCTCATTTGGGATCTGTTGGGATACTGGTCATGCAAATCTTACCAAGCAGAACCAAGGTGATTCAATTCGACAACTTGGTGAAAATCTAAAAACCACACATATTGCAGACAATAGAGGTGTTATGGATGATCATCTACTTCCATTTTCCGGTATAATCGATTGGTATTCCCTCGTGGATGCTCTAAAGGAAATTGAGTATACAGGGGCGTTCTCTTTTGAGGTACATAATGCAACAAGAAATTACCCGCTTCAGCTTAGGAAACAAGTTCTAGAGCTAAGCTATGAGATTGGTAGAATCTTGTTAGGAGAATAATCAGAATAGATCTAGGATTTTGTCTCCATCCAGGTAATAGGGTTTGGCCTTGTCCTCAAATGGAGTTGTCAGTATAGGGAAAAAGGAAGATTTAATGGAAAAAAAAGCCGTTGATACGACTTGTTGTTTCGGATTTGGATGGCACCTTGCTGGATAAGAAAGGCAGGTTGCCTTCTTTTGTGCACTCTGCTATTCAATCCCTGCAGCAGAAGGGGATTGGATTCACATTCATTTCTGGTAGGCCCCTTCCTTTCTTGCGAGGAATAATCAAAGAATTGGAATTAACCATGCCCTTTGGTGCTGCGAATGGGGGGGGTGATATATAGAAATAAAAGCATCCTCATGAAAAAAAATCGTTTTCGATGTGTGCCTTGCGCAGTCTTATGGAAACTGCTTGTAACTATGGAGCCACAGTTCTGTACTATCTTGAGGATATTCCCTATACCATGAATGTAACACCTTGGATTATCCAGCAACGAGGGACAATTAGGGAGTATGTGCATGCAATACCGACAAATGAGCAATGGAGTAAAGGAAAGTTGGAAAAGATCAGCATGATTTTTTTTGATGATGTCGGTATGCTTTACCAAAGAGTTTCTCCATTGCTCGACGCACTTGAGACTGAATACACTGTAGTCAGATATGGTACGAGAAGCTGTGAAATTATGGCCAAGGATGTTTCGAAGGGAAGAGCTATCGTGCTGTTGTCTGAAATAGTTGATATCCCATTGTCACAGGTCCTGGCTATAGGCGATGATGAGAATGATATAGAGATGTTAACTGTATCTGGGTTCGGTGTTGCAGTGGGCAATGCGGTGGAATCTGCAAGGAAAGCTGCTGATTATGTGTGTAAAGCGCATAATACTGAAGGGGTGATTGAGGCAATTAACCGATTTATCCTATAAAAAAATATCGTATCTTTCATTTTGAAAGGGGTTGTTGCATTTGGTTCCCAGAAGCGGTCAGTGGTGAGCTGAAAAACGGCCACTGAGCGGAACAAATACGGCCAGCTAAAAAAATATCCTATACTTTGATTTCCACAGAAGTGGACAATCTATTTATAGGAGGTCGAGAAATGCTCGATTACATCAAGATTCTCCGACTCAGTTATGGCAAGAAACTGAGCGGAAGAGAGATTGCAGAAACGGGCGGTCTCCTATGCCCTCAACCAGTGGGACAAGGTCCTGCTTTCCTTCGAGAATGCAGAGCTGAAAATCGACAACAACGACTGTAAGCAATCTGTTCAGGTCTATATTCAGGGACGCAAGAATTGGGTGAATCACGGCAACGATGACGGTGCCGATGCTTCCTGCCTTCTCTACAGCCTCATTGAGACAGCCGAGAGACAGGGTTTGAATCCCCGCAACTATCTTGCCTATCTCTTCATGCAGGCTGCCAGGTACGACAACCTTGAGCTCACCGACGAGCAAATCGAGCCGCTGATGCCCTGGAATATAAAGCCGGAGGACCTGCAGATTGTCACCGATGAGATGAACAGGCTCTCCCAGACCATGACGCCTATAGAGAACAACTGATTCTTGATCATCATACGGTTTGATATCACCCATCTCTCACTCCGGTCCCAATCATAACATATAGAGGTGTGTCAGGTTAGTGCGTTGTTGGCTTGACTGTTACTGTGTTTCCATCTGATGCTGATAACCATATAGCTCAACAGAGAACTGAACCACTTGTACACTATACACACAAGGCTCCCAATACCAAAGAGGTAGTGGAGGCTACCAGCCGGTTCATTCAATAGATAAAAAACAACTAACTATATAATGGGAAAAGAATCGTATCTCTCATTTCTAAAAGATACGATCCCCTATTTTAAACCTAATGAATTCTCTATCAGCCTTTCAGCACCATGGAAATAGTTGCCTTGCATGATGCACCTGGGGTAATTTCAGCTGCCAAGCGAAGCCACCCACCAAAGTGTTTTGCCTTAATGTAGTAATCACCGGGTTTGTTGATTCCCCCAAATTTATCACCGTCATTATCAACCCATACAATTCCATCGATTGATATCTGTGCAGTACCGCTTATGGTTGCATTGGTACTAATTTCATGCACGCGTATGAAAATAATAGCCTCGTCCGCCCAACCAGTCTCATACGGTTCAGTAGCAAATTTGCCGGAAAAAAAAGTTGTAAATCTATCTAAAACAACAGTATAGAATTGCTTCATTTGTTAATCTCCTCTAAAGATGAACCGGTGGAATTGACTATCGAATCAACATAGAGAAATACCCTTCGGTTGTCATTCCCTTCAATAAACAATACTGGATTGAGAAGCCAATCGATTCTCGGATACCGGCCGACTGTTGTGGCAGCAATTCCGCGCAGGTCGAATCGTTTGTTTACCGAACAAAGCTCAACATACTCGCCTTTGTCAAGGTCGACTGTCAAGGAGAAGTAATGCCAGTTAATTTTATCAGGAGTCTCGTTGTAACAGAGCTTTTGCGAGCTGTTGGGGATATCGTAGAATCCGTCTGTGGATCCGTTTGAATAGCGTTTGCCCAGCCAGATTGTATCGATGCCTTTTGCAAGGGTAACCTTCTCATCCTTGGTGTCTCCAGGTGCGCTCTCTCCCTCATAGCCCCAAGGTTCCTTGCTCTCCTTGTTGACTTGGAATACCTGCCATCTTTGTTGCATGCTATCATTAGCACAGTTCATGTACCGTGCTCCATAGAAGGTCCTGCTTTCTTCATCGGTTGAGTCCCAGAAGAACCCGAATGCACGGATTGCATCTTCTCCAATACCTGGAATATTCTGCTCTGCTGTGAATGTATAATACATCTCACACTTCAAAAACCCTTTATCTATGTGAGTCAGCCGCTTGATGGCAATACCTTGGCTTCCCGGAGCGGGCAGCTGATCAGCAGGGTTTGCAACAGGTCTGGTGGAAAGCTTCATTGAATACGTCCCATGAAGCGACCCATGGGTTCCTGCATATCCATATGTTGCTGAGGACAACATCGGTGGCCCCCAGGATGTCCATCCTTGCTGGGCAGGGTAGTAATTGAAAATATCCTGCCTGAAATTCGGCATGAGATTTATCCATCCATTCAATCCTTTGTCAAAATCATCGGCAAAAAGTATGTTTTTTTTCAACGGCCTGTAACCATGCATTGTATCCATGCTGTTCTCCTATTCTTATATTGTGTCCAGCTGATTTGCACAACTGACATCACAATATTTGCTTAATTTTGAATGCTCATATCCATGGATCCTTTTAATAAATAAATTACTTTTATTAAATATCTGATATAAGTTGTTTAATAATGACCCCGATTGTCAAATTTGTCAAGAAATCTTTTATAGGGAACCCTGCTATTTCTGCAATAGCAACTAGACGGTTTCGATATATTGCTTGATATGATTGATGGCTGCTCCCACCGCCGAGGCTTCATAGCGGTACGAGCATGTACGAATATAACTGCCTTCATCATTGAATGTATTGACAGTGCGGGCCCTGGTCCGAATTTTTTCCAAATACTTATCCAAGTAACTACCCACATACCCGCCGATGATGACCTGGCAGTCAAATGCCATTCTGATGTTGTTGATGGCTAGGGTAAGATTATTCAGGTAGGTGTCCAATACTTCCGTATAATCTGGGTCTCCGTTCTCCACGTTGGCAAAGAATGTGGCAAGGTTTCCATTCCCATACTTTTCCAGGACAAGGGCGGAGCAGTAGGCATCAGTACATCCTTTCTGTCCGCAATAACATTTCTTGCCATCAGGGATGAGGCAGACATGTCCAAACTCACCGCTTCGCTGATTGTCACCGTAATATATGGAGTTGTTCCAGAATACTCCTCCACCAACACTATTTGAGAGGGAGAGGTATACGACAATGGAATCATTTGATTTATTCCCTGTCATTTCAGCAAGGCATGCTGCATTTGCGTCATTCATGAAAATTGCAGGATAGGGTATGTGGGTTACAAAACGACTGCAAGGTACGTCTCTGATTTTCAGCACGTAGGAATTGGTAACAAGTGATCCATCAGCATTGATGATGCCGGGAATGGATACGCCGATTCCAATCAGGTTCTCCGTTTGGATCTCATGTCGATCGATAAAGCTTTGGACCAGTGATCCCAATTGTATATAGTATGCTTCGTTGTCGTAGTACGGCGATTTGATTCTCTCGGAGAAACAGGTTTTCCCCAACAGGTCGACCAGCACCAGACTGATATGGCTTGTGGTTATGTCCAATCCAATCGCCAGTTTAGCTGACGCATTCGGGACAAGGATTTTCGCTTTCCTTCCTCCGGTGGATTTGAATAGACCATCTTCCCTGATAAGTCCAAGAGCTAATAACTCTTTGGAATACGTCAGTACTGTTGGCATGCTAATATCCAAGGAATATGAGATCTCTTTATGGGATGTCTTTCCTTTTTCAAGGATAAACCGAAATACAAGATTCCGGTTCTGGTTCTTTATATTGCCATCGGTCGCGGTGGAATAACTCATAACAAAACCTCACTTTTTAGAAAAGTGTTTTCTTAATAGTACCAAGTGCTGCAGGAAAGTGCAATTCATTGTTGCTGTGAGCATAGAACATTTTGAGATATTTGACATGAGTACGAGACCAAGCTTTGAAGAATGGCGAAATTCACACAATAACAGGATATGAAGTAAAGACACCGGAAAGGATTTTTTTCTACAGTATCAAGGCAGTCTTCTCAATCAATCTACGTGTACTAGTAAACGCTTTTGGCAAGAGTAATAAGAATATTTCTACCCTGCATGATGACTCCAGCCTTATAGTGCCTACACATTGGAATGCGTACTGCTCACGTGAAAACTTTCAGACTTCACCATTCGATCACTCCTGAACCAACAGTTCTATCGTTGTCTGTTCCCTAAGGAATCCAAACACAGTCTTCACCTTATTCCTTCTGCGTGCATAACGCAGCATTGAGACCTGGTCAATGTGGTATTTGGAGAACATCATCTCGATTGCGGAAGGAAAATCACCTTTACTGAGCATCAGATTCTTGTGTGCAAACAAATCAACGATAAGTCTCTCCAAGGGTACCTAATAGACCTCACCGGCTGACTTGGGAGCTTCGGTCACCAAACGATTGATGATGATTCCATCATCAGGGCCGTATTGTAGTACCTCCTTAGCCTTGGGTTTTACAAGGATTTTACCTGGGAATGTTTCAGAAAGAACGGAGAGTACAAACTCACAAGCCTTTTTCTCCAACTCAAAGAATATAAGGGAACAGACTTCGCCTTCATCAAGACAAAGATGGTGAAAGAAGTCGAGGACTGTATGAACACCTACCCAAGGAGAATTCTCAGTGGCTCAACCCCACTGTAGGCACTTAGGAAGGCTTTCAATCTCACTGATCACTATATCAGCTTGCTGGAGGCTCGCTGATGAAGAAAATCAAGAAACAAATAAACGGACAAAGCTCTCCCTACCGGTAAGAAGAAATGGCAGGTGAAGACGACCGAGAACATTCTCACCAATGAGAAGTATACCGGCACCTCCGTCTATGGAGAAACAAAGGGCTCAAATCAATTTCTTGTGGGATGGGACGTGGAATGAATCAGCAGCATAGGCTTGGCTTGCAAAGAGGGACGGAGTTTCCTAAAGTTGTAATAACCACAAAACAACAAAAAGGATACCCGTCCCTATGCACGACACTATCACAATCGCCCATGGTCTCGCAAGCTTCGACGTAACGGAGGAGCCGACGACGGTCTTGTCGGTCAGGGAACAGAAAGTGACGCTTACTCGCGGCAGGATCACCGAGGAGCAGCTGGCCAAGAAGCTCCAGGACAAATTCATGGAGGTACAGTCGCTCATCGACCAAAAACGTGAAGGTTCACGTATGTGGAAGCTCTCCAACCGATACATCTATGGCACCGACGCCAACGATCGCATGGCACGTACCAGCAAGATGAACATGATCATGCATGGCGACGGTCACGGTGGTGTCCACCACCATGACGGCTTTCTGAACGTCAACGGTATTTTCGAAGGACGGTTCGACATCATCCTCACGAATCCTCCTTTGGAGCCAATGTCGAACCCTCCGACAAAGTGCTGGAAGTTGATATTCGAGTCAATCCAGCCGCCGAGGAGCGCTATCTGAAGGAATACGGCGACCTCTACCGCGAAGCTCAAGACCGGGTGAAGGCCGCGCTCAACAAGCCCATCGCCAGTTTGTTCGATTTGCCCAAGAGCGACAAGGCCAAGATCAAGACCGAGGTGCTTTTTATCGAGCGTTGCCTTGATCTGCTCAAACCGGGTGGCCGATTGGGCATCGTCTTGCCTGAAGGTATTTTCAACAACCCCTCACTTGCCTACGTGCGCGAATTCACCGAAGACCGTGCCTTTCTCCGCGCTGTAGTCAGCCTGCCGCAGGAGACCTTCGTCAGCTCCGGGGCTAGCGTGAAATGTTCCCTGCTCTTTTTTTTGCAGAAGTTCACCGAGGCGGAACAGCAAAAGTTTGATGAGACTTACTCAAAAGCCTGCACGGATATCGAAGCCAAGTACATCGATGAAATTAAAGCGGAACAGGAACGGCTGGAATGCGCAATCGAAGAAGCCAAACAGGCGAAGGACGCTGAACGGCGCAAAGCCCTACAGAAAGAGCTCAAGGAGTACCTGAAGGCGATGGAGGTCCGACAGGTCTGCGAGACCCGGCAAATGCTGAAGGAGCGCTTCGACTACCCAATATTCATGTACGAGGCCGAAAAAGTCGGAATCACCGCCACAGGCGAGGAGGACCAGAACGAGCTGTACCCCAACGCCAACCAGCCTGCCGATTGTGACAAGACATGTCTGGAGTGGTATCGGGAGTTGGTGGCCGATCCGAGTGCTTTCGCCACAGCGGGAGGAACTGAGTAATGGACAATATGGCTCAAGCTAGGCCACGTGTTTTTTAGAGTTAGTTATAGAGGTTTGCAGAGCTGGAGTGTTGCAGCTCAGTTCGGGATTAATTGGAACTGGTCAGATGAAGACATCAAACCTTTGTCCAGCATTCTCAGACGACGAAACGAGGCCGCACTGGAAACGCTGACGCCTGAATCTACGGTTACCCTACTGACCCTTCGTTTTGATGGTTCTATTGAGTCGAGAGAACCGGTCCGCATAAAAGATGTCAAAGGACGGCTATTTCGTGTTCATCCCGGTGATGTAGTTTTTTTTCAAAAAATTGATGTGCGCAATGGCGCAATCGGCCTTGCTCCCGATGGCATTCACTGCATGTGCGCCACCTCTGAATTTCCTATTTATTCTGTCAATTTCCAAAAAGCAGATTCGGGATACGTAAAACTGTTGTTCCGGACAACTGCATTCATGGCGCTATTGAATTCGATGATTAGCGGCACATCAGGCAGAAAGCGGATTCAGCCAACTCAGCTTGAAGGGGTGAAGGTACCAATTCCGCCGCTACCAATTCAGCAGAAGATTGTGGCACACTGGGAGTCAGCAGAACATGAGAGAGCTTCTGCTGAAAATACTTTTCTTGAATTAGTCTCAGAGCTAGATTTTTTTTCTTGTTAATCAAACAAATAATTTCGAAAAAGTAAATCGGTCAAAAGTTTTTTTTCGTTAGGTATAAACATACCCAACAATGGGATGTTAAGGCTGGACGTGCCTCTGTGTTTGTTACGGAAAATCCAGACTTCATCAGACTGGGAGATTACACCGAGGAATGTATCGAAACTGTAAAACCGTGGAATGCTCCTGAAAAAGAATGGCCAATTTATGGTGTGAATAATAAACAGGGCATCTTCCTAAATTCAATGCAAGTGGGGAAGAGTTTTAACGCTCAATATAAAAGGATTGAGGAAAATTGGTTTTTTTCATAATCCCACACGCGCAAATGTTGGTTCACTTGGTATTGTTTCAGAAGTACCAGTCGATGCGATAACCAGTCCTGAGTATCAAGTCTGGCGATTAAAAGGTGAATTCCTACCAAGTTTTATGGCGCTGTTGATGAAGACTGAATACTTCCTTGCACTGGTCGCGATCAACCGTGTCGGAGGAGTAAAACAACGCATGTATTATTCCAACTTAGCGGAAATAAGACTCCCAAAAGTCGCAATAGAAATACAACAGAAGTTTGCAGATAAATATCAAGAGATCCTCTCCGCCAGTAAAATAGCTAATGAAAAGCTTCTTAAGCGAAAAGAAGAAATCGAACAAATGATTCTCGGTACCCGACTGATTGAGGAGAACTAATATTTCTCGAAGTCAACAATACGTTGAGTTCTTGCGTCTGGCCTCAAGCAGCACACGGTTGGATCCACAGCCCACAAGTTTAGGGTATTCAACTGAGTGATCATCGGTTATGCTTGGAAAATAAATCAAGGTTGAAGTAAAAAAAATGGCTAGAGGAAAGAACATTAATCTTTATATCAAAGATGGCAATCTCAAAATGCACCATTAAGAACTGGATTGGTGTGGTTTATATCGTTCCTCGTATCCTCGTTGAAGTCGGCAAGCAGATTGATAATTTGAATAGGAGCGGGGTCTATCTACTTCTCGGTACTACTGAGAAAGATGAAGAAGCCGTTTACATCGGTCAAGCTGATGTTCGGAAAAACGAGAGGGGTGTTTTGCATCGGATACTTGAACCTCATAAAAGTATCGATTATTGGACTGAGAGTATCATTTTCACAACAGTTGATAATTCACTTGGTGCTACTGAACTTAACTACTTGGAATACCGCCTCCATGAAATTGCACTGGATGCTGATAGTTATAAGGTCACAAATGGCGGATCTCCACATAAAGGAAGCTTCCTGAGGAGAAGGAAGAGAGATGGAAGATTTCATCGATTTCATTCGACTGGTAGTGAGGGCACTTGGACGTAAAGTTTTTTTTGATCCAATGGTGACTAGGGTGCCCGAGAATTCAATAGAAGATCAGATCTTTCACTCTAAAGGGAAGAAGGCATCAGCTTTGGCGAAAATCACGGATGATGGGATTGTAGTATTGAAAGGTAGCCAGTTAGCAGAAGGGGTAACTAGAAGTGCTCCAAAGCAGGTAATTAAGTTACGCGAAAAGTATAAAGAATTTATCGACAATGCGTTTGCTCTAATGAAAGATGTTAGATTCACCAGTCCATCTGCAGCTGCAGGTTTTATTGGGGGGTGCTAGCCTCAATGGGAATGATTATTGGGTCACTGACGAAGGGGTAACATTGGGGCAATATCTTGAGAAGGTTGCGCACTCCGAAGACTAGTTTGAAATTTCACAGGCAGAAATAATAGGAACGAAAGACAATTGGAATCTCAACGGAGAGAGGAACGATGATTAAACAAGATCCTTCAAACGTGTATTCTTGTCAGAATCCGTGTTTCGATAGCGAAATACTTTATTCCTTAAGAAAAGCCGCCAATACAAATTTGGTGATATTCTTGGGTGCTGGTATTTCGATGGATGTCAACCTTCCTTCATGGAGAGAACTTCTGGTTCAGCTTGCCAATATCAGTTCTATCGATCTCGATGAGAAGCTTCAACCTCTGCTCGATTCGTTCCAGTATGATGCATTCTTGGAGCAGCTAATTATTCATCGAGCAAGTTCGGAAGTAGAGATTAATAAGCTAATATCGTCAATCTTTTCTGATGTATTGCGAGGGATGTCATCTGATAATGAATCAATATATTCGCATCTCGCTCGATTTCCCTCGATCAGAGTTATCACTACAAATTATGATAATTTGTGTGCACGATTCATGGATCTCCCCGTGTATTCCCCATCAGAATTTATTGGTGCACAAACAATAAATGAG
>JDSF01000453.1_pt1 | contig 14078 bp, 14 predicted proteins | sample 199441 | NCBI WGS metagenome assembly JDSF01 (sample SAMN02592751, study PRJNA231836) | bioreactor metagenome | isolation source: continuous culture bioreactor denitrification-DNRA | place: Germany: Bremen
AGTGATAGAGGTACTATCACTGAAGATAACCGCAACAAACTTCTGATAATTACGGATGTCCCACAAAGAATTCAAAAAGCTAAAGAATTGATTTCCATTTTAGATACACCTGAGCGACAGGTAATGATTGAAGCACGAATTGTTCAAGTCAATTCTAATTATTCGAGAGAGCTTGGAGTTCACTGGGGTATTTTACAACCTAAAACTGGTACTAATCCATCATTTGAATCAAATACAAGTGCTGGTGGTAATTTTATAGTAGATATCGTTGGTGGAGAACTTGGTACACTTAAACCACCTATGGGTTTAGCTACGCAGATGCAAATTGGTGGTCTGATTGATGATATTTTATTGGATATGCAATTGCAAGCAATGCAAACTGACGGCAAGGGAAAGGTTATTTCGACACCTCGTGTAACAACATTAAACGGAGAAACCGCTACAATTAGCCAAGGTACGACAATCCCATATCAAACCTCTGGTGCTGATGGACCAAAAACCGAATTTGTTAATGCAGAGTTAAAGCTTGAGGTAACGCCTGTTATTAATCCAGATGATTCTATTATTTTAGAAATTCTTGCGACCAATGATCAGCCATCGCTGACAGCAGGTGCTAGTGCTCCGAGTATTGATACCAAAAAAGCTGAAACAAAAGTATTGATTCAAGATGGCGAAACAACCGTTATCGGTGGTATTTATGTTGAAAATGAGCAAGAAACGGATGAAGGAATCCCGTGGGTAATGAATGTGCCTGTGTTAGGGCATCTGTTTAAAACACAGAAGAAACAGATAATTAGAGATGAACTTCTTATCTTTATTACTCCGAGAATTGTCCAACTAAATTAATATCAAAAATCTTAACTGAAAGGGCAGGGTGACCTGCCCTTTTTTTTTACACAAAGGATACATCTTGAACTCTCTGATTGTGTCACTAGGGGACAGAAGTTATCCGATTTTGATCGGTAGCGATTATCTCGATACGCTTGGGCAGGAACTTAAAAAAATTAATTTTCCGCTTCGACTGGCGGTCGTGTCCAATAGCACCGTTGATCAAATTTATGGGCAGCAAGTTTGTGATTCTCTAAACTCTTCGGGGTTTCAGCCGTTTCAATGCAATCTCCCCGATGGTGAAGAATACAAAAATTCCACAAATCTAGAATTGATTTACGATTCTCTGATTACCCAAGGATTTGATCGTGGTTGTGGTCTTATTGCTCTGGGTGGTGGCGTTGTTGGAGACATGGCCGGCTATGCCGCAGCGACCTTTTTGCGAGGTATTCCCTATGTTCAAGTTCCCACGACTCTCTTATCTCAGGTTGACAGCTCGGTTGGCGGTAAAACCGCAATTAACCATCCATTAGGTAAAAATCTCATTGGTGCTTTTTATCAACCAGAGTTGGTTTTTATTGATATCAGGACCCTCGATACTTTGGATCCGCGTGAGGTTTCCGCTGGATTAGCTGAGGTGGTTAAGTACGGTGTTATTCATGACTCTGAATTCTTCAGTTGGCTTGAAGAAAACAGTGAGAAATTGCGCAATAGAGACGCTGAGGCTCTTATCTATGCCGTAAGGCGATCTTGTGAAATTAAAGCTGATATTGTCAGACAAGATGAAAAAGAGGGCTCAATCAGGGCATACCTTAATTTTGGTCATACTTTTGGTCATGCTATCGAAAACCTTTCCGGTTACGGACAGTGGAAACATGGTGAAGCTGTTGCTGCTGGTATGGTCGTCGCTGCCAAGATTTCATTGCAGAAGGGGCTCTGCAGTGAGGATGATGTGAATCGTCTTGTCTTGCTGTTGAAAAAATTAGATTTACCAATGACCCCTCCAACATTTACTTTGGATGAATATGTAAAAGCTATGTTAAGAGATAAAAAAGTCAATAAAGGCACACTGACTTTGGTTCTTAATCGAGGTATTGGAGATGTTCTGTTAAGTAGAGAAGACGATGTCCATACAATTTTCTCTACCGTCTTGAACTCCAGTGAGGACTGTGATGATTGATCAAGATCGGCGAAGTTCGCTTTTAGGTAAAATTGCTGCATATACAGAGATTTTGGTTAAAGATCCACGATCAACAATCTTTGTTTCTTTGGCAGAAGCCTACCGAAAAATGGGTATGTTCGAAGATTCTCGCCAGATTATTGCAAAAGGGTTAGAGCTTCATCCGGACTTCAGTCCAGCTCATATCGTTTTGGCTCGCGTGTTATGTCAGATAGAAGAATTTGAAGCCTCTGCTACTTCCTTTAAACGTGCATTGGATTTAGCTCCCGAAAGTCTTGCGGCTTATGTTGGCTTCGCCAGAGTTCAGATCCTATTAGGCCAGGAAGAAGAGGCAAGAACTTTACTTTTAAGAGCCCGTGAATTGAGTCCGGCAGATCCAATCATCAATAAGCTCTTACTGTCGTTGCCAGAGCAGAATACTGTCTTAGATGATGCAAACACAGAGACTCCTATACTTGTAAGTGAAGCAGATAAAAATTCAGCTCCTCTGGTGAGTGTGACCTTGGCTGAGTTGTACCTTAAACAAGGTCTCAGGAGTGAAGCTTTAAAAGTTTATCAAGATCTTTCGATTCAATCACCGAATGATTTGGATTTACGTCGAAAAATTAAAGAACTGGAAAATGAGATAGATGTTGTTGGTATCTCCGATAATGACCAGGAAAACATCAATAAAATCGACGATGCTGATCACGAGCTTACCCAGCCTGAAGTTGATAGCGAAACTCAGATAGAGGTCGGTGAGCCTTCACGAAAGCAGGGAATTCAATTGTCCCCAGATGATATTATTCTGGAAACACTGAATCAGTGGCTTATCAATATTGAGAAGAGGAGGGGACATGTTTAGAACAATCCTTGAAAAAATTGTAACCAGCTGTTCCGGTGGTATGGGGGCTGTATTGATGGGATATGATGGCATCGGTATCGATCAGTTCACGGTCGAAGAGAATACGCTTGATCTTAATCTGGTGGGTATCGAATATTCGAATGTCACTAAAGAAATTCGTAACGCTGCAGAAATTTTACAAGTTGGTACTTTGCAGGAAGTCACAATTAAAACGGAACAGTTTTATGTCATTATCCATTCACTGACAGATGAGTATTTTGTGGCCCTAATGCTTGAGCGAAATGGTAATTTTGGTCAAGGTCGCTATCTCTTGTTGCGTGAAGCTGTTGCTTTGAGAGAGGCATTGGAGTAATCGATGAAGATTCTTGTACTAAATGGTCCTAACCTTAATCTTCTTGGAACGCGCGAACCTGAGATCTACGGATATGAAACATTAGAAGATGCTATGCAGATATTGCAGGAAGAAGCCAGTGGCGTTGGATGTGAATGCGAAACATATCAGTCCAATCACGAAGGTAGTCTGGTCGATCGTATTCATCTCGCAAAGCAAGAGGGCTGTGATGGCCTGATCATCAATCCTGCGGCCTATACGCATACGAGTGTTGCGTTGCGTGATGCCATTGCGGGGGTAGCACTGCCGACCATCGAAGTGCATCTGTCAAATGTCCATGCTCGTGAAGAATTCCGCCATCATTCCTATATTGCCCCAGTCGCTATCGGGCAGCTGTGTGGGTTTGGAACCTTGGGTTATAGCCTGGCATTAAGGGCATTGATGGCACACCTCCATAAACAGGGTAAGGCGTGATTTCACAAAGAAAACAGTTTGTTGAAAATATTTTGAACAGTGAAGGGCTTGATGCCCTTCTTGTTTTTGGTCTACCCAATATTCGCTATCTGTGTGGTTTTACAGGCACAGATGGCGTTTTGTACGTCGGAAAAAATGAATCAGTATTTCTGACAGACCCAAGGTATGTTGAACAAGCAGAAAAACAGGTTAATTCAGGTCGAGTAATTTGTTATAAAAACAAGGTTGCAGCTGTAGGCGATTTGCTCAAGGATCTCAGTACCAATCGTGTTGGTTTTGATGCTCAGGTTGTTAATGTTGCTCTTTATCAACAGCTACAGCAGTTATCAGATACTTTAGATTGGCAGCCGATAACGGAGCCGTTAAGCCCATTGCGTGGAATAAAGTCAGCTGATGAAATTACTCTCTTGAAAAAATCTGCTGATCTCAACTCAAAGGCATTTAATGCCGTCTTTCCGACGATATCAAAAGGGATGAGCGAACGTGACATCTCTTTAGCGCTTGAATTTGAATTGAAGCGTTTAGGAGGAGAAGAGAACGCATTTGATTTTATCGTTGCCTCCGGACCAAGAGGGGCTTTGCCTCATGGAGTGGCCAGCCATAAAGTCTTAGAAGATGGAGAATTAGTGACCATCGATTTTGGTACAAGGGTTGGCGGTTACCATTCGGATGAAACCGTCACTTTTGCCATTGGGGCTGTTGACGGAAATCTTCGACAAATTTTTGATATTGTGTTAGAAGCTCATGATTCAGCAATAAAAGCGGTCAGACCTGGATTGTGTATCGCTGATTTAGATGCTGTTGCCAGGGACTATATTACTGCACAAGGGTTTGGTGAGTATTTCAGCCATGGCCTGGGTCACGGAGTGGGATTGGAAATTCACGAATATCCTGGTGTCTCATCCCGGTCAGACGTTATTTTGGCTCAAGGGATGGTCATAACAATAGAGCCGGGGATTTATCTGCCAACCGTTGGCGGGGTTCGAATCGAGGATACGGTTGTTGTGACAGCCGATGGATGTGAAGTTCTGACATCAATCCCAAAGCAATTTAGACAGCTATGAATTTAATTTACAAACATGATTTACGTATAGCTAACAAAAAAACAGATAATTTAAGTTTTTCAGGAGGAAAACAATGGAACTTAAAGATTTAAAAAGTTTGATCAAAGTGGTCACTGAGACCGATATTACCGAATTTTGTGTTGAAAATGACCAGGAAAGAATTTTAATCAAGCGTGGTCCTGATAAAGAGATCGTTCATGTCGCTGCGCCCGTAGCAGCAATGGCTCCAGCTGCACCTGTTGCTGCTCCCGCTGCAGTTGCTGCCCCTGCCACTGCGGATGTTGCTGCCAGTGTCGTAGACGATAAATATGAAGCTATTCCTTCGCCAATCGTTGGAACCTTTTATCGTAAGCCATCCCCAGATGCTGAGCTGTTTGCTGAAGTGGGTGATATTGTTGAGGCCGGTCAGACTCTCTGTTTGGTCGAAGCAATGAAACTGTTCAATGAAATTGAAGCAGAATTCAAATGCAAGATCGTTGAAATCGTCAAGGATGATGCGTCTCCAGTTGAATATGGTGAGACTCTTTTCCTCGTTGAGCGCGTGTGATCGGCAGAGCCTGCTGATCAACGCTGATGTTGATCATCAATGTTGTTTCAGGATGATTTAAACGGGAGAATCGATCATGTTTCATAAAATATTAATTGCAAACCGCGGAGAGATTGCTCTGCGGATTATCCGTGCCTGTAAAGAAATGGGCATCAAATCTGTTGCTGTACACTCAGAGGCCGATAGCGAAGCTCTGCATGTCAGTTTAGCGGATGAAAGTATCTGTATTGGGCCGACAGCCAGTGCCGATAGTTATCTCAATATGAAGGCGATCATCAGTGCCGCAGAAATTGCTGACGCTGATGCCATCCACCCTGGCTATGGTTTTCTTTCTGAAAATGCTGAATTTGCCGAAATCTGTGAGCAGTGTGGGATCGTTTTTATTGGCCCAACCGCAGAAAATATGCGCCGTATGGGCGATAAGATCTCAGCTCGTCAGACAGTTACTGCTGCCGGAGTCCCAATTTTACCAGGGACCAATGACAGTGTCGAATCAACAGAAGAAGCGCAGAAAATAGCCGATGGTATTGGTTATCCTGTCATTATTAAAGCTTCTGCTGGTGGTGGCGGCCGGGGGATGAAAATTGTTCATTCTCCAGCGTCTGTTGCTAACGCTTTAGCAACAGCAAGAGCAGAGGCTCAAGCCGGTTTCGGTAAAGCAGATGTTTATATCGAAAAATTCTGTGAGCACCCACGCCACGTTGAAATTCAAGTTCTTGGTGATAAACATGGAAATGTGATTCATCTGGGAGAACGTGATTGTTCCATTCAGCGTCGTCACCAAAAATTGATAGAAGAGTCTCCTTGTCCAGTCTTGTCACCAGAATTACGTGAAGAGATGGGGGCCTGTGCTGTTGCTGCTGCAAAATCGGTTGGCTATTCCAGTGCCGGGACTGTTGAATATCTTCTTGACACTGATGGCAGCTTCTACTTTATGGAGATGAACACCCGCGTCCAGGTTGAGCACCCCGTCACCGAAATGGTTACAGGTGTGGATATCATCAAAGAACAAATCAATTCCGCCGCAGGAATTCCTCTTCGCTATACACAGGAAGATATCAAGATTAACGGTCATGCCATCGAATGCCGCATCAATGCCGAAGATCCTGAAAAGTTTACACCCTTTCCAGGTAAAATTACTGCATACCATACCCCTGGTGGCATGGGCGTCAGAGTGGAAAGCGCCATGTATGACCAGTATACGGTTCTGCCGCACTATGACTCAATGATTGGTAAGCTGATTGTTCATGCCGATACTCGTGACGAAGCGATCCGGCGGATGGCTTGTGCACTTGATGAATATATCATCGAAGGGATTAAGACAACGATCCCGTTCCATCAAAAAATGATGGAGAATAAAGAATTTATCGATGGTAACTTTGACACAAATTTTCTATCTAGAATGAAAATTGGCTAAATAGACGATTAATAAATCAGAATAAAAACAGGCGGGATTTTTCTCGCCTGTTTTGATTGGCTGAAAACGGTTGATTTTATGTTATCTGATGCTCAATTAACCTTGGGGTTCATATCATTTTTAAATTGTGTTCCGTTCTTTGCCTGTTTGAAAGACAATGGATTCAGCGGGGACTTTGCTGCAGGCGTTCCCTCAGAATTAAATCGGATGCTTCAGAGTGGTGAGTTGGATGTCAGTCCCTCCTCATCCTTCGAATACGCGAGAAACTGGCGCGATTACGTCATTCTCCCGCAGCACTCTATTGCCTCACAAGGGCCTGTAAAAAGCGTTCTCTTGTTCTCTCCCGTCGAATTACACGACTTGGAGGGCCAAAACATTGCCATTACCGGTGAGTCCGCCACGTCAATTAATCTATTACGCGTATTGCTGCGTGAATTTTATCACCTCAAAAATGTCACAGATAAGGTTCCAGAGTCTGCAATAGAAGACCTCATCAGGCAGAAGAAACCTGCACTGCTTATTGGTGATCGCGCTCTTAGAATGGCCCAGAATCTACCGGCAGGAGTTAAGGTATTTGATCTAGGTGAACTCTGGACGCGCAACACCAGGTTGCCCTTCGTGTTTGCCCTCTGGATGATCCGTAAAGACGCAATTGCCAAATATGCTGAGTCATTAAAGCATCTTGGTTCACAATTGATGAAATCTCGTACACAGGTTCTCGCACATCCACATTCTTTTGCTGAAACAGCTGCACGCAAAACTGGAATTGATGCCGAAACGATTGCGAATTATTGGCAAACCATCGATTATCGACTCGATGATGAGCATCAAAAAGGGTTGAAATTATTCTTTTCACTCTGTCTAAAATACGGATTACTACAGCAAGAACCAGAATTACACTTTCTGGAGCAATAACTTCTAAAAAATGTCGATTTCTGGTTGACAGTTAAGAAAGAATCACTAGAATAGGTCTCCATGCCCGGGTGGCGGAACTGGTAGACGCAAGGGACTTAAAATCCCTCGCCAGTAATGGTGTACGAGTTCGATTCTCGTCCCGGGTACCATTTAAAAACAGCGACTTAACCGTATTTGGCTAAGTCGCTGTTTCATTTCTATCTATACTGGGTCTACACCAAAGAAAGGGGATGGACAATAATCCCTTTCACTAAAACTGATCAAATTCATTTTCATTTTTACCCGTACAAGGCCCTGACCGCAATTTGTAATTATCAAAGTTTCTGAATCTATAACCTCAGCGCTGGATAAGTTTTCCTTGGCAATGAGAGTCGTTGAATTTTCGAAATAATAAAGCCCCCGGTTATCACCAGAGCTTCATTGTTCTACGATATATAAGCCATAAAATCATCACCCCATAGGAAATGAGGAAAATCAAGATTTGTGTAATGCTGCTCCCAACGCGCCGACAATATCAGGGACTTGAGGCACATGAACAGGGCGGCCGAGTTTATGCTCAAGCAACTTTGCAATACAGCTGTTGTTGGCGACTCCACCAGAGAAGACCAGTTCGCCGGTAATGCCTATTCGCTCCAACATGGCAGCAACTCTGTCAACGACAGACATGTGAACAGCTCGGGCGATATCCTCGGGGAAGTGGCCATCGTTACGCAATGAGACAACTTCCGATTCAGCGAAGACCGCACACATATTTCCAATGGCTAGCGTCCCTTCAGAGTGTGCTGCAGCATTGCCGAATTGATCCAGTTCGTAACCGAGTGAGCCCGCCATCATTTCAAGAAACTTACCGGTCCCTGCAGCACACTTGTCATTCATTTGAAAGTTGCTGACCTTTCCCTTTGCATCGAGTCTGATGACCTTGGAATCTTGTCCGCCAACATCAAGGATGGTCCGGCATTCCGGGAAAAGGTGGCGTGCGCCAAGGGCATGAGCCTTGATCTCGGTGATGATTCCCTGGGCAAAATGTTTTTTTGCCAGATGGCGTCCGTAACCGGTGGCGATAATGTTTTTTGCCGGATAGGCTTTAAGTAGTTCCTGGGATTGAAGGTGAGGTTTGAAACTGCTTTCCACCACTTGCCAATCGACCAGTTGTCCATCCTTCAGGACAGCCATTTTGATGGTTCTTGAACCGAGGTCAATTCCAACAGTCATGGGGGTCAGTCCTCAATCTGCTCAATGAATGCTTCGATTCGGGTCTGGAGTTGCCCGACATCTTCAGGCGAGTAATCCGATTCGATCGCAAGGAATGGAATGCCTTCCTTTTCACATGCCTTACGCAGTTTGACCGCTTCGATGTTATAGGTGTGACAGAACTGCAGGCAATAATCGATGATTCCCTGTGCTCCTGATTCACGGAATTCTTTGATCACTTGATCGATCCGATCATCGTTCGGGGTAAAACAGGAACAGTCGATTTTCATATAACGCTCGGTCAGCTTTTCGAGCATCTGGTCCATGTTTGCGCCGTCGGTGGCGATGGTGTCCTTGTAGTAGCGCGTTCCGATGCAGCTCTCTTCGTTGACGATAACCGCACCAGATTTTTCGATGATGTTATGCACCTTCCAGTTCGGTAGCGCCATGGGGGTTCCTGAGACCATCAAGCGAGTCGTCCCTTTTGGAGCGACAAAATTTTCTTTAATAATGCGGGTCTCAAGCTCTGCGCAGAGGTCATTAACTTTCTTTGTAAAGCGTTCCGGGATGTCATAAAAGGCGATCTGCTGAACCAGCAACATGTCGCGCCCGCTGATCGGGGAGGGGTTATGATGTCTTAGGCTGTTCAGGCGTTGCATCGCCTTGCGTTTTGCATTCATCGTTTCGATGGAAATTTTTAATTCGGCTTCCGTGACCTCTTTGCCGGTTTTCTCTTCGATGACAACCTTGAAATCTTTGACCTCTTCGACCCAGAGTCTCTTATCCCGCTCTCTTTTCATCTGTGGTATTTCCATGACGTGTGTCGGTACGTATTCATCGAGGAGTTCCCAGGTTTTTTTCTTGGCATCGCAAGTCGTTTCACCATAGACGAAATCGACAACCTGATAGAAGGGGCAGATACGACCGGCCTTGAAGCCGAAAGCCGATTTCACCATTGGACAGATATTCCGTGGCAGAATTTTTTCAGCATCAGGAATTGAGAACTGAGAACCACCACACAAGCCGACGCAGATGCCATCTGCAGCGTGAATGATTTCCTCCGGTACGTAGACACAGAAAGTCCCTACAACCGGTCGTCCTTCTTGTTGGGCATCGTAAATTTCCTGAATGCGACCAGAGAAAATATTGCTCACCATGTCATCAAAATAGCTCATCTCTTGTGGGCGATTTTCCTGACTTAAAAAGACATCGGTAAAAGCACCAGTCAAAGCGGGCGGGACATTAGAGAAGCGCTCAACATCCATGTCAAGCTTAGTCCAGAGTTCAGGGGCAGTCTTCACTTGAAACTGTTCATTCATGATAATTCCTCCATGGCAGGCATAACAATGTTTGATGCTAGATATAGGTGCATTGGGAGAATTCGTCAAATGGATAATATTTATAATATAAATGGTTATTATTTAGAATACCGATAGTGAAGGGTCAGCTATGGTGTGTTAGTTGTTGAATTATCGGGACTATAATTTTACAGGCTTTCGCCATTATAGCAGTTTTGATGTCAGAAGCTGTGCAAACCTTAGATCCGCTACAAGGCTGGAAAATAAGCGAAACATTGTTCTGGGCAAGTTGTCCCAAACAGAATTTCATGAATACAATGATTGCTGAAACGATCAGATGACCTGACAGGTATCGTCTGTGGCTACAACAGGTCGTGCTTTGCCCTCAGGTTGATCAATCTCCCGGTATCAAAAAACATCCCCAATAGAAAAAAATCGTTAAATGTCACCCGTATGGGTGATGTGGCAATTCTTTTAGCCCGCTAAGATGAGATCAGAAACTTGGTAGAATCAATCTGACTCTCATAAGGAGGAAAGCATGGTCGAAGAGTATGATGTTGTCATCGTTGGTGGTGGGCATAATGCCTTGACTGCTGGATGTTATCTGCAAAAATCCGGGCACAGTGTTGCAGTGCTCGAACGCTTACCCAAGGCAGGTGGTGGAGCCTGGACTGCTGAATCGACGTTGCCGGGTTACAAGCATAATTTGGCCTCTCTTTTTCATGGCATTTTGCATATGGGGCCGGTCTATAAGGATCTGGAATTAAAAAAGTATGGGGCCGAATACATCTGGCCCGAAGCTCAGGTGGCTGCAGCTTTCAGTGACGGTCGCTGTTTGGTCTTTTACCGGGATCTGGAACGAACCTGTCAGGAAATTGCCCGTTTTTCTGAAAAAGACGCTCAGACCTATCGCGATCTGGCCCAGTACTTCCAAGTTATTGTCGATAATATGATCATGCCCTGGTTTTTCAATCCACCACAACCGACATCATTGGCGACCATGGCCATGGAAGGCAGTGTCGAGGGGCTCAATATGCTGAGGATGCAACTTTCCAGCACCAAAAATATTGTAGAGGAACTGTTTGAATCCAATGAGGTCAAGTCTTTCTTGCTGGCCTTTATCAAGGAATTTGGTGGTTCACCTTCTACTTTAGGGTTCGGTATCTTTGTGCCGATGATGCTGGGTGAAACCCACGAACCCCATGGTTGGGCTATTTGTAAGGGGGGCTCCGGAAATTTGGCAACTGCCTTTGTTCGCTGTCTGGAAGATCATGGTGGTGTGGTCAAAACCGATGCAGAAGTGACGCGTATTCTGACCCAGGGGGATCAAGCCACAGGTGTTGAGTTAGCCGATGGAACCGTTATTAACGCTAGGAAGATGGTCATCACCAATCTGGATCCACATCAAACCTTTTTGGATCTGGTTGGTGAAGAGAAGTTGGATGATTCGTTCAAAAAATCGGTCAAGCGCTATCGCCACGAAGAAGCGGTTCTGTTTACAACACACCTGGCTCTGGATGAACCACTCAAGTGGAAAAGTGCAGAATTCAATCCTGATATCGATAAATGCTTGGGGGTCTTGCTGATTGATAATCCTCAGGAAATTTATGATGACTTTGCTGAAATTGCCATGGGCCAGATGCCGTCCTATCCCAGGATGTTTACCGCTTACCCGTCAAATATCGATCCCTCTCAGGCCCCAGAAGGGAAGGCAACGGCGATCGGTTGGCAATATGTTCCTTATCATCTGCGCGAGGGTGGCGGTGAGGCCTGGGATACCGCCAGAGAAGGTTTTGCAGACCGGTGTCTCGATGTCTGGGGCAAGTATGTCTCCAATATGGATTCGGCATTGTTGAAACGACATATCATGTCACCACGGGATACCGAGACGTTGTGGACGTCTATGGTTCAGGGTGGTTTTAACCATGGTGAGATGACTCAGGATCAACTGACGACCTTGCGTCCATTTGTGGAGTATGATCCCTACAAGACCCCTTACAAAAATCTGTATATGTGTGGTGCCAGCACCCATCCTAGTGGAAGTATCGGTGGGGCATGCGGTTATAATGCCGTCCAGGTCATTGCTGACGATTTGAAAATGAAAAAACGCTGGTGGGATCGTTAGGCCTGTTTTGATGTTCGTCACTAACCAACCGGTTTCTGAACGTTACTCAGCATCCGGTTGGCGCTTTATCAGTACGTCTCTTGTCTTGGTCTCTTTTTTTAGGGGGGATCGGTGTGCTGATGAACGGGTGAGTGAAAAGATCAAATATTTTTTGTACAGACATCCTCATATACGGAATAGATATGAAAACAAGCGTGGTATCAGACAAAGGGCAACCGATGATGGTTGTTTCAAAGGTGGGTCGAAAAGGGTATTCAATCGAAATCACAGGCCAGTTGATGGGGGCCTGGCCATCCAAAATGTATTTAACGCCGAAGGAGTTTGCCAAAATGATCTGTCTGGCGATCAGACCCGGGACATTGCTATTTATTATAGGCTATCCCTTCTTTCTGCTGACAGAATGGATAAGGGATCGATCTGACTGAAAAAACAGGCAGAGTGAACGCTGTTGAATTTCGACTGAGGGTTACTTTTGAAAGAAGGGCGAATGATGAAAAAAATCAGTATGTATTGCTTGGCCATCTTTTTGATTTTTGGACTTAATCCAGTTTTTGCCGGTGGTGGACAGAGTTACCCCAACGGTGCAGAAGCATTTATGAGTGGAGCCGTCCCGCCTCCAGGGTTTTATTTCCTTGATTATCTTTACCATTATAGTGCCGATAGTATGAAGGACGACAATGGAGATGATATTGACGGATTTGATGATATCTCTGTTAAAGCCAATGTTTTTCGTTTTTTATGGGTGAGTGAAAAAGAAATTTTAGGCGCCAATCTCTGCATGCATACGTTTATCCCTGTGCTTGATGTGGACATTGATTTTAATGGGTCGGTTGGACCTGAAGCAAAAAGATCATACGACGACACAGGCGTTCCTTATGTCATCGTAAACCCCTTTGTTTTGGCCTGGCATCTCAATCAGGGTAAGTTACACATCGCCGCTTCCCCGGCCGATATCTATGTTCCTCTTGGTCAGGATGACGGAAACCTGGCTTCTGTTGGTCAAAATTTCTGGACCTTTGAACCGATTCTGGCCGTAACTTACATGCACGATAAATGGGAATTTTCGGGGAAGTTCATGTATGATTTCAATACCACCGAAGAAAAATCGGCGACAATCTATGGTTTTGAAGTTGATCGTAATCCCGGGCAAGAGTTTCACGTTGATTATTCGGTCTCCTATGCTTTTACTCCTTCTTTCCGAGCTGGGGTCAATGGCTATTATTATGTTCAGACCACAGATGATTCGTATGATCTGAATGATGCTATTCCCGCAGCTGTGCAGACATTGTTGAAGAATGACGAAGATAATCGCAGCCAAGTGTTCGCAGTCGGTCCGGGGGTCTGGTATAACCACAAAAATATGTTTTTCTCTCTGCGCAGCCAAATTGAAACGGGAGCAAAAAATAAAACAGAAGGGCTTGGTGTCTGGGCCAAATTCACCTATGCTTTTTAGATCATTGCGCGTTTGTTGACTATGGTTATCAATTGTTTGCTCGGGGGTGGCATAAGCTAACGACACCAGATATCGCTGTTTGTGGTGCGATGATCAGAATCGGTTTGATTATGATGAAAAAATATGGTGAAGACCCGAATGGATTGAAGACCCTTGCGACCTTGGAAGAGATCATTTTCTCAATTTCAAACAAGCAGGACCTGGAAAGTCTGGAATCGGAGTATCTCAATACCATTGCCCATTTGATCCCGGCTCATGCAACCGCTCTTTACCTGATGCAACCAGATCGGATTGAGCCGAAACGGATCAGTGCCAGAGGTGTTGATCGTGATTTTCTGCTCTACTATGAAAAACAGGGGCGTAATTTAGATCCGTTGCGTCAATGGATTACTCAGCAAAAGGTCCCGAATC
>JDSF01000454.1_pt1 | contig 14039 bp, 17 predicted proteins | sample 199441 | NCBI WGS metagenome assembly JDSF01 (sample SAMN02592751, study PRJNA231836) | bioreactor metagenome | isolation source: continuous culture bioreactor denitrification-DNRA | place: Germany: Bremen
CAATTTGATTTTTTTCATATGACTTTCAATACCATACTTCATGCTGTAATAGATGGCATGTTCTATTTCTTTTACCGCTTTTTTTTGAAACAGACACCTTTTTATTAACTGTAAGTCCTGTAACAACTTGTCTTTGGTTAGAGTATTGAAGTCGCAATTTCTTTTCATTTACCTTATACCCTTCCTCTTCAATTATTTGTACAACTATCTTCACAAGGCTCTTAATTTCCTTATTCCCAGAAATTGTAATATCGTCAGCATATCTAGTATAAGAAGCACCTGCTTTAGTAGCCAAAGTAGATATTCTTTTGTCCAATTTAAGCATAAGTATATTTGATAAGCTTGGACTAGTCGGTGCACCTTGTGGTAGTTGATTTCTCTTATTTGTACAAAGCTTTGTGAGGAGATGAGCAACTTGATTATTGTAACCAATATACATAAAAAATCGTAGTACCTGCTTATAATTAATGCTCGGAAAAAAATTCTCAATATCTACATTTATCACTAGTTCCTTGTTTACATGTGGTAATGCATTGTGATAAATCGAATAATCTTTCCTAAAACCAGTTGCATACTCAGAAACAGAAAATTTGTCAACAATGTTGTCTTTAATCCATCTCTGTATAGTTTTTAATTCTTCTGTCGGGGCTTCTATAACCCTATATCCCCCTGTTTTTTTAGGTAGCGGAAAAGTGATATAAAGTTCATTCTTTTGATTTCCAAAATAGAGGTCTTGGTCTTTTTTTTTTGATACCAAGTATCTTTCGTAGATGTCTTAAATTAAAGATTATTGGAATATTATTATCTGTAAGTCTATTTACATACTCATTTAATCGAAGATATCCCTCATTAGTAATTAGTCCGTTATCTCTTTCATTCTCATACATTATCTTCTCCCAAACATAATTATGATGCCAGTACTTACTCAACTTTTATTATGAACTATGTAACTCTCGTGCGGAAATCAAAGATTGGAGCACTATTGCTACGTGAAATAATTCATTATTGGTTCTTCTAATGGCGTAGCCATTGGATTTGGATGAGTCAGGTACTGCGAGCGGAGCATTAGCCCGCCGCTGGCCGCATATCCAGATGGCTACGAAGTAATCTTATGTATAGAAAGGCTACTTGCCTTTCATTTTCTAAGTACCAGCACCACAATAATTATGATTTGTAACCACTAAATTCTGATTCAAAGTTTCGTGGTAAATATCGTACACTGTCTTGAATCATATCTATAGGAGTCTCTAAAACATCAACATCCTTTAGCTTCTTTATTTTACTCGTTTTTACATATTTTTTCAACTTTCCAGTAGGTTTGATTTTCCCAGATGCAAATACAACATAATCATTCTTCACTAAAAAGTTTATTCCTTCATCAATTTGCTCTTCAGTCATACCAAATTTGACTCTTGCTTGATGATAATTGAAATCAGTATTCATGTTAACAAGATAAATCATCAAATACAAATACTTTTCATCTACATCATGTTTCTTAATAGTATCTTGTTGCCTCTCCTTCATTCTAGTTTTGGTTTGCTTTTGTATCTCAGATAAAACTGTCTTTTGGGGTTCATATCTCTTAAATAGTGAGTTGTATTCCTCGTTACTAGCCCAGAATAAACCCAATGTGTTATTCGGAGTATTATAATAGAAAGACAGCAGAGCTTGAGTTTTTTCATGCCCAAGTCTATACCTAGAATGAATCTTATTCTTTATGCATATGTCAATGTAATCATTCTTTTTTCTATCAACACAATACATATCAAAAACACTATTCCGTTCAAACGCCTTATCTACTACTCTTAAGCTACATATTGTAAGTGATACCTCATTTTCTTCAGAGTATTTCATAAGCCTCTTAAACGCCTTGGTTGACATTTGAAGTGTAATAATATAGAAAATCGCCTGCTTTACTTTATCATTCACCTGAATACACTTCTTTATCGTTTCCTCTATTGTTCTGCCACTACCGCTATAATCATCAACAATCGCAATCTTATCAAAATTATTCCCCATAGCTAGTAAATCACAGATATTTTTCTCACATGATTCTTTGATGTTATTACGTATCCAAAACTCATTAAAAAACTCATCTGAAAAACCAACCCCATATTCCTTATACACGGGGATAAAAACAACCTCATTAGCATTCTCTTTCGTTTCATCTGTGAACTTTTCGAATAATTCTTCTATTCTAGATAGAACTTTTCTTGCTGTATAAAAAATCATAATGTTTAAGTAGCTCCAGTAAAATCTCTTTTTCTCCTGATTCAAATTGAGCAATCCAATCATCGATTTTCCTATCATATTCTTCCTGAATCTTCTTCCCACCCCAATTTCTTGTAATGGAGCGATACTTAAATTCTAATTCTGACATTCAATGTAACCTCCCAACAACGCTTTCTTAATCGCTAAGTAATTACAAGCAGCAACGCTTATACTTTTTTCCACTGCCACATGGACACGCTTCATTCCTACCTATTTTTTTTTGAACCGTTCTTTCTTACCTCATATTGTTCTTTACTAAATATAACACTTGGTACTAAACCTTCTGATAGATATTTCCCTTTTCTAAGGTTATAAACTAGTTCAAGTATATATACTATAACCGAAAAATTCTCAATACATAAATCAGCGAAATCAATGAGGAACATCGTCACTTCTCTTGTTCTCCCACCATGACTATCTGTGAAAGTTATCTCCTGTGACATGTAATCAATTTCAGTATCAATATGCTGAATTGCATTTCTAATACGATTTTTCAGACTGCTAGTTGGAGGACTAAATGGTTCTGAATCATTAATATAATCAAGTTTTTTGTATTTCGAACCTATCTTCAAAACACTTTCAAATGATTTTTCATTAATACATATATTATAATCATTCCTTGTAACTATGTTATTTAAGGCAATTACAATATCAATATTGTCAAGAATCCACTCGTAACTCTTAGCATAAAAGCTAGTCAACTCTTCAAAGTTAGTTGTCATAATACCGTACTTATCCCGATTAACGTTATCCAAACTATCAGCGTTCCTCAATGCAACAACTGGAATTAGTTGTTCATAAAGCTTGAAAAAGAATCAATAAGCTTGAAAGCTTTTTTTTTCAATGCCATTCAACTCAATTGAAGCATCCCGAATATATTCTTGTACTTTTTCTAATGTATCTTTTTTGTTAGTTATTAATCTTGATATTTCCATATACTTATCTAAGGCATCTGGTTTTAAAGCTTTTGTTAGTCCTGTTGTTGTAATCATCATTTGGTGCATTGCCATATTTGCATCTAAATCATTTATAACCTTGGTTATTGGCATTCCCTCAATATTCCTAACCTCTTCTTCAAGTTTAGGATAAAGTAGTGCATCTTGCTTGTTCCAGAACAAGTCATACATTACTTTCATATCTTTCCATCTATTTTCAAAATATTGAGCGAATTTCATTGCGTTTTGAGTTGCACTTATTGCCTTTTTTTTCATCTGAATAAAAAGTCATATTTGCTAAATATGGAGGTAGCATATACTCGTCAAAATCTCGAAGATACATCTTACATGTAGGAAATTCTGCACCTAACTCTGCACAATATAGTTTTCCTTTTGATTTTGACATATTTGCCACTATATGTGCGTTCTCCAATTCAAGTTTCATACCACGTTGTTCTTGGTTAATAATTAACTTTCCGTAAATATGTGTATTGCATTTCGGACAATGAAGATTAAATGGAATATTATAATAACCTATTTGTGCTCTGAGGTTAATCTTTGTTTCACATTCATTACAACTTACAAAATAATTCTCTGTCATCGCTCCATCACCCTATAAATACCTTTCCACAATCAGTTTCTTTTTCTCATCTAGCTCATGAATTAATTCGTTAAAAGTAATACCTTTTTTGTCAATATGGTCTATACAGTCTAATAACCAGTCAATATCATCGAACGAGAATCCATACCGAAGTAGCCATATCTCTGTATCATCATTAGTACCATATCTAATATAATTACTTATTATCCCCGCACGATGGTCACCAGTACGATTCTCGAACAATTTAAATGCAGCACAAAGAGGATTTGATAATGATAACGAAATAACTTTATCAAGATAATCATATGTATCATAAACCAATGTATCATAATCGATATCCAATACTGACATGTCCCTAGAAAAGAGGCTACTTGCGTAAAATTTTGAATTTGGTAACGAGGTAGCTCTACAAGAATATTTAGGTTTCATGAGTCTCATTTCTGCTTCAGCTTGCTCAGAAGTTATTTGCTCTTGAACAACTTGATTCCTAATTGCACGCCTGTCATCAGCCCTTGATAAAAATGCATATCGTAATGATATCACTTCACTAAATGACTTCCCTTGTATATGCCACAATAATATTGGTATTGCAGCACTTAGAACGGTTTTCTCTGCTTTTGTTAATTCTTCCTTTCGTAGATGACGAGTATATATGTTTCTGAATGCTTCTTTTAACTTGTCTCTATCAGAATTTTCCATATCATAATATTGCTTGGTATTTAAGGGTACATCATTAACCAAAAATTTATCAATAATATATGTGACGTCCTTAGATACTTCATCATCATTAAGCCTGTCAACTTGGCTATCTGTTAACTTTAGTTCATCATTAAATTTATCTTCAACCATTGCTTCAACTAAATCAATGTCATCTACATCAACATTTGTAATCTCTTCATCTAATTTCGAAATGTCATTAATCTCATAAACATCGTTAATCCGACCAATAAATGTATCTCTGTTTCTGCGGTTAACTATAACGAAACCATAGTCAAACTTATTCTTTTCCATAGTTGACCGACCTGCCCTACCAATGAGATTTTTTGAGTGTTAGAGTGTCCATATCTCTAAAATTATCTATCCAAACAATATCAAATGGCATGTTTATTCCTTGGTTTAATGTTGAAGTTGCAAAACACATTTTTGCATAGTTATTCTTAACAAATTCTTCAATAATCAATCTTGCTTTCAGCGGAATGGAGCCATGGTGAACCACAATCCCCTTTTCCATCATATGAATAAGTAGTGAGAACTTTTCTCTCTCATTAGCACCAATATACTCTTTTAATTGATTAATTAATTCTAGAGCCTTCTCATCAACTACTTTCTGACATCTATCAATATATTTAGCAAATCGCTCAATATACTCTCCATTTATTATTTTTGCTTTAGATATATATATCAAAACCGTCCTATCCATATCTAAATAATTTTCAACAATATCGTAACCGACATCCGTTTCTTTATTGGTCCATTCATTATCATATGGCGAAAAGAACTTGAACATATTAGAGCTATAAGTAATAAACATCTTACCTACTGTATGTTGCTCATATAGCGAATAATGAGCAGTATCATATGAATTATAACCATGTTTAATTAACTGTGCTTCGGGATTATTGACAAATGGATGAGCAAACACCTTCTTTGCAAAAGGCAAATGCTTATCAACCCTTCTGACAAATGAATCAAACTTCATTCCCCGCACTTCTTCCTCTGAGATTTGAGCTTCGTCAAGTAGAACTAATTCAACGTTTAATTCATCACATATTGAGAACAAATCAATTCCTCTTTCTGGGGTTACAATATATATACGCCTGTGTACACTATCAGTGTTTATATTCTCAAGAAACTGAAGTACAAGTACTGATTTATCTACTAACTCTAAGACTAATCCCATGTATTCTGATATCAAAGCTCTCGATGGAACAACGATAACAATGTCTCCTAATGATTCATTTATTAACTTTCTAAATAAATAAGATTTACCAGAACTTGTTGGTGCAGAAAAAGAATAATACATCTTTTCTTGAATATACCTTTTTGCCTCTGACTGCATTGGAGTATAAAATGCTCCTGTTTCATGAAAAATAGATTGAGAGAATATATTATATACTTCTTCGATAAAATCGCTAGGTTCATCTACTTTATAAAAAAGTCCCATTAAATAAAGTAACTTCTTTTCATACGTCCTGAAAGTTTCATGATGATATTCCTTGATATATGTTAACACTTCAATATTTCTGTTATCAATTGGTCCCTTAATATGTGTTGTACCCATTATTTCTAGCAAGATTTTTTCGACATCTTCATTTTTCATTATTTTTTCAATCACAGACTTCAACTCCAATCAAGTAAACCTCTTCATTATATAAAAGACTTTTAAACTCACTAGATTTCAGAGCATTATCTAGCACTTGAGTAACATTTTTACAGTTTAATGAGAATGCAGCCGTATACCCTTTTTTCCCTTCTACAGCAGCCTCAACAGCAGATTCACTTACAAAGTGTGAAATAGTCACTATTTCAGCATCATCTTTCTCATCACTTATAAATTCATTTATTTGTGTTAACGCTGCTTTGTATTTTGTAGAAGAACCGCTATATTTTGCCTCACCGAATACTATTCTATTCAGGTGACTTTCCGTATGAAAATCAAACCCACCATTTCCCGACTTACGCTCCTTAAAAATATCAGCTAACGGGAGTTTCTTATGATTTACATTCGTATTTAAGATACATTGTGCAGTATCTGATATCATTATTTCACCAAACTCTGTACCTACCTCACCATCTACGTTTGACAATATCTCATTAACAAACTTATCAATAGTTCTTTTAGATGCAGCTCTAAAACTCGTTTGTGCGGCAATGTTCATTCCTGCAATCCACGAAGTATTTTGAATTGTTTCAATCATATCCTTTGCTTTTGCATCGACATCACTTATTTTCACATGGAATACTTGAACATGACAAATATGCCCAGTAGACGTAATTCTATAATTTACTTTCTTTCTACTTACTACTTCCATTTATAAAACTCTCCCTTTTTCTTAATCTATCAACCCTCTACTGATTATATCATATTGCTCTATCTTTAACTATCTACCTATTAAGTCATACCACGAATAAAACGCCATTTTCAGTACCTCGCGTACTGAAAAAAGCGTCTTTATTTCGTGTTGCTTTTTCTATCCGTAGGATAGGACAAGCAAATATTCTTTTAGTAATAAATCAATCTTTCAAAGATGAATGATTTTTTATATATTCTAACTACTTTTAATTAGTTTCTTTTAAGACAAAACCTCCGAAACCCTTGCTATCAGTGGCTTTAACTTTCATTTTAGACAGCTCTAATGTCTAACAATCTACTAGCTAAACATTTCTTTAGCTTCTTCTGCTAAATGGTCTGTATCTTCGTACTTCTCAGGACTTATCTTGGTCCAAACCCCACCATTCTCTATCCACTCATATAGCAGACATCTCATCCTAATAGATGGAATATACAGCTCTATTGATTCTCCATTACGAATTGCTGAACGGTAGAGCCACTGAATCAACTCTGATAATGCCCATCCATTTTCTTCAATACTAACCTTACAAATATCTTGAAAAAATGCAGATTCAATTGGGTTCATAAATCGGTTACTTATATAAGCAAGCTTCGTTTTATGAGAATAACTGTTTGTTCCTCTGGCATTTATAGGAATATGTTGCTTAGTGTACTTCCCAGCTACCTTTTTTAATATCTTATCTCCTTCACCTTTTACAACAGTCCATAGTCGTTCATCTGCTTTAGCCTTTGTAATATTTTTAAAGTAATTTTCAAGTCCTTTTCTCACTATATCGGCGTTCTTTTTACTCATCTTTCCTAGTTTACTACTAGATAGTGAAGTATCGTTAAGAACTTTATCCTTAGGGATTTTTTCTTTTGCTTGTCCAAGATAATTTATCTTACTTTCATGAATATTGATTAAGCTCTTTAACCATTCAACATCCATGAATATCTGTTTATCATCAAGTTCATATCTGACATTTGGAAACTTATTACATTTTGTTTCTTCTGTTGGTTTCACTGACTTATATCTATAATCTATACCTAACCAGTCAAAATAATATCTTTGGAACTGGCTACTGAACATGTATGTTAATACATATACTTTTTCAAAGCACATGAAATTGTATGGGTCCATAGTCCAAATTAATTTTGAATCTCTTACCAAATACACATCTTGGTTCTTGATAACTTCCTGAAAGTCTGTGTACTCTTTATTAATTGAGAGATTAGCATCCTTATCCGCAATCCATTTTAGTCTACTATCTTCTTTATCAAACTCAACGAGCCCTGCATTCTCCAGTAGTGGAACAGCATCCTTCCCTAAGCCTACCCCATTAACTACTTCGACTACTTCATCTAGTATCAATTCATAATCATTTGAAGAAATGAATAACCTCATATCCTCAGACATATTGATAAACATCCTGTGAGTTGAGACAATATTCTCTCTATTCATTATTAGCTTGAATAAGTCATCACTTTTATTCTTTCCTTTAGAAACTTCTGGTGTCTTAAAATATGGTAATCTACTCATTAGCCTATCTATCTCTGATAAATATGGTGTTATATAGATAAACTTTTTCTTTTTTCTATTTTCTTCCATGTACTGTATAGCCCATTCAGATTTTCCGTACCCACATGGTGCATCAACAACAGTTACAGCTTTAGAAAAGTTAAGAGAATAATGTTCTTCAAACTTTTTCATTTTAGCCTTTTTTTTGTTCTTTATACTTCTTTGTTTCAACTGTCATTAATGCGCATAGCCTAGCCATTTGAGCTCTTTGGTCAATACATAGTTCTACATCATCAACAGAGATGTAAGTCCCTACCAAATCGTCCATACTGACAAGAGCTTTAGTTGAATATTTGTTATCTACGACATCTTTTATTTCAACCATATTGTTATATTTTGATTCAGCCAAAAAAAACCACTCTACCGCTTTTCTCTATTACAAACTCATTCACTTTCATCAATAGCCCTCCTAGACACTCAAGGACTATTTTATCTTTTTCTCCAACGTATTACAAGATTTATCTTATGTGTGTAGATGAAGGGACATATCATGGTATAGGTAAAGCCCATAGGAAATAATAAAATGTATACCCCCTATAGGCTTATTCTATGCACTAACTTCTTGCTTTATGAAATTGTAGAAGGTATTTCTTTTGAGTTGTGTCCTGTTCATTGCCTCTGTAGCAGTTATCAATCTGTCTTTCCAAAGCTTATACACTTCATCCCAGTTAGAAGGCTTCTCAACCTTCTTACGACCTTTATACTTGCCTTTTTCCTTTGCAATGGCAATGCCTTCCTTCTGACGTTCAAGTAGATTAGCCCTTTCAAACTCATTGATACTACCAATCATGCTGACTAATAACTTGCCAGTTGGTGTTGATGTATCTAATCTTTCATTCAATGAGATAAGCTTAACATGCTTCTGATTCAGTGCTTCAATAATCTCCAGCAAGTCCTTTGTTGACCTTGCCATTCTACTAAAGTCCTTGATATAGATGACATCACCACTTCTGACATATTCTAACATCTGCTGTAACTGTTCTCTATTGGTATCCTTTGCTGATACTTTTTCTATGAACCATCTATCTATGCTTGTCTCTGCTTCAATTGCTTTGACTTGTCTTGCCTCATTCTGGTCTACAGTACTGACCCTAACATAAGCTATTCTTGCACCTGTACTCATAAACTATCTCCAATCTATTTGTTTAAACTCTGTTAATGGTAAACATCTGTTTGTTAATGTGATTATCAAGTCCAAACAAACACTTATGATGTTATTCTGTATGGCTGTTTGAACTGTAATCTAAATAAACACAAAAAATAATGAATAGTTCGTAATTATGATAAAAAATCATCTATTTTGACCCTGTTATTGTCGATTTAAGGCTATCGGTAATTCAATCGTGACAATGACACAAACGTTGATTTAAAGCCATTCAGCATCCATATAAGGGCTTATTTATACCCATCGTATAGCATATAACAACGAAACTGTGTAGATGCACCACCTTACTTTTGCAGGTCTAAGCGTTCTTTGTCAGCATACTTCTCAAGTGGACTTAAGGCATCAATGTCATCCACTAAATCCTTTCGATTCAAGTTCACATAGTGATTCACTTGTCTCATCGTTGCATGACCAAGTATCTTCTTGAGCTTAAGAGGATTTCCTCCATTGGTAATGTACAGAGTAGCATATGTATGACGAAATAGATGTAAACTCCAACGACTTACTCCACGCTTCTGTGCATACTTAGAAACGCAGTATTGAAGGGTTGTTCTCGGTATCTGTTCGCCGTATATGGTGCAAAACAAGTAACTGTCAGGTTCAGCATCCCTATAGGGTAAGAACTCCTCTAAGACACCAACAAGGGTTGTAGACATTGGTACATAACGTTGTTTCTTGTTCTTGGTCTTTGCTAATAGACAAATGCCATCTTCAAGGTGTAGGTGTTTAATCTTGATGTTTCTAAGCTCCTTTGCTCTGACACCAGTACCTAACAGGAAGTTGATTATGACCCAGTTACGGTATTCAGCAAAGCTCTTCATCTTAGGCTTTACAAGCAATGTCTTAAGCTCCCATTCAGTGTAAATCTCCTTGATGACCTCTTCTTCCCTAAGGTACTCCATCCTAAAATCTTCCATGTATTTCATCTTCACTGCAAACTTCAGTACTGGTGTGATATGGCGTATATAGGTGTTAATGGTTATTGGCTTTAGACCACCTTTCATCTGCAAATACATCACATAGTCATTAAGTACCTCTCCTGCATGCATATCGGCAACTAAAGTTTCCTTGGCATTGATAAACTCGTCAAAGTATTTGTGGTTATTGTGGTAGGTTGTAATGGTAGCTGGTGCAAGACCAATCATTGTTTTGTGCCTTATGAACGCTTCAAATAAGTCTTGATAGGTCATATCACTTGCTCTTGTCATAGACATTGCCACTTTTCTCATATTCTATCTTCCTCCTTATACTAAATCTGTAAAAAATTTCCAACATCTCGAAATTCGATTCCTGTTCCTGCTGGTATAATTATTCGACCGTTATGGGTCTCATTCGTATACGCTTCGTCTGATTTATTTTTATTCTTCTTATAGTTTAAGCGAATAATAGTACAACAACCCTTTTAAAATCTTCGTATATATGCGAACTATTACGAACACATAAGCGAACTTATATGCGAACTATTCCAACCTATATAAGTTGTTTTCTTCGTATTTCATGCTATAATTTGCTTAAGAAAACATTTACAAAGGAGTGAAAAAATGATACGTCAAAAAATGATTGAAACAGATACAACCCAACTATATAAGGATAAGTACAGCTCATGGCAAGATAAATCAAGGAATGGTGGTAAACAGCGTAAGTTCGCAAAAGTACCCAATGAAATCATGAATTACCTAGGAACCCTTAAACCTGGTGCAATTAGGCTTTACCTCTATTATTGCCTAAGAGCCAAGAACGAAACAGGTGAATGCTGGCCAACTCTTGAAACCATCTCAAAAGACCTGAACGTCTCAACTCGTACCATTGAAAAGGATAATAAAGAACTAATTGAGAACGGTTTAATCGTTCGCATTAATACCAGAAGTAAAAATAAAACTACAGTGCTATTACCTTTAGGTGAACATGTTAGAGTATTTGATAACTTCAATGAAATGAAGTCCTTCCTATACGTCAATGACAGAGCAACAGTCTATGGTGAAATTGATACCCTCTATCAAGTTGTCCTAAACAAGCAAGATGGAGACACTATCACACAAGAACACACTATCATAGCCTCACTTAACTTAACATTACCTAATGGTACAAATAAAAATACCATATTCATGAGTAATGCAACTTTGGATAATCATAGTTTTTCCGTTCTTCCCGAAACACTCAATGATGACTTATGTACCTTTACACCTTCCGAAGAACTTCTTAAATCATTAGGGCTAACTATCGAAGTTCAATCCTTATTAGGTGTTCTGTTGAACCCAGCATCTGAGTTTAGTACAGACTATGAACTTGCCACGCAAATGATAGGGGCTGATTTCGACTCATATCCTACTACAACTATGACCACATAAAGGAGGGCATATGAATATACTTTTATACATTGTAGCCATATCAACATTCATTATTTTCTTGGTAATTATCTCATCTAAGAATGATGGGTACAGTAGAATCAACTTAAAAATCAGTAAGTTCTTTGAGTTTGCTTATGAACGTACAGAGAAACCGACGAATAATAGAACCAATTAATAATTACACCTCACCTTCTTGTTACATAAAATCATAGGCTACGATTAAACACAAAAATAGGCTATGACCTACCCAAATAAAGGGTAAAAATCATAGCCTACGGTTAACTGTTTATTCAATTCAAAAATCGCTCAAACCCTTGCTGTGACTGGGTTTACATCACTCCCACTCGCTTGGTAGAAAGTATACTTTCATGTATTCTGGCTAATTTTCATTGTTTTTGGACTCATATATATCACCTATATCATTTGTTTCTCTCCCTATCTAAGCGGAATAAGTCAAATTTCAGTCACTTACAATTTAAGTTCAGTCAGTAGTCAGTCACAAATCAGTCACTCAATGATTTAAAGGTTACAGAATATCTAGCTTTATATACTAATTAGTTCTACTTCACATCCCTCAAATAGATCCAATAAATCCTTCTCCATATCAGAAGGAATAACTTTGACACAAATCAAATTATTGATTGCCCTTGAACATGCTACATAAAATAATTTCTGGTTAAATAATTTCTTATCTGTATCAGTTTCATTGGAATCAAATATAGTACTAAACTTATATTTGTACCAAAAATACTCTTCTAAGACAACCATTACATTTGCAATTCCAGAACCTTTAGTTTTATGCATTGTTATATATTCTGCTTGTTCATTTAAGTATATAACATAATTCATAATTTCACTGAACTTAATTTGATCTGAAAATAAGTCCCTGTAGAATCGTTCCTTCTTATACATACGCTCGAGCTCTTTATAATGCTCTTCACTATCAACAACATAAACTTTGCTCATCTTTGTAAAGGTATTATTTCCTTCATTACATTTTTGCCTAAAATCCTTATACTTTTCATCAGCTTCAATTTCCTTCGTGAAAACATCTTTTCTATCAACAAAGGATTTATAAGAATCAGACTCTTTTAGTAAATTATTTTCGAAGGCTTCAAGAAGCACCTCTATTGCTCCTTTTCCTTTGTTCAAATTCTCATCAAATAATGATTTTATCTTTTCTTTGTCCGATATTGAATTAATGACAAATCCACTCTTTTTCAGCTCGCTAATGACATAATTGTAATTACCAAGATTATATTCGTTTATCAATACCGCTAAATCAATTAATTGAAGTCTGTTAAGGTCCTTTTCTATTTCTTCTTTTACATCTGTATATCTCATATCAAAAACTCTATACAGATTCTCAAAATCTAGTTCTTTGGCAATTGACTTATTTGTGAGCATTAATATTCTATACTCTGTGTTGTCATCTTTCACTTTCTTGATTGTTGAATCTACATACTTTAGATACTCATCCTTGTCCTTTGGATTACCACTAGCAGTTCTTTCACCATCGTAGATAGAATAATAGAGTTTTACTATACCTTGCCTGTCATCTATTGATTCATAAACATCTTCAACTTTCTTAAAAGCAACTTCTTGCTTTAAGCCATCATTCCTCAATCTGTTTATAAAACCTACCACCTGTATTGAACACCGATAATTATCTTCTTTTTCTATTTTAACTAGTTGCCCATTACTTACATAATTATCAACATCTCCAATTCCATTATCGTAAATTCCTTGCATAGAATCACCAAATAATCCAATTGTGGTATTCTCTCTACTAGATACAGCATTCAAAAAAAACATCGATTATCTCATCATTAGTATCTTGATATTCATCAATGAAGATGTAATCATATTTATCACACACAATTTTTGATAGCAATGGGTATTTAGAAAATAATAACCCTGTCATTTTTAAAAGACCATCATGTCCAAAAGTCAAGTCTCTAAAACTATCGAAACGAGTTTCATTATACACAACCTCATTGTAGTCCTTATCTTTAATAACAGTGTCAATATAATCATTTAATGCAGCTATATTTTCATTTAACATCCTATTATACTGATCTGGGTTTA